>Ga0364920_10208_pt1 | contig 20348 bp, 18 predicted proteins | sample SorcelJu500001C8_FD_206961 | JGI IMG/M metagenome (GOLD analysis project Ga0364920, IMG submission 206961) | Enriched cells from Trout Bog Lake Hypolimnion, Wisconsin, USA - BchlTB.June20.5000.01.C8 | ecosystem: Environmental > Aquatic > Freshwater > Lake > Hypolimnion/Profundal zone | place: USA...
GGGGCCGCACTCGATCTCTATTCTTTCAGAGAAGAGGCGCCCGGGATGCCCTTCATCCATCCAAGGGGGCTCATCATTTGGAATCGCCTCCTCGATTTCTTAAGAAAAGAGCTGAACGAGGCCCATTATATCGAGATTAAAACTCCCCTGATTATGAGTAAAGAGCTATGGGAGCGCTCGGGCCACTGGTTTCACTACAAAGAAAACATGTATCTCTCGAGCGTCGAAGATCGGGAGTTCGCGATTAAACCGATGAACTGCCCAGGATGCATGCTCTATTACGGCTCGACGGTTCGCAGCTACCGAGAGCTCCCTCTCCGCGTTGCAGAAATCGGCCACGTTCATAGGTTCGAGCCTTCGGGAGCTTTGAATGGACTTTTCAGAGTCCGCAGCTTCCACCAGGACGACGCGCACCTTTTTATGAGTCCCGATCAAATTCAGAGCGAAATTCAAAATATTTTGGAGTTCGCCGATAAGGTCTACATGACTTTTGGCCTATCGTACCGACTCGAGCTCTCCACTCGCCCAGAAAAGTCAAAGACCATCGGGAGCGACGAGGAGTGGGACCATGCGACCGAGGCTCTAAAAGCGGCTCTCGACGAATGGGGTCACTCGTATCGGATCAATGAAGGGGACGGAGCCTTTTATGGGCCAAAAATCGACATCCATATTAGAGATGCGATCGGAAGGCACTGGCAATGCGGCACGGTTCAGCTCGACATGGCTTTGCCGGAACAATTCAAGCTCGAATATGTGGGCAGCGACGGGCAGCATAGGAGACCCGTGATGCTCCATCGAGCGATTTTCGGATCGATCGAGCGCCTTTTCGGGATTCTCGTCGAACATTTTGCTGGAAAATTCCCCTTTTGGCTCAGTCCCTATCAGGTAAAAATTCTCACGATTGCCGATCGGCACATACCGTTTGCACAAGAGGTTTCAGATAGAGTTCGAAAACTCGGGATTGTCTGCGATGTGGACGACAGCAACGAATCGATGGGGAAAAAAGTGAGGAATGCGCAGCTTCTTAAAGCGAACTACATGCTCACGATCGGAGATAAAGAATTGGAAAATAAAACGATCTCACTCAGGACGCGCGATAACGTCGTTCATGGTGAAGTTGACATTTCTGATTTTCTTGCTAAAGTCGTAAAAGAACGGGACGATCGGGCGCTTATGTCTCCCTATTCCGTTGCCCCTTAAGGAGGTTTCATGAAGATCATTTCCGTCAGCAGTTTCAAAGGCGGAACAGCAAAGACATCTACATCTCTTCATCTGGGCGCCGCTTTATGTAGATTCCACAATAAGCGCGTTCTTTTGATCGATTTCGATGCACAGGCGAACTTGACTACAGGGCTCGGATTCGATCCCGATGAACAGGACAGCATCGCTCCCGTTTTACAGGGAGAAAAAACGGTTCAAGAGGTGATTCTGACCACGTGCGTGGAAAATATGCATATCATTCCGGCCGATACCTGGTTAGAGAGGGTCGAAGTGTCGGGAGCTCTCGCCGCAGATCGTTACTCGCATGAGCGGCTCAAAGAAATTTTGCGCGATTTGCCCTACGATTTTGTCCTCATCGACACGCCGCCATCCCTTTGCTGGCTCACAGAATCTTCCCTCATCGCTTCGAACTATTCTCTCGTCTGCGCAACTCCAGAATTTTATAGCGTAAAAGGGCTGCAGCGCCTCTCTCTTTTCATCAATAATATTTCTGAAAGGCACGGGACAAAAGTGCTCGGAGTCGCTCTCTCTTTTTGGAATCCGAGAGGAAAAAGCAACGATGCCTTTCTCAAAGTGATCGAGCAGACTTTCCCAGGAAAACTCTTGCAAGCAAAGGTCAGACGAGATATTGCAGTATCTGAAGCAACCATCTATGGCAAACCCATATTTGATACTTCGCCTAACGCTCGGGCTTCGGGCGATTACATGGCGCTCACGGCGGAACTACTCACGAGGACTTGAACATGTCGAAATTCAACGATCTTCTCAACCTGCGGTTTAAACAAAAGATTGTCCCTCCTCAAAATAAGGTCTCCGCTCTCGTCGAGAGGGCAAATAATGGAGACCTGTCGAGTTTTTCGGGAGTGTTTCGTGTGGCCTCCCTGAATGAAAAAGAGAGGAGCGCGATCGAATCGATCTTAAAAACCCACCGGGCAAACGACACATACAATATCGATGCCGATTTCACCGCCCTTTCTGCGATCACATCGGAGGTCAAGGCGATCGCCAATCAAGCTGTCGTCCTCCACGGAGAGAGGGTCAAACGGGCCCAGGAGATTTTGAAAAAATACCGAGACGGCGCTTTCACTGCCTGGCTTTACACGACCTACGGCAACCGCCAAACTCCCTATAATTTTCTCCAATATTATGAGTTCTATACGGCGATGCCCGTCACGATGCAGCCTCTCGTAGACCAAATGCCCCGCCAAGCCGTCTATAGCCTCGCCAGCCGAAACGGCCCGCTCGAAAGAAAGCAGGCGATCGTTAAAAACTACTCGGGACAGGCTAAGCAAGAGCTTTTAAAACTCATTCGGATCGAATTTCCTCTGGCCGAAGACGACAAGAGGCTCCCCTCCCTCTCTTCCCACGCAATCGCTTTTCTAAAAAGAGCTCGCGAAACTCTAAAAAATCCGCTATGCTCTTTGCAAAGTGTTGAGAGAGAAGAGATCAGAACTCTCATCACTCAGCTCAAGCAGTTGATTGAAAAGTGAACGACAGCCAATTTGAGAGCCCCTTCTCAACCCGCTATGCCAGTAAAGAGATGAGCTATCTCTTTTCGGCAAGAAATAAAATCCTCACCTTTAGACGCTTGTGGATCGCTCTAGCGAAAAACCAGAGTCGCCTCGGCCTTCCCATTTCAAAAAGTCAGATTGCCCAGATGGAAAAACACCTGGAGGAAATCGATTTTGGTGCAGCGGCCCGTTACGAAAAGCGTTTTCGGCACGATGTCATGGCCCACATCCATGCTTTTGGAGATCTTTGTCCCGATGCGAAGGGGATCATCCATCTCGGAGCCACCTCCTGCTACGTCACCGATAACGCCGATCTGATTCTATTCAAAGAGGCGCTCCGCCTTCTCCTGCAAAAACTGATCCAGATCCTCAAACTTCTCGCCGATTTTGCTGCAAAAGAAGCGAAGACGCCTTGCTTAAGTTACACGCATTATCAAAGCGCCCAGCCGACGACGATGGGGAAAAGAGCCTGCCTTTGGCTGCAAGATCTCCTCATGGATGCGAAAGATTTGCTGCGGATCTATGAAGAGCTTCCCTTTTTAGGCGTTAAGGGAGCCACGGGGACACAAAGCTCATTTCTTGCCCTTTTCGACGGCAATGCCTCTAAAATCCTCTCGCTAGAGAAGTCGATCGCAAAAGAATTTGGATTTTCAAAAATCTTGCCGATCTCGGGGCAAACCTACAGTCGCAAAATCGATTTAAATATCCTCAATGCCTTTGCTTCTTTTGCCGCGAGCGCCCATAAAATGGGGACAGATATCCGCCTCCTTGCGCACGATGGAGAGCTGCTCGAATCTTTTGATAAATCCCAAGTTGGCTCTTCCGCAATGCCCTACAAACGCAATCCGATCTATTCAGAGAGAATCTGCGGCATTGCCCGCTTCATCATATCGCTTTCACAAAATACTACCTATACGGCAGCGACGCAGTGGCTGGAGCGCTCTCTCGACGATTCTTCAAATCGGCGGCTCTCCATCCCTGAGGCATTTCTCGGCATGGATGCCGTTTTGAATCTCATGGCGCATCTTTTGGAAAAACTAGAGCCCAACAAGGCCGTTGCATTAGAGCGTCTGGAGAAAGAACTTCCCCATCTCGTTATGGAAAATATCATGATGAAGGCCGTCAAAAATGGGGGCAACCGCCAAGAACTTCACGAGAGTTTACGCCGATGTTCTTCAAAATCGGTCGATAAACTCATAGACGAAATTGCAAAAGACCCCAAATTTCATCTCGATCGCAAAGAGATCAAACCCTTGCTCTCCATCCCATCGCTTATCGGTAGGGCTCCGGAGCAAGTGCATGCCTTTTTGAGGGGCGATGTTTTCCCATTTATAAAAAAATGGAAGGGTCGACCCGTCAAGTTCGCTCTCTTAGAGGTCTAATTCAAGGGCTTCTTTGTATTTTTCTTCGATAGCGATTTCGTAAAGAGTTCTATGGCATCTTTTAGCTAGATGGAGAAACTCGAGAATCTCTTGCCGACTCCCTGGGGCAAATCCCCAACGAAAAGGGATTTCTTGAATCAGCTTTACAACCTTTTCCCCATCAGTCTCAAATCGAGTCGAGTGAGGTTTAAAGGTTCGGCTCCTCCTCGCATCAACATATTCTTTGATCGAACGGGGTAAGGTCGTCTGGGCCATATAGATAGAAACTATTAAATAAAATAGTTTCTTCCGCAGATCGAAATCAATCTGAATATGACTTTCTTTAGGAGGAGAAACTAAGTGTCTAAGTATATCGTCTGCCATCGCACTATAGTATAATAAAACCGGGATTTATTCTAATCCCAATAATGCTAGTTCCAAGTGTCTCCCCAAGAGGCATCTCGAGCTTTTCGATAAAATGTTTTGTCACTTTTCCCGACCGTCTTCTCCTGGCAAGCTCCCTGCGGCGTACAAAGGGAGAGCCGCACATGACCGCCATGCTTTTGAGGGATCCTAAGGATTCGATACGATCCTGTTGAAGGGTAGGAGTTTTTTGAAGCGATGAGATAGGAATATTTTTCATCCTCATAGCCCAAATCGCCCCCTTTCAAATAGCGGTGGAGCCTTGTCCTCGCGATGCGAGCGGAAAAATGGCACCAGTCGCCCTGCTTCAGAGGGCAGCTCGAAGTGTGGGGACATGGGGCGATTAAAAATCCTCCTAGAGCGAGGATCTGAGTGCGGGCTTTTAGGATGGTTCGGTAGCCTCGGGGCATTCCCGGCTCAACGAGGATCAGAAGGGGGATTTGGGCGTGCCACCACCGATCGATCATTTGCTCTGGTTCGTAGAGCTCTCCCAAAGAGTAGGATAAAATGGCAGCATCGGCCGCAGGAAGATCCATCGGCAGCGAGGCAGAAATCCACTCCGCCTTTCCTAAGAGAGGGTGTCCAGCGGCCAATTGCTTTCCGATCTCAATCGCATGAGGACTCTTTTCGATCAGGGTGAAGTGGGAAGATTTTGGAAAGAGGGAGGCCGCTGCCCATGAGGCGGTTCCTGGACCGGCTCCCAAATCGAGCCAGGAAGAGGGCGCAGTGGGGAGATGGCGAAGAGCGCTACTGACGGCGCCAAAAGTTGCTGGCATGCGGGCGGCCAGATAGGCGAGGCGCGCCGGTTCATTTTCAAAGATCGAGTTTGAGCCGAGGGCGTCTAAGTACGTTTTAGAAAGGAGAGCGCTTGCCTTTTTTAAAGCGGATGGGGCTGCATTTCCTATCAGGGAATCGATTCCTTGTTGAAGCTCTTCGTTCATGATTTATGGGGCCTCAGAGTGAAATAGACGAAGATGGCTATTAGACCCGAGAGTCCTCCCACCAAAAAAGGGAACCTCACCGAGCCTTGAGAGACCATCCCTCCGATAAGCGGAGCGATCGTCATGGCGAAAGACTGAACTGACTGGCTCATCCCTAAGATTTTTCCTACAATTTGTTTTGGAGCCATGCTTGAAATGAGGTGTGTACATAGGGGCCAGGCGAGCCCTCCAATCACCACACAAAGGCCGACGATCGGGAGAAAAACAGCTATCTGATTCGGGAAAATGAGCAAGAAGGAAAGGAGGGAGAAAAGGCACAAGCACCCCTCCAAAACGCGAAGGGAGGAGAAATAGCGAAGGAGGATTTTGCTCAAGTAAGAGGCGCCAAGCGCCCAACAAAGTCCCATGTAAAGCGCTAAATCGCCGATATCGGAGCTAGTGAATTCGAATCTTGAGACAACGAGAACCGGCGTGAATTGGAAGAGGATCGTCCAGGAGAAAAGAAAAAGAAAATAGAGAAAATAGACCCTTTTGATTTTCTCTGTCTGGAGAGCGCTCTTGACGTTTCGAAAAGATTCCATGAGCTCAAATTTGACCGACGGATCGATCGTTCCCGTTTCCTTGAGGCCAAAAGCAATGAAGAGAAGATTCAAGATCGTAAGGACAGCAGCGACCCAAAGGGGAAAATTCGGAGTGAAGAGGGGGCTGATGCTAGAATCGGAGAGTTTTCCTCCCAAAAAGGCCCCAAGGATGAATGAGAGTCCCGCTAGAACCGATAGAAAGCCGAAATTTCTCACCTTCACTTTTTCCGTCTCGCTCAAGTCTGAGACGGCGGCAAGACAGACCGACATGTTGCTTGCAAACAGGCCAGTGATGAGCCTTCCGACAAAAAGGAGCCAAAGAACATGAGCCCCCATGCTCCAAGCGGTGATCCCGAGGCCGAGAAGCGTGAAAAAGACGCTGAGCAAGAGCGCCTTTTTGCGACCGCTCCGATCGGCATACTCTCCCAAAACCGGAGCTCCCAGAAATTGCCCGAGAGAAAATGCCATGAGGAAAAAGCTGAGGATCGTCGTTCTCGTCTCTTGCGAGACGTCCAAAGAAAAAAGGACGTTGTTCGGATCGAGAAAATAGGGAGCAAAAAGGGGAAACACGATCGACCAGCAGAGATTGTCGACAAAAAAGGTAAAAAACACGGAAATAAGAGATAATTTTGATTTCTGACCAGACATGGGCTCTATAATAGCAAGATTAGGTAATTTTCCAATCTATTGGTGTGCTACCTATTTTTTTTAAAAATTCGTTGACTTTGGAAAAGTGGCGGCATCCGAGGAAGCCGGAGTGGGCCGATAGGGGAGAGGGGTGCGGCGCCGTCAATACGAGGTGCTGACTTGTTTTACAATCTATGTGTTGGAATTTGTCGAGGGCCGACTTGCCCCAGAGGAGGAAGACAACGGGCTCGCTGCGGCTGCAGAGCAGTTGGACGACCCGATCCGTGAACAATTCCCATCCCCTTCCATGGTGAGACTTTGGCTCGTCAGCACGCACCGTGAGCGTTGCATTGAGCAGGAGAACCCCCTGCTTTGCCCAGTCGATCAGACACCCGTGCGGAGGCGTAGGAACCTGCAAATCTTCTTTCAGCTCCTTAAAAATATTTTGAAGCGATGGGGGAAGGGGAACCCCTTTCGGCACGCTGAAAGAGAGTCCGTGGGCCTGGCTCGGACCATGATAGGGATCTTGCCCAATGATGACGACCTTGGTCTCCCGAAAAGGAGTTTGGCAAAACGCATTGAAAATGAGCTCAAACGGGGGGTAGACGACTGCGCCCGATGCGATTTCCTTCGCTAGGAAAGACTCGAGCTCGGCCATATAGGGCTTCTCGAACTCGGCCCCTAGTTGTCCTAGCCAGGAGGCCTCCATGTAAGCAATTTTTTCTGCAACGAGAGCCATATTTTGCGGATTCATTGTACACGAAATGCACAATTGACAGAAAGGTCATAGAGCTTTTAACATTTAACCTTTTCACGAGGTGAATCTTGAAGAATTTAGCTGAGAATAATGTGATCCGTTTCATGAACGTCACCCGCAAGAAGGATTCCATCTATGCGAATTTCCGGGTGAAGGGCTTGCGCAACGGGGTGATTTTCTCTGCTTCGATCTCGGTCGACCTCACGGCCCTCGAGCTTCATCCAGGCGATACCCTGGAAAAAATCGTTGAAGAGTGCGCCCGCCACGGGGTGAAAGAATTCAAAAAGGCCGACCTCCAATTCGAAGGGCTTGAGGCGGCCATTTCTCCTGACTATCTGGGTGTAGCGCAGCTTGGCTAGCGCGTTTGCATGGGGTGCAAGAGGCCGCAGGTTCAAATCCTGTCACCCAGATTTCTTTTTTTATGAGGGACCCCTGAACTGCCTTCTCCCTAAACCCAATTAAGTCAAAAAAAATTTACTAAACACAAATTACGAATTTACTTTTAAATAACATATATTTAAAATATAACGCATGAACGGAACAGACAATAATCTAGATTTGAATCACAGCCATCTGTGGGGAAATAGGAATATGAGTTCTTGTCCCGCTGAGAAAAATCTGGAAGATTCTTCAGGTAGTTTGTGTGCAGATACCGAGACCTCGAAAACAGGTGCGTATGGCTCTAGAATCTATCGTTACCGAAAACGGGCAAATGAAGAGGGCTCAGAGGATTTTGATCTCAACACTTCAGAGGGGAGAGGGAATTATGACCGTTGTTATTACCGTGATAATCGAAAAAAACTACTCAGGTTCACGAAAGAGCAGCGGGAACGAGATGTCGCAGCTGAAATGTTACTCAAACTCCGACTTCTTCCAATCAAACATCCTTGCCCCTTAATTCCTGAAAATACGACACCCCATATTTCATTGAATGAAGAAAATTCTGAGCTCGATCCATCGCGAGGAGTGTAGAGAGATGAATTCCATCGAGAAAATGAGTTCTAATCCTACGGAAAATATGCAGAGCTCTTCCACGCTTGGACCAGACGAAAAAAGCTCGGGAGTTGCCGTAGAGAGCCTAGGAACCCATGGCTCCAAAAAACGGTCGCATGAAGTTGCAAAGGACTCCACTTATAATAACCGTTATTCCCTTCGAGATCGATCTAAAATACAGGCGTCAGAAAAAAAGCGAGAAGCCGATCTTGACGCTTCATACATAGCCGACTTGGAAAATCAGGAACTTGATAGGAAGGCTGGGCCTTTTCTGAATTATTGTCAGGAGCGAGCGGCCGCCCTAACACAAATGAAGACAGAGACTCTTTTTGGGTTTTGTAGGCAGAAAGCGTTTGATAAGGAGTGCGAGAGCCTTCTGAATTATTGTAGGCAGCGATCTTCTGATAAGGGGGGCGAGGAATTTGTGAATTTCTGTAGGGATCAAGCGGCCTCCTTAGTCGGAGCGAGAAGAAGCCAATTTTCGAGCTGCCCTCGCAATGCCTCCGAACTCAATAGCGAAACCTCTGATCTAGACACGGAAAATTGCTTTCTCCCTGATTTCACTATTGACGATTTTGGCCTGCTGGATCCGCCTTCTTCCGCACTCGTTTCAGAAACCTCGGAAGTCGCTGTGGAAAGCCTTAAGGACTCACAAAGAAAGGAAAACGCGTAAGGCGAATGCCTTGGTCACAGGGAATGGACAAATTACCAAAACTGCTAAAATCCTCGTCTCTCCTTGAATCGCTTGAACCGAATGAGTATGAAATCGCGTTGCCCTTTTTTAAGGATTTTCAGATCAATGAGACAATGCTTTACCTAACTCTCGAAAAAAGGGGGTCTGGTAAAGTTTTAACCAATAGCAAAACAAACCCTTCCTTTGTCCTGGTTTATAATTCCGCTTGCTACACATTTCTAGGCGGGGAACTGGATCAAATCTCGTTACAAGCAGTAGTCTCCTACTTGAAAACACTTCCCAAGGTGAGTTTAGCTTGTCCAACTAACTGGAAATACAGGGGGTTTTTTGAAAAGGAAGGATTTACTCCCGTTGACCGAATTCAATTTCGAAGAGCTAAAAGTTTGGTTAAGGTAGATGAATGGAAAAATCAACTCCCTCCTGAATACAGCGTGGGCAAAATTGAAGAGAAAAATTTCGCTCAATGCAAATGGCGCCCATTCCTCCTTAGTTTTTACGGCGATGAACAACGGTTTTTCGATCAGGCAATAGGAATTTGTTTATCAGATGAAAAGGGCCGCGTACTAAGCGAATCATACGCGTTGATCTCCACAGGAAAGGCTGAAATTGGAGTTTTTACAGATGAAAATTATCGAGGAAAAAACTTAGGAACCATTGTTTGTGCCTTCATGTTGGATTACTGCTATGCCCATGATTTTGAACCCTTTTGGACCTGCGATCGAACCACCCTCGTTTCTGCTTCAGTAGCTAAAAAACTCGGATTTGAGGAAGAGCGACAGTACGTTTTTCTGAAATGGCCAGCCCCATAAACACCCCCCTCACATTTCTTCTCATAATAAAAATTATAGTATAATTGAAATTAATGAATAAATAACCCATCATAATATCTAACAAGAAGCTTATTGGAGGAATTTCTTTATGTCAGCCGATGCCATTCACCTTTTGGTGGCTTTATCCTCGATCTCCTCTCCCATGGCGCTCTCTCTTGGAACAACTTCTCCCGCCCGCACTGCCGTTGGGATCCCTTCCCAGAGAACATCTACTCGCAGAATGGCGAATCTATTAACCGAAACAACAGCTTTACAACCTATAGGTACCTACGTGGGCGAACTCCAAGAAAAATGGCAATTTCCCTCCGATCATATACCGATTGGCATGACCTTTGAAGGCCTCAATTTTGTCTCCTGGAACGTCCTCGACGCTAAAAATATGGCCTGGCTGATAGAGAAAAACACTCTCGGCTTGAGCCGCTCGATGATTGCCGACGAGCACGTTTATATCGGAGATTCTAAACTCACGATTCGAGATCGGCACGTTGCCGATTTGATCCTCGAAACCCTCTCGCACCCGACCCATCCGCGCAGCATTCTCTCCCTACAAGAATGCAGCGCGCCCTTCATCGAAGAGCTGCGCGCCCGCATCCCCGCCCACTTCGAGATCCTATCGGTCGAAGGGGAATCTCTCCTCATCGATCGGAACCTTTTTGAAGTTGTATCGGCAAAAGGAATCTCAGGCATCTTCTCAGACGATAGAGAAAGAACAGTGCAAGATGTGACGATCCGCCGCCTAGATAATGGGCAGCATTTGCGCCTTGTAAATGTTCATTTGCCGGGCGATCCGACAAAACCGGGCCGTTTTGAATTTGCCGAGTACTTGGAAAAAACGTTCGACCCCGATGTGACTACAATCGCCCTGGGAGACATGAATTTTAATGAATTGGAGATCTCAGATGCGATGTGTGAGGCCTTCCCAAACGGCTCTCCCTTTTCGCGCTACTCGCCCTATCCAACAAATATTTCTCTGACACTTCACTCAAAAGCCATCGACCATTTTCTAGTCTACTCTAAGGAAAGCTCCTCTGTGACATTGAGCGCCCCAGATGAGATCATGGCAAAATTATCTGAAGTTTTAGCCCTTCTTCAGTGAGAATGTACGCAGGAGTTCTGCAAATAAGCGAGGAACCTCGGCCATGACCTCCGGAGGTTCGACGTAGGCGATGCGCATCTGCGTTTTTCCTGGATTTACAATACCGGGACGGGGAGAGTAAAACCCATCCATCGGCGCTGCCAAGAGCGTCGTTTTAACACCCTTCACTTCCACTTGACCCTCACGGGCGCAATACATGACAAAATCGGTCGCATCAAAGTCTTTATCAAAGAGATTCCGGACATCGACGACGGTATATAGGGAGGCATCTGGTGCGGAGACGATCAGTTGCGGCATTTCTTTTTTCAGACCCGCAGTTAGAGATTTCGCCATCTGGCTGTAATAGGTTCTCTGTTGCCGAAACCAGGTCTGCAGATGTTCTTTGGATTCATGGAGAAGGGCGCCGAAAATATATTGGCCGATCACATTAGCGCAGAGGTTAGAGGTGTTTTCAGCGACAGCCTTTTGATGGAAATCGGTGCGGTCCGTAACGAGCGCACCAATGCGAAGGCCGCATGCATTCCAAACTTTTGAGGCCGATTCGATGCTGATGCGGCGCCCTGTAATGCCAGGCACTTCGTTTTCAGTAATGCCCCAGACGCTGCTCGTTTTCCCTTTGGTATAAAATACTTCGCGATAGGCCTCATCGCTAATCAGCCAGAGATTGTATTTCGTAGAGAGTTTGCCGAGCTCATTGAGCGTTTCTTGAGGAAAAAATTGACCCGTGGGGTTGTCGTAGGGGATGACGAGTAGGGCCTCGGGAGAGGTTTCCTGGATCACTTTTTCAATTGAGGAGAGCTTGGGCAAGGTGAAATTGCCGTTTGCTTCCATGTGTCTTGTCACTGCAACGATCGATCTCCCGGTCCGTTCGGCCAGCGCGGCGTAATTGGTGTAGGTGGGATCGATGAGTAAAAGGGGGCGAGTTCCGGAGCCCGCAGGCCCGCAAACTCCAAGGATTGCCAGCTCCATCGCATGACTGGCGCCATCTGTAATTTGGCTGTACAACCCTTTTGTAGAAAAGCCGCTGCTCTCAATCAAATGGAGAATGGCTCGATTTGTTTCTTCCTCGCCCACCGTAGTCGAGTACTTCACTACGCCGTGACGAAAAGGGCTGTGCGGGCCGTTGAGAGAGAACATCCGTTTGGTCATAGCGGGATGCATGGGTAGGGAGACATTCCCGATGGCCGTATTGATGGCGACGACCTTGTCTTTCCGCTTTAGAAACTCAATTTGGGTGAGTCGAACCGCCGAGGGGATCCGCAATTCGAAGTGCAAAGAGAGGGATGGCTTCATGACTGCACTTTAGTTCAGATTCCTGGAAATTACAAGGGAGAGATGTAAAGCAGTTTTACATTTGACTCCAAAGATGTTGTCAGGTACATTCGCCGTCCATTTCAAGGGAAAGGCAATAAAATATGATGATTTTAGCATCAGCTATTTTAAATCTTCTTAATATTGGCTCTTCGGAACAGTCTCGAGATTATGTCAATAATCAGAGGGAGTTTCAGCTCCATAATCTCATCACAGAGCAAAGGCACCCCAAAACGTGGGATCTCAGTCGGAAAATTCAAGGCGATACCCTCGCCGGTATCGAAGCGCTTTTAAGTGTGGATGCCGATGTGTCTCGGAAAATGCTCGAGCTATCTGTTGATACGACGCTTCTCGATCGAGCGGTCCGCTCGGTGAAAGAGGGAATTTTAGAAAATGGAAAAATCTACATCTACGGATGTGGCGCTACGGGAAGGCTTGCTAAACAAATGGAGAGCTCTTTTTGGCGCCCTTTTTGGAAAAAAATGCAAGCATTGCCGACGTGGGAAAAGGTGAAGGAGCATTTTCCAAATATCGAAAACCGTTTGATCGGCGAAATGACAGGGGGAGATCGCGCCCTCATCAGCTCGTTAGAAGGATTTGAAGATCTTCAGCTGATTGGAAAGTTACAGCTCGAAGATCACGGTGTGGGGCAAGGTGATGTCGTTTTTGCCATCACAGAGGGAGGCGAAACATCCTCTGTCATTGGAACTGCTTTGACCGCTTCAAAGAAGTGTAAAGCCACTTATTTTATCTACAATAACCCCAACTCCGTGCTCCTCCCTTTTGAACGGAGCCGCAATGTGTTAGAAAATGTTGCCATTACAAAAATCTGTCTTGCGACGGGACCGCAAGCGATTTCGGGATCGACTCGAATGCAGGCGACGACAAGCGAAACGTTCGTGATGGGCCTCATCCTCGAACAGGCGCTCTATGAGGTGCTGCAGTCTTATCTATCGGAGGGTGAGATGGAGGATCTTGGGTTTCAGCGGGCAACGATGAGCGAAAGGCTTTTAAGCTTCATCCCGTTGCAGGAGGCTGTTTATGAGGCCCGAAATTTGCTTCCTCCGCTGACTGATTTGGAAGCAGACACGTATAGGGCCAAAGCTTCTTCCACCTATTTTACAGGGGAGGCTATGATTACGGTATTCACCGATTCGACAGAGCGCGCTCCAACGTTTAGGCTCTTTCCTCTAGATACGTGCAATGCTGTGGGAAAAAAATCGTGGATCCAGGTCTGGACGCCGGCGAGAGATCAGCTTCAAGCCTGGCAAAACTTTTTGGGACGTCCCTTTCGCGGTCTCGACAAGGAACTTTATGAGATGCCATTTTCCCAAAACGTCGAGAATCCCTATTTAAAAGCATCTGCTTTGAGAAGTTTAGAGAGCGCAGGGACTGAGCAACAATTTCTGTACGATTTTTCTTTCTCAAAAACCAATGTAGAGGCCCACGGGCCGCGAGAAGGTGACTTAGGAGTCATGATCCTTTTTGCAGATGAAATCGAGTCACTGCCTTCCTTTCAAAGCTGGTTCAACTTGTTTGCAGAAAAAAAAGCAAACACTGCTCTGATTTTATTGGCCTCAACGCCTCTTTCTATGGCGCCAGGTACTTTGGTTTTACAGCTACCCTTAGATGTAAGTCGAGACCCGTTGAGGGTGCGCCAGCATGTGGCGTTAAAAATGTTGCTCAATGCCCATTCGACGGGAGTAATGGCCAAGCTGGGTAGAGTCGTGGGCAACACCATGACCCATGTAAATCCAAGCAATCTCAAACTGATTGGAAGGGCCACTTTCTTAATCTTAAGCCACGTGAATGATCAGCTTCCTGAAGGGAAGAAGATTTCCTACGCAGAAGCAAATGAGGTTCTTTTTGATGCCATCGAATATGGAAAAAGAGCCCAAAAAACAGGGAAAAATGCTGAGGTAGGGTTGTCCATCGTTCGCATTTTGGAAGCCATGCACAGTAATTCCTTTATTTCCTGGGAAGACGCTGAAACGATTTTAGAAAGTCAGGGATTGGAAAAATATTTGTTTGGATTAATTCAGAAGAAGTTATACTTTCCCGCCAAAAATTAGGGAGTTTTTATGAACCCAATCAGAGCAACTACCCAGACTTCAAGCCTTGGATTCATGAGATTTCTGCCGGACAATCTGAGGGAGCGGATGGTCCATGTCGCTTCTTTTGCTTTTCGCTACGTAATACCCGCTACGATCGCTGCTGGCACTGCCTATTTTCTAGGACTATCCTCCCTCGGTCGATTCAGGATTTGCCTCCTGTCAGGGGGCATATTGGCTGGAGTTGGCGTTTATACTTTCGTATCCGTCCGAGACATCTTGAGGGGCAATGTCCCCCTCAATAAGCTCGCAACAAAAGCGGATCGCTTAGCCCGCACGATTATCTGGAGTCTCATGATCTCGGGAGCCCTCATGGCTGGACTCGCGGGGGGGTGTTGTATCTCCGGCGCTTCCTTCCTTTACGCTGGAGCGCAAATAGGAAGCGCACTGCCGATCATTCAAGGGCTGTCCGATCTCTTTTTCACTTTGGGCTACACGGTACCCGTGGCTTATGGTTTGTTGCGCGGTTCAACATTTCTCTATGATGCGTACAACAAATTGGTCAAGGTGCTGCAGGCTGCCGTCGCAGATTTTCGAAGAGATCCAAGGACTGCGTTCAACGCGCTCCTGCTGCAACAAAGGCTCGGCACCGTTTTCATTGAGCGCTTCGATTTCGATTCCATCATGCAAGTGGCCCACCACGTGCCGGAACCGATGTTCCGCGAGCAGTTCCTCGTTCATTTACCAAGCTTTTCTAACGAAAAAATCTCTTCAATTATCGACCGCTTCCCAAACATCTTGACTGTCGAATTTCTGGCTCAAAATCTGTCTAAAGAACAATTCTACGCTATTGTCGCTCCAAAACTTACATGCCCGGTAGGTGTCGAGGAGCTCAATGTCATAGGTCAAGACATCGAAACCTGGAAGAAACAATTAACGAAGCTAGAAAACGAAGTTCAGGACAAGCCCGAAAAGTTGCGACAAGCCGAAGGGATCAATTCTGTGTTAATTGAGCACAGGAAAAGAGTTTTGCTACTTCGCGGATTCATCAACCGTCTCCCCGAGAGGGATCTACCTGCTCAATATCTCCATCTGCAAGAGGGGATCAATACCGCCCGCAAACTGAAAGATGTCGCAGAATTGATCTTAAAAAACCTCACCGACGAAAAGGAAGCTGATAGCCTAACACGGCGTTTGCAGGCAATCCGTTCCAGTTGTGCGCAAGAGACCGCTGTCGATATGGAAGAGCCTAACTATGAGGTTCTAGGAGCCTATGGCTTTACAATTGCAAACTTCCGCACCTTGGGCGAGCTTCTTAAAGTCGATATGGGAAATCAAGAGATTCAGCGCACCTCTGAATATCTAGATAAATGTGGTCTGCAAAGTCGAGGCGATCTGATTAAACACGGGATCTTGAATAAGCCCGACGGGAAAGAACTGGACCGAGCAACCATCATTGAGCGGATAGTGACACATTGCAAGGGATCTCCCGTAGAGGCACCTCAAAAAGAGGGAGTTGCCGCCCCCGTCGCAGCGCCCTCTCCTCAGCAAGCCGTGGTGGCTCCTCAGCCAAGATGGGCGAGGGTCTCGCGCGTTGTAAATTTCATTTTTCACGTCACCATGACGGTCAGTTTATTGGCAGTACAACTTTACTATCTGCCCCTATCGACTGCAGCGGGATTCATCTTGAGGCTCTTCTACAACCCCTCTCAAAATCCGTTTTTGGCAGGAATGTCAAAACTCTTCCAGCCTCCGCCAGATTACATCCGCCAAGGCTTTTTTGAGCGTATGAGATACCTTTATAATCAGATCTGGACAACCTCATTTAGCCTGGCAATTGGCCCCATCGGCGGATTTATAACGGGTGCGATCCATGCCGACGCCGCCAGCCTCTATCTCCAACGGTGGATAGGCCGCATCGAAAGGAGGCCCCCTGCTGGCGCCACCTCCTCCGGCTTTCTCCAGTGGGCAAGAGATTTCCGTGCTGACATCAGGAGACCCAATCCTGAAACCGTCCTGCGCCTCCACGCTAGGAGGCTCGTTGTGCTATAAACTCACAGTTCTTTTTGCAAGCGTCTCTCTTTCTTGCTTTGCTAACTCCTTTCAAGAAATGACCCTGGAAGAAAAAGTGGGGCAGCTCTTGATGGTCAGTTTTCGAGGAGAGGAGGCAAATGAGGATGCCAGAAAACTCATTCAAGAGATCAAAGTGGGAGGCATCATCTACTACAACTGGGCAAATGGTCTTCACTCTCCAAAGCAAATTAAAACACTCAGCGCCTCCTTGCAAAAACTGGCCGAGATCCCCCTTTTCATCGCCGCCGATCAGGAAGGGGGCGTTGTCGCTCGACTCGAGTGTGGCTTTACAATCTTCCCTGGAAATAACGCTTTGGGGCAAACAGGGGACCCCACTCTCGCCCATGATGCGGCATTGGCCATGGGCAAAGAAATGAAAGCCGTGGGCGTCAACATGAACCTTGCGCCAGTCGTGGATGTCAACTGCAACCCAAAAAACCCCGTGATCGGGATCCGCTCTTTTGGAGATGATGCTGAAACAGTCTCTGCCTTTGGCGCGGAGGCTTTGAGGGGATATGGGGAGGCCCGCGTCATCAAAACGCTCAAACATTATCCCGGCCACGGGGATACGGCCGTCGATTCTCACGAAACGTTGCCCGTTGTTCATAAATCCATGGAAGAACTGGAAAAGGTCGAGCTGCTCCCGTTCTCACGGCTGGCGCCAATGGCGGATGCGATCATGACAGCTCACATTCTTGTGCCCGCTTTGGATGAGGAAAACTGCACCACGCTTTCTGAAAAGAGCCTAAATTATTTGAGAAAAACAATCGGTTTTCAAGGGGTGATCGTCGCTGATTCTCTCATCATGAAGGGAGTGACTAAGAAATGTCAGAGTATCGATGAAGCCGCAATTCTCGCTTTGAAAGCTGGATGCGACATCTTGATGCTTGGAGGGCGACTCCTCGAGGGGGAACGGGCAGGTTTCGAGTTGTCGGTCGATGACATCCAGCACATTTTCAACTCTCTTGTCGAAGCTGTCAAAACGGGCCGCATTTCGGAGGCGCGGGTCGATGAAGCGGCGAGGAAAGTTCTCCACCTGAAAACTCGGTATTTAGGTGTTGAAAAGGAAGATGAAATCGATTGGGATGCGCACCGCGAGAGTGCCCAGAAGATCGCCTCCCTTGCCTTAAAAATCACCGGAAAGAATTTAGTTGCGCCTGGGAAGAAAATCTCTATTTGGGCTCCAAAAGTGTTGCAAAAGACAATAGAGAAGACGAGCTTTGCAAACTGCCCTTTTCTGGATTCGGCCGATGTTCTATTCATTTTTTCCTATAATGCGTGGAAAGATCCTGCTCAAATTGCAAAGATTCAGTCACTGCTCGATCTGGGGAAGCCGGCGGCCCTAATTGTTACGAGAGATCCCGTAGATGCCTCCCTTTTTCCAGAGGCAAATTTCGTGATTCAAACGTTTAGCCCGACGACCATCTCGATTCAGGCTGTTCATAACTTGTTCAAGGATGTTGAACCAATCGACCCCTTGTGCATAACCCCCACTTTTTGAACGGCTCGCCGACAAGTTATGAACGGGATTTTTTCCCTGATAGCTTCCGCACCCTTATCGACATTTCCACAACGCAAGAAGAAGAGTATCCCTTTCTTTTTATATAAAAGAGATCTTGGGAGGTTGTGGAGAATAAGGAGGCGCCCAAGTATACTACCTGCTTATGGATACAATCGAAGAGTACTTTTCCCTGAGCGGCTTTGCCCATCGAGCCCTTTGGAAGGAAGGGGAACCCCTCTGGGCGCCTCTTCGAGATTTAAATGATTATTTGAAGACCCAAGTGTTTCAGATCGAAATCGCGATTCCTCGAGGGGTCTATTTGGATCGGCCCGATCTGATTTCGATTGGGAAAGGGACCCTGATCGAACCGGGAGTTTACATCAAGGGACCCTGCATCATCGGCAAAGGGTCCATTTTGAGGCACGGGGCCTATTTGCGCGATTGTGTCATCTGTGGAGATCACTCTCTCATTGGGCACTCTGCCGAGGTCAAGCACTCGATCCTTCTCAACGGCTCGTCGGTCACCCATTTTTGCTATGTGGGAGACTCGATCATCGGCAGCGGCGCGAATTTAGGGGCCGGAGTCAAGTGCGCGAACCTTCGGCTCGATCGGAAAGAGATCGCTGTAACTCTTAGCGGCAAACGGGTCAAAACGGGCTTAAAAAAATTTGGCGCCCTCGTAGGGGATCGAGTTCAGATTGGATGCAACTCCGTTTTAAACCCAGGGACTCTCGTAGGGAAAGATACGGTCTCTTATCCGCTTCTCAATCTCGGAGGAACGATTCCTCAAAGAAGTAAAATGACCGGGAAGCAGAAAGTTACGAGAGAAACTAGGCACAAGCCTCTCCTAGATTTAATGGACAAAGCCCGTGTTCCTTGAAGGCTATCGCCAAAAATTTGAAAAGGAGCTCTCTTTGGGCATCGAGAGGTTTGGCGAAAAGAGCCGACTCCGGGATGCCTGCGAATATGCGCTTGTATGCGGTGGAAAGCGCCTCAGACCGCTCATCGTCATGATGACAGCAGATGCCCTGTCCAAAGGTCTCGACGTCACTCCAGCCGCTCTCAGCGTCGAATTTTTTCATACGGCCTCCTTGATCGCGGACGATCTTCCCTGCATGGATAACGACGATATGAGGAGAAACCGCCCCTCTTTACACAAAACTTTTGGAGAGGCTACGGCCATCCTTGCGAGTTATACGCTGATTGCGGAGGGCTATGGAGGGATTCACCTCAATGGGGAGCGGATGAGGGAGGATAGCCGCTACGGAAGAGGAGCCAATGAGGCCTCTCTCCTTTGCCTGGCTGCGGCGACTCGCTGTGCAGGCATTCAGGGCGCGACGAGCGGGCAGTTTCTCGACCTATTTCCCCCCGACTCGACCTGGGAGACGATCCAAAAGGTGATCGCTAGAAAAACGGTGACTCTCTTCGAAATTTCCTTTTTATTTGGCTGGCTTTTTGGGGGTGGAGACAAGGCGCGCCTCAAAGATCTTCAAAGTTGCGCCCTCGACCTCGGCATGGCGTTTCAGATTGCCGACGACCTCGAGGATGTGCCCCAAGATGGAAAGACTGGGGTGAATATCGCTGGGCTACTTGGCAGAGAAGAGGCAAAGTCCCTTTTCGAGGAAAAAATCATCTCTTTCAAAAATTCCTTGGAAGGACTCGGTCTTTGGACAAAGCCCTTCCAGGAACTCTACGCTCATATTAGCTCTCGGCAGGAACCTTCTTAGGTAACACGACGCCCGACGCGATCTTTGCATGGATCGCCTTTTCGATTTCTTCAGCGAGTTTTGGGTTGTTTTTCAGCTCTTCGCGAACCGCTTCTCGACCTTGGCCAAGGCGGGTTGTCTGATAGCTGAACCAGGTCCCCTTCTTATCGATGACCCCAGCATCGACCCCGATGTCGATGAGAGAGCCGATATGGGAGATCCCCTCGTTGAAAAGAATGTCGAACTCGGCAATCTGAAATGGGGGCGCGCACTTATTCTTAACCACTTTGACTTTGACTCTCGAACCGACATCTGTCGTATTGTCGGGGCTTTTGATCCCCCCAATGCGGCGGATATCCATTCGGATCGAGGCGTAGAATTTCAGAGCGCGGCCGCCGGTCGTCGTCTCGGGATTGCCGAAGACAACGCCGATCTTTTCGCGGATCTGGTTGATGAAAATGGCGCAGGTGTTGCTGCGAGAGAGAGTCGCTGTCAGTTTTCTCAATGCCTGCGACATCATGCGCGCTTGGAGTCCCATATGCTGGTCGCCGATTTCCCCTTCGAGCTCCGATTTAGGAACGAGGGCGGCGACGGAGTCGATCACGATGACATCGACGGCATTTGAGCGGGCCAACATTTCGGCGATATTCAGGGCTTCCTCACCGTTATCT
>Ga0364920_10210_pt1 | contig 20097 bp, 15 predicted proteins | sample SorcelJu500001C8_FD_206961 | JGI IMG/M metagenome (GOLD analysis project Ga0364920, IMG submission 206961) | Enriched cells from Trout Bog Lake Hypolimnion, Wisconsin, USA - BchlTB.June20.5000.01.C8 | ecosystem: Environmental > Aquatic > Freshwater > Lake > Hypolimnion/Profundal zone | place: USA...
GTACTGGGTTTGCCCCTCGTACACCCACAATAAAGAATCCTGCATTGGGATATTGAAATTCGGCGTCCACAAATCGGCCGGACGGCGGAATTTGCCGTTCCATGAGTGGGTATATTCATGCGGCAAGAGCCCGCGTGTTTCCCAGGTTTTGGTCCAGTCAGTAAAGTAATTCGCTTTCACCCCGTTTTCACTGGACTGATGATGTTCCAGTCCGATTCCGCTGAATTCATCGCTCAGGGCAAGCAAAAAATCATAATGTGCGTAGTGGTGTGAGCCATATAACTTATAAGCCTGCTGCACCAGTGTACGATGCGCTTCAATTTGTTCAGGCGTTGCTTCCAGACTGGCCGCAGTATCAGCCACCAGGTTCAGAAATACCGGCACCTTTGCACCGGGATCCAGATCAACACGTTTAAAATATTTGCCTGCGAACAAGGGTGAATCAACCAGTTCATCCAGATTCGTTTGCTTGAATTGCGCCTGTGCACCAACCTGTTTATCCAAGGTCAAAGCCGTGCCGAACTTCCATTCGGCAGGCAAAGTCACACTTGCCTTGACGTTAATGTCACGCGCATAGTAACCGGCAGGATACAGTACTACCGTGTTCCACTGCACTCCGACGATTTCAGGTGTTGCCGTAATCCTGCCCTGTGAGGCTTCAACCGGTGATAAAAATTGGTAATCTGCGTCGATAAATTGCACATCTGCGGGCACTGCAACATGAAATGCGTACATGTCCAGTGCGTCGCGTTTCCACTCAACTGACTTGCCGTCAGCGCTTAAAGTCAGACCAGCCAGCATGTTGAGCGGCCCGGTCGGTGAATGGTTGCCTGGCAACCATTTTGGGTAAAGTAGCGTCAGATCGCCAGCGGTGACCGGAATACGTTCATGGACCTTGAATATTTTCTGATCAAGATTGGTTGCATCAACATCCAGCTGGATTACGCCGGCAAATGGCACATCGGCCGGCGCCGGAATTTCTTGCGCCGCGGCAAAGTGTGAAGTAAATAAGGCGGTGAATAAACAGGCAATCAATTGTACTTTTGGTCGCGTGCCTGAACAGGCAGGAACTGAAACTGGCATAGGTGTCCGATCAATGAAATTCTAAATAAACAGATGGGTGTAACGACATTTTTTTATTTACTGTACAGACGACATTACTGGGATCTGGAGAATACCCCACGGTTGATTTCTTAGGCAGAACAGCTGGGAAGTCTGGAGGGAATCTGGCGCTGCGTCAATTAGTTACTAAATTACAATCAAAAAATTTCCATCAGTTAAGTTTCGATTGAGAACTATTTAGTTAGTTCCATAAAAATAAAAATATTCTCACCATCACTCCGGAAAAATTCAGATTGGCAATCAGGCGTTCTGACTTTATCGTGTCTGCGCTTTTGACCTATAATGCCCGGTCCTGCTCACCCGCCGCGCTGCGACCAATCTGACCATGGCAGTTAATCACTACGAAAATTTCCCGGTAGCCTCTGTGCTGCTTCCTGCCAGACTGCGTCCCGCTGTGCGGGCACTGTATGTATTTGCACGTGGCGCAGACGATATTGCCGACGAGGGCAACGCGACGGATACCGAGCGCATCGCCGGCCTGAACGACTACGCAACACAACTGGAGAAAATTGAGTCCGGTGAACCGCCAGATCAAGTCCAGTTTCAGACCTTGCAAAGCATAATTCAACAATATCAGTTGCCGGTACGCCCTCTGCACCAGCTGCTTTCTGCATTCAGGCAGGACGTGGTGCAAAAGCGTTATCAGAATTATGCTGCATTGCTTGATTACTGCGACCGTTCTGCAAACCCGGTGGGGCAGTTGATTCTGCATCTGTACGATGCTGCCACGTCCAAAAATATAGCGGATTCGAACGCCATCTGCAGCGCACTGCAACTGATCAACTTCTGGCAGGACGTGGCAATTGACTGGCAAAAACAGCGCATCTACCTTCCGTTGGAAGATTTACAGCGGTTTGGTGTGACCGAGCAGCATATCTCTGAGGCGCAATGCGATTCCGCCTGGCGGGCGTTGATGCAGTTCGAAATACAGCGCACACGCAAATTGATGCTGTCCGGCAGTCCGCTGGCCACGCGCCTGCCCGGTCGTGTCGGCCTTGAGCTGCGCGCCGTCGTACAGGGTGGCTTGCGAATTTTAGAAAAAATCGAACTGAAGCAAGAAAATATATTTACAGGCAGACCCACGTTGAATGCCTGGGACTGGATCGTAATCGGCTGGCGAATGATGGGGATGCAGGCCGGTGTAAAACGCTCATCTGAATAATCACCATTAAGTTTTTAACCTGACTCCCGGTGTAGTCTGCGTTGCTGGCACATTATGCGGTCGGCTGATTTCTGCCCATTTTTTGTTTTTTGCAAAATGAATTGATTTCTTGTTTTTGCAAAAACAATAAATTACACTCCGAATTCATTTCAAATAAGAACTATTACAGATTACCATGCCAATCAGCCAAATCCACACTGCACTGCCGGCACGCGCCTTAAACAGAAACGATATCAAGGTGCTTTCACTGGCGTCGCTGGGTGGTGCGCTGGAATATTATGATTTCATTATCTTTATTTTCTTTGCCTCGACTTTCAGCGGTCAGTTTTTCCCGGCGGATTTAAGCCCGTTCTGGATAACCCTGAACACCTACGGAGCCTTCGCAATTGCCTATTTTATGCGTCCGATAGGCGGCGTAATCATGGCGCATTTTGGTGACCTGCTTGGTCGCAAACGCATGTTCACCCTGTCGATCGTGTTAATGGCATTGCCAACGTTCTGCATCGGCTTTTTGCCCACGTTTGCACATATCGGCTTTGCTGCGCCGATACTGTTGTTAGCCATGCGTATGTTGCAGGGTATCGCGATAGGCGGAGAAATTCCAGGCGCCTGGGTGTTTGTGTCGGAACACGTTCCTGCCAAACGCGTCGGACTGGCCAACGGCATGGTCACTTCGGGACTGACTCTGGGCATACTTCTGGGCTCACTGATGGCGCTGCTCATCAACTCCAGTTTTTCGAAGTCGGACATCGCCGACTTTGCCTGGCGTATCCCCTTTCTGGTCGGTGGCGTACTGGGTTTTGTTACCGTATATTTGCGCCGCTATCTGCACGAAACCCCCGTATTCAAAGAAATGCAGGCGCTCAAACAGCTTAGTCAGGGCTTTCCGATAGCCACAGTCTGGAAAGATCACAAACCTTCAATCCTGATTTCAATATTGGCCACCTGGTTGCTGACCGCAGGTATCGTCGTGGTGATTTTATTTGCGCCAGAACTAATGAAATCTGCCGCCTTCAACATTCCAGCCAAAGTGACTTTAACCATGCAAAGCCTGACGATTGTGGCACTGGCCATGGGATGTGTTTTTTCTGGCCAGATGTGCGACCGATATGGCGTTGGCAAGACATTTATGTTCATGTGCAGCGGACTGGCTGTGAGCAGCAGTTTTTTTTATCACAGCATAGGTCAGGCAGATTATTTGACTCTCACTGTCATGTACGTCATTACCGGCTTTTTTGTCGGGTCAGCCGGGTGTGTTCCCAGCATTATGGTGCATGCATTCCCCGCCAAAATACGTTTTAGCGGCTTATCATTTTCATATAACCTGTCCTATGCGGTGTTTGGCGGACTGACCCCGCTGCTTCTGGGAATAGTGAATAAAATCAATCCGCTGAGTGCCTCCTACTACGTACTTTTCTTGAGTATTATGGGTGTGTTGTGCGGATGGTATCTGCTGAAAAATTCAGCCGAATCATAATCACGCGTCCAGGCCAGTTTCACTGAATTCAATGTTTTAATTTCACCGGCTCACACTCACCCAAATTATCAAGCAGCCAGATATTGATTTGTTTGATTCACTAAATACACTGTTTCCATTAAATAAAAATAATTTATCAATCTTTGGTGCCCAATGTGAACAATTGGCCAGTCAGCCCGTTTTTTCCATTAATGGTGAGCGAACTGCACAGTACAACGCAACAGATTTTTCTGCAAAAAAATGAAAACTGAACCGGTTTCACGAACTGAATCAGCAAATTGAATTATAACTATAATTAATAGAATTTTATTTTTTAATTTAATTTAACTATCAATTGTATTGCAACATACAATTAGTCATCCCCCGTGCGACTCAGTAGACTTTGTACATCGATCAAGTGCAATTGACCGGAACCAGGCAAAGCAGTGCCGACCATACCTACCCTTCATCCAAAGGAGAATACCTTGTCTAACGAATCGAAGTGCCCATTTTCGGGCAGTGCCCGCAATCAGACGGTCGCCGGTGCGCAGAAAAATGCGGACTGGTGGCCAAATCAACTGAACCTGAGAATTCTCCATCAGCACTCCCCAAAATCAAACCCGATGGGTGCAGCGTTCAATTATTCCGAAGAATTCAAAAATCTCGATCTGGAGGCCGTAGTCAGTGATCTCCACGCGCTGATGACGACTTCGCAGGAATGGTGGCCAGCGGATTATGGTCACTATGGTCCATTTTTCATTCGCATGGCCTGGCACAGCGCCGGGACCTATCGGATCGCTGATGGCCGCGGCGGTGCCGGCTCTGGCGCGCAGCGCTTTGCGCCGCTCAACAGCTGGCCGGACAATGCCAATCTCGACAAAGCGCGCCGCCTGCTGTGGCCGGTTAAACAAAAATATGGTCGTCAACTTTCCTGGGCTGATCTGATGGTACTTGCCGGCACCGTCGCATTGGATTCGATGGGACTGAAGACCTTTGGTTTTGCCGGAGGACGGGAAGATATCTGGGAGCCAGAAGAAGATATTTACTGGGGATCCGAAGGCAAATGGCTTGCCGACGAGCGCTATTCCGGCGACCGCCAACTGGACAACCCACTCGGCGCCGTACAAATGGGACTGATCTATGTCAATCCTGAAGGCCCCAATGGCAAACCTGATCCGATAGCCGCAGCCCGAGATATCCGAGAAACATTTGCCCGTATGGCCATGGACGACGAGGAAACGGTTGCCCTTATTGCTGGCGGGCACACTTTTGGCAAAGCCCACGGCGCGGCCGACCCCGGCAAATATGTGGGGCCAGAGCCTGAAGCGGCAGATATTCTTGAACAGGGTCTGGGCTGGAAAAACAGCTTTGGCAGCGGAAGAGGAGCAGATACGATTACCAGCGGGCTGGAGGGTGCCTGGACCACCAACCCGGTGAAATGGGATAACAATTACCTGGAAAATCTGTTCAATTATGAATGGGAACTCACGAAGAGTCCGGCTGGGGCAAATCAATGGACGCCGAAAAATGTCCTGGCTTCCGGCACCGTGCCAGATGCGCACGATGCGTCAAAAAAACATGCTCCGATCATGTTTACTACCGACCTTGCCCTGAAAATGGATCCGGGCTACGAAAAAATTTCGAGAAGATTTTTTGAAAATCCGGCACAGTTTGCCGACGCTTTCGCCAGAGCCTGGTACAAACTGACGCACCGCGACATGGGACCGGTATCACGCTGCCTCGGTTCGCTGGTGCCACCAGCGCCACAACTGTGGCAGGACCCGATACCGCCGGTTGATCATCCTTTGATCGACGAACAGGACATCGCCGCACTCAAGGCCAGCGTGCTGGCATCAGGCCTGTCCACATCCCAGCTGGTAACGACCGCCTGGGCCTCGGCAGCCACTTTCCGAGGCACGGACAAGCGTGGAGGCGCGAATGGCGCGCGCATACGCCTGACGCCGCAAAAAGACTGGGAAGTGAATCAACCGGCTGAATTGTCCAAGGTACTGCTGAAACTGGAAGCAATACAAAAGGACTTCAATGCCGCCCGGACCGGAGCAAAGCGGGTTTCTCTTGCCGACCTGATCGTCCTGGGCGGGTGCGCCGGCGTGGAAGCTGCGGCGCAAAAAGCCGGCCAACCGGTACAGGTTCCATTTGTACCGGGACGCATGGATGCTACCCAGGAACAAACCGATGTAGCAGCGATTGCCGTGCTGGAGCCAACTTTTGACGGATTTCGCAATTACATCGCCACCGGAGGGGAAGCCCAGGCGACAGAATTGATGTTGGAGCGGGCCAGCCTGATGGGACTCAGTGCGCCTGAAATGACGGTTCTGACCGGCGGTCTGCGTGCATTGGGTGCAAACTTTGCCCAGTCCGACCTCGGAGTTTTTACCAACCGGCCCGGCGTATTGAGTAATGATTTTTTCGTCAATCTTCTCGACATGAATACCAGGTGGGAAAAATCCGCCGGTTCGGTGCATGTGCTGAACGGTCTTGATCGAAAAACAGGCGAATTAAAATGGACAGCTACGACAGTTGATCTGGTCTTCGGTTCGAATTCCCAACTTCGGGCCATTGCAGAAGTCTACGCGTGCAACGACTCTTCGCGCACGTTCGTCCATGACTTTGTAGCAGCATGGAACAAGGTAATGAATCAGGATCGATTCGAGCTTAAGTAATCTCGGGAAGGACTGTTTTTTTGAGGGTATGCACTCCAAAACATCGGAGTGCATAAAAATGAAGTTGGCGAGCCTGATCTGCGGCACTTACGGGAAATGACTGTGGCTGCTTCGTTCCCGACCTGACCAGATTGGTCACACCGCAATGCGCAGGGACCCGCCAGCGCGAATTATACTGTAATAATCCGATTCTGTGCAGGTTCGCCGGCCTGACTTTACAATCCCAACTCCTGCCAGATACCATCAATGCGTTTCTTCACATCCGGCGCCATTTCTATTACTCTGCCCCATTCACGGCTGGTTTCTCCAGGCCATTTGTTGGTGGCATCCAAACCCATTTTGCTCCCCAACCCGCTCACCGGCGAGGCAAAATCGAGGTAGTCAATCGGAGTATTGTCTACCATGGTCGTGTCGCGCATGGGATCGACGCGCGTCGTAATAGCCCAGATGACTTCTTTCCAGTCCCGTATATTCACATCCTCATCAACCACAAGAATGAACTTGGTATACATAAACTGGCGCAAAAAACTCCAGACGCCAAACATCACCCGTTTGGCGTGCCCCGGATACGATTTTTTAATCTGCACAATCGCCATCCGATAACTGCAACCCTCGGGCGGCAGATAGAAGTCCGTAATTTCACTGAATTGCTTTTGCAATAACGGCACAAACACTTCGTTGAGCGCCACACCCAGTACGGCAGGTTCATCGGGTGGCTTGCCTGTATACGTAGAGTGGTATATCGGATTTTCACGCATCGTGATTCTGTCGATCGTAAACACCGGGAAATAGTCCTGCTCGTTATAGTAACCAGTATGGTCGCCAAACGGACCTTCCAGCGCATGTTCATAACCGGTGGGATGAGATGCGTCCGGATAAATATGCCCTTCCAGCACAATTTCAGCTGAAGCAGGAACGCGCAGTTCGCTGCCGATCGCCTTGACCAGTTCGGTCCGACTGCCGCGCAGCAATCCGGCAAACTGATATTCGGACAGCGCATCTGGCACCGGCGTGACGGCACCGAGTATCGTTGCCGGGTCGGCCCCAAGAGCAACGCACACCGGATATGGTTTGCCTTTGTTGACAATACCGTGCTCACGAAAATCCAGCGCGCCGCCCCGATGTGCAAGCCAGCGCATAATCACTTTGTTTTTCGTCAGGACCTGCTGACGGTAGATGCCTAAATTCTGCCGCTTTTTAAATGGACCTTTCGTTATTACCAGTCCCCATGTAATTAATGGCGCAACATCACCAGGCCAGCACAGCTGGATGGGCAATCGCGCCAGATCAACCTGATCGCCTTCCCAGACTATCGTTTGACACGGCGCGCTGCGCAACTCTTTGGGCGCCATATCCCACACCGCCTTGACGAGCGATCCCAAACCAAGAATATCTTTAAACCCCTTTGGCGGTTCCGGTTCCTTCAGGCTGGCCAGCACCTGGCCAATTTTGCGCAACTCAGACAGATCCTGCGCACCCATGCCCAGCGCAACACGTCGGGTTGTACCGAACAGGTTACCCAATACAGGCATATCAAATCCGCTGGGACGGGTAAATAACAGCGCCGGACCCTGGTTGCGCAAAGTCCTGTCACAGATTTCAGTCATCTCCAAATTAGGCGAAACCGGGGTATTTATCTGTTTTAATTCATCATCCGTTTCTAATTTGGCAATAAAATCACGTAGATCCACATATTTCATAGGTTTATTCGATTTTTCTATGGTTAAACAGCTCAATCAAGATGCATAGGTAAGTTACTGATTTAATTACTATTTATTGCGGCGCAGCATAATATATAAGACTTTAAAGTTATGATATTTAATTTTTATAGTATTGACTTGATATAAACGCCCCCCTACAATGCGCCCAATTCGGAAATAGTTCGGACTTGACCGTCAGTGTTAAAAAAGAACTAATTCTTCAAATCGGGATTCCATCAGGCAGCAGGGATGGTTGCAGTTCCAGCCGGATCATTCATTGACCGGCTTCCCCCGACAAGTTGTTTGTCACTTTCAATTACAGTGCAAGATGTTAGGCTAATTTACCAGCTTACGCCAGACAACTCCGGCATCTGGATTTAACTGAATATAAGAACGCTATGTCTTCTTATGGACGGTCGATCTTTGCAACGAACAGTTGCCAGGACCAGATGATGTATCTGATTCGCATTATTTGTCTACCAATGAGTTATCAGTGGTAATCGAGCAAGGCGACATTTCAGGAGAAAAATATGCTTCAGCAGTTGTTTAATTTAACACCGGGTTACAGTGAACCTAATGTGGCAATGAAAATTGTCGCTGCCGGCAAACACAATACATTCATTACAGTTTTGCATCACACGATGATGGTACTGGGCGTAGCTGCCATTGCAGCACTCGGCATCATGTTCCTCAAACCAGAACTGACTGACGATTTCCAGGCTATCTCCCCTTTCTTCAAGGAAGATCTGGCGGAAGGACAGACCGATGCGGCTCCGGCTTCACTGGCATCCATAGCCGGCGATCTGGCGGCTCCCAAGGTTTCAACCGTGGAAGATACCCGACTCCTCGGCAATGCCAAACAGCAGCAGTCGGTTACCACCTGGTTATCCAAACGGTATCACGTCTCCGCCGACGCGACCAATATGCTGGTATCGGAAGCCTATCTGACTGCCAAGGACATCAAACTTGATCCACTGCTGATACTGTCAGTGATGGCGATTGAATCAGGACTGAATCCATTTGCAGAAAGTCCGGTGGGCGCGCAGGGTCTGATGCAGGTGATGTCCAAAGTACATCAGGAAAAGTTTGATGAACTCGGCGGGCTGAAAGCGGCACTGAACCCGGTAGCCAATATTCGGGTCGGTGCGCAGATTTTGAAAGAATACGTCACGCGTGGTGGTTCTGTTGAAGCCGGCCTGAAATTATATGTGGGCGCCGCGATGTCTGATTCGGACGGCGGTTACGGCAATAAAGTCCTGGCCGAGTATCACCGGCTAAAGGACGTTTCCAACGGCAAGTCGGTCCCCACATTCAATACAGTCAATACACAACTGACTACGGCTTCCAAGCCGGAAATAATTAAGGTCAGTGACAAACATATTGAATCTGAAAAGCTGGCCGCAATCTGAACTTTCCGGGTACAAAAAAAAACGGCACTTCGTGAGAAGCGCCGTTTTTTTGTTGGTGCTGCCCTGCTTTACCTGTCAGAACCGATTTCAAGCTGACGCAACTGGTTCGATAATTTATCCAGCACGCCATTGACGTACTTGTGACCATCAATCCCGCCGAACGATTTGGTCAGTTCCACCGCTTCATTAATCACGACCCGGTAAGGAATTTCAATGTGGTTTTTCAGTTCGTAGGCACCGATCAGCAATGCCGCATGTTCGACCGGCGACAATTCGGTAATCGGGCGATCCAGCAAGGGCGCAATGCCATTGCGCAAAATAACCACCTCGCGAATGCTGCCGTAAATAAGCGCCTCAAAATGTTCCATGTCAGCTTTTTCAAAGCCGTGCGCCTGGCGAATGTGCGCTTCAATCACGGCAACATCTTCGTGATTCAAAAGCCATTGGTAAATTCCCTGGAGGGCAAATTCACGCGCACGATGGCGCGGTGAACGACTTTTGTTCGGATTGGCGTGCTGATTTTTGGTATTCATTCAGTATTTTATGTAGTTAAGCATCGAAGCCGACATCTTTGGCATTCTCGGCGAGTTCTTCCAGAGCCAACACCAGGTTGGCCATTTCAACGGCAACGCGGGCTGCATCACGGCCTTTCTCATGCATGCGCGCCTGGGCCTGCTCATCATTCTCGGTCGTCAATACGGCATTTGCTATCGGCAAGCCATAATCCAGACCAATTCGGGTAATACCGGCACCGGATTCATTCGACACCAGCTCAAAATGATATGTCTCACCCCGGATTACCGCGCCCAGAGCGATAAGCGCATCAAACTGCTGGGTATCAGCCAGTTTTTGCAGTGCCAGCGGAATTTCCAGTGCGCCAGGGACTGTCACATGCAGGATATCTTCGCCCACAATACCCAGTGCGAGCAACTCGGCCACACAGGCGGCAAATAATGCATCGCCGATTTCCGAATTAAAACGCGCCTGAACGATACCGATGCGCACACCGGCACCGTCCAGATTCATTTCGTAAGCGCCAACCGTCATTATATTTCTCCTGCGCCGAGATCAACGCGTTATGTGATTCAATTAAAAGGTATGCAGTTTCAGCCAGCAGGTTTATCCAGATAGCCAACGACTTCCAGATTAAATCCGGTCATGGAAGGCATCTTGCGCGGATTGGCCAGCAATTGCATTCTTCCCACGCCCACATCCTTGAGAATCTGGGCGCCAATGCCGTAAGTACGCAAATCCATGCTCGAGACACGTTTGGCCGGAGCGGCGGTCTGCGCTGAAAACTGCGCAAACAGTTCGTCGGCCGACTCTTCACAGTTCAGCAGCACCAGTACGCCATTCGGTGCGGCCTGGATCGCGCGCATCGCCGAGGCAATATCCCACGAGTGGGTCGTGACTTTACTTTCCAGCAAATCCAGAATCGATACAGGCTGGTGGACACGCACCAATGCAACCTGCTGTGCCGAAATATCACCATGCACCAGCGCCAGATGGGCTGAACCACTGGGTTTGTCACGATAGGCGATAGCCCGGAAACTGCCATGAACCGTGTTCATTTCGCGTTCGACCACACGTTCGACAAAGCACTCCGTCTGGGAACGGTAATGAATCAGGTCGGCAATTGTGCCAATTTTTATTCCGTGCTGTTTGCTGAATTCAATCAGGTCGGGCAGGCGTGCCATGCTGCCATCGTCGTTCATAATTTCGCAAATCGCAGCTGCCGGGATCAGACCGGCCAGTTCGGCAAAATCACAACCGGCTTCAGTATGGCCTGCACGCATCAGAACGCCGCCTTTTTGCGCTTTTAACGGGAAGATGTGCCCGGGTTGAACGATGTGGGCAGCGCCACATTCAGGATTCACGGCGACCTGTATGGTTCTGGCACGATCTGCCGCCGAAATTCCGGTCGTCACACCTTCCGCAGCTTCTATCGAGACTGTGAAGTTGGTGCCATACGATGTGCCGTTACGGGTCGTCATCATCGGCAACTGCAATTGTTCGCAGCGCTCTGCCGTCAGCGTCAGGCAGACAAGTCCGCGACCATATTTGGCCATAAAATTAATTGCTTCCGGGGTGACAAATTCGGCCGCCATGACGAGATCGCCTTCGTTTTCACGATCTTCTTCGTCGACCAGTATTACCATGCGTCCGGCACGTAACTCAGCTACAATTTCCAGGGTGGTAGATATAGACATTTTTAAATTTGAATGAGTTGAACCGCCGGCGATGGCAATTCAAAAATGGTGGCAAGGCTCAATTTTATAGCAATTGCGATAACCGCAAGGCCAACAGCGGACCAAACGCAAAACCAAGCCGCAATTCTACCATTTCCGGCACACTGCTAAACGACTAAATGCCCCTGCAGCCGAAAAACGGGTGATATTTGCAATCTGAATCCGGCCTGGCAGCCCGAAATATCCGGTTGCGGCGCAGACGACTACCTGAAATTCGCTGCCATGAGCAATACCGGCCGGCCGCCATTGATTTTCAGATAATCACGCGTGGTCTGGTGTATTTCGGCTTTACACATGTGGAATGTATAGAGCAGATCGTCGCCTTTCATGGAAACTGCGCCGAAGTGATCGCGCAATGCCTCGCATGAAATTTCGCACCACAGATATTCACCGTCGACCATCGTCTGAAATGATATGGTGCCCATGGCTGTAACTTTGGGCATGACCAGATTGGGGAAGCTGATTTCCATTGACTACCTCGTGCCTTCAAGTGAATTTACCGACTGTCGCTGCATTCAAGTGATGTCAAATTATGCGCCAGAATATACCTGTTAGGAAGTGAATTATCGCTTTCAGGAACAACCGTCAGAGCAGCGCAGTGCAGCCCAAACCGCAGGATTATGCGCAAACAGTTGGACGTAATTCAGTCAACCGATATACCATTGCGCAACTCATCCAACCGGCAGACACAATGTCCCATCCTGAATTTCCCCGTCCGTCCGGCATGCGACACGCAATCTGCCTGGCACTGACCCTGGTTATCCCCCCTGTATTTGCCCAGCCGCTGCTGCATTGCGAAATCACCTATGCCGCCACCACGTACAAACTGGACGAACGCATCTCACATGATCCGGGAGCCGACGTCGGCTCGGATACCGGTGGCGCTTACATTAACGAAGCAAGCGACATCGGCGGGCGCTTCCGCTTCAAGGCGGTCCTGCTGGGGACTGCCGCACAGCTGAATACCGTCAAGCTGTATGCCTATTACGAAACAGACCGGCAGCCGTTGCTTCTGTCAGAAGTAAAATACGTCGCGCCGTTTCATTACTCGGCCACGCCGAATTCGCTCACCGGGGTTCACTATTTATACTCCCCTCCTCTGGGTCGGGAACTCCAGTATGGCTGCGCGTTAACGAAAGACAGATCATGACGCGATATTTACTGAGCCTGGCGTTGCTGATGACGGCACTGCAGTGCAGCGCCGATACCGGAACGGTCAGGTTGCTGTTTGCCGGAGACATTGTTCTGGACGGACTGCCGGGCAAGGAAATCGAACAGGGCAAAGATCCGTTCGCCGCATTTTCAGACCTGATCAACCAGGCCGATATACGTGTCGGAAATCTCGAATGCGTGGTTGCCACCGTCGGCGAACCAGAAGAAAAAATATACAAATTTCGGGCACATCCGCGCACGCTGGCAGTGTTAAAACAGCATTTTGATGCGGTCTCCGTCGCCAATAACCATTCCGGCGATTTCGGCCGACCCGCTTTTGAACAAATGCTCGGACTTCTGGACGAAGCCGGGATCGGGCATCTGGGTGGCGGACATAATTCAAGTCAGGCACACACTCCGCTGATCATGGAACGCAACGGCTTGCGCATCGCCTTATTGGGCTACAACGAGTTTATGCCGCGCAGTTTTGAAGCAGATGAACATGGCGCTGGCACGGCCTGGAGCGAAGACGAACAGGTCAGCGCCGACATACACAAGGCACGCTCCTACTACAAAGCGGATATTGTCATTCCGATCATGCACTGGGGTTGGGAAAATGAACTGCATTCAACTCGGCGTCAGGAGCAACTGGCGCATTTAATGATACGGGCTGGTGCTGATCTGGTGATTGGCGGCCATCCTCATGTCACTCAGGAAGTCGAATACTACCGGGGTAAAGTCATTATTTACAGCGTCGGAAATTTTATGATTGATGCGCTGGACAATGACAATCAGAAGCTGGGCTGGATACTGAATTTTGAACTTGATCAGCACGGCGTGAAAAACTGGAGCACCACGGTGGCCCACATCGACGACAACGGCATTCCGACGCCGGCTCAGTCGGAACCCAGTCCCTGCGGCAGCAGAGAATCGGAACGGATCAGCCAGTGCTACAGCGGTCGCCACGAACAGCATTAATCTTTTTTCGTCGGGCGAATATCCATGTAGACCCGAACCAGGCGCAGCAACTGGGCAAAGGGTACCGGTTTGTTAAATTTGCTCACGCCGGGGTGCAGACCGCCGGATTCTATCAGCGCCTCATCGTTCAAATCGGTCACGACGATGATATGCATGGTTTGCATGAACGCCGTGTTTTGCAGCGCGTCCAGCATTTGCAGGGCGCTGGTGTTGGACGTGGTCAGATCGAGAACCAGCAGATTCGGGCAGCATACCCCGATCTGTATCAGGGCTTCAAAGCCGTTATAAACCGTGCGCAGGCGCACTTCCTGACCCAGTGATCTCAACTGGGATTCCAGCTGAGCGTCGCTGTGCAAGCCATCTTCACAAATCAATATTTCAAAAAATCCCGCGCTGACTTCTCTTGTGCCGCGCGCTGCGAGCATATTCGCGACCGAGTGCCGGTATATGCGCCTGTGGCCACCTGGCGTTTTCCAGGCGTCCAGGCAGCCATTTTCAACCCAGAGCTGAACCGTTCTCACGCTGACACCCAGACACACCGCAGCATCACGCGTCGACATGATTTCAACTGACTGATCGATATCCATAATATCTCCGATTACCGGCAAACAAACTTCGCACCTGATCTGTCGTTCAGGCTTTTTAATTCTATTTTCAATAACGCCAATTACAAGGGAGAATCAGACTCCGCCGAATTCAGACGCGCAGGCACTGCCGGCGATTTTCAGCACAAGGGCAACAGCATTTCAGAACGTGATTTCGATTTGAGACAGTCCTGCGCAATAAAGTACACATGAATGCAGTTTTCATGCAATACCGTTGCGCAGCCCGAATTAATGTCCCTCAGCGATAATCCAGTCAGGTTTTTCAGCTTCCAGAAAATTTAACAGCGCGCTGACTACATCAGGATCGAACTGCGAGCCGCTGCGCTCCTTGAGATAGCTGATTACTTCAGGCAGCGGCCAGGGTTTTTTGTAGGGACGACTGTGCAACAGAGCATCGAACACATCAACCACCGCTACAATCCGTGCCGAAAGCGGAATGGCTTCTCCGGCTAACCCCCGGGGATATCCGTTGCCATCGAAATGCTCATGATGCCCGCCTGCGATTTCCGCACCAATACTCAGACTGCTCACGCCCGGCACCGATGCCGAGGCATGGCCCAATACCGTCTCACCTATCATGGCATGGCCCTGCATGATCAAACGCTCTTCAGGCGTATGCTGGCCCGGTTTCAACAATATGGCGTCAGGAATGCCCACCTTGCCGACATCATGCAGAATGCTGGCAATACCGACAAACGCCATAAAATTCGAATGCAAATTGTCGGGCAGTTTTCCCAGCACCATCAGCTCCTGGGCGATCGCTTCAGTCAGCCGGCAAACCCGGCGCACATGGCCGCCCGTGGTAGGGTCACGCGACTCGGCCAGATCAGCCAGGGCAATCACGGTGGCTTCCTGGGTAGTCTTGAGCAGTTCAAACATTTCCAGATTATCGAATGCCGCAGCAATCCGATCACAGAAAATATCCAGCAGATTGCACTCCAGCGGCGTCAATGGACGCGCCGGAGCAAAAGCCACGGCAAATTGCTGACCGTGCGCGGCTACGATTGAAAACACATCAACCATGGGACTGAACAGATTTTTCTTCTCCTCAAAAACCTTCAGAATTGAAGGCGTCCAGGGATGCGAATCAGGCAGCAGCTTATGTTCCTGCAAAGTGATGGATTGCCCGATGGTGGCAATAACCATGGGAATTGCTTCTTCGCTCGAGCTGGAAGGACGCATCACGCAAAGCACGCCCTCGGTGCCGAAATTTAAAATGGTGCTGATCTGCGTCAAAACGCCGGTGGCCAGCTCTTTTAAGGAATCCAGCTGATACAGATTGTTGACCGCCTGCAGAATTTTATCCAGCCCGCGCCGGTTGGCTTCAATCGTTTTCAGGCCTTCATAGGCGCGCAGCGAAGAGATCACGCAGGTGAACATCTTTTGCGCGGTGAGTTCGGTTTTCAATTTGTAATCATTGATGTCGTAATCAACGATAATTTTTTGCTCCGGCGCCTGGCCAGGCTGGCCGGTGCGCAAAATAATGCGCACCAGATCATTTTTCAATTCATGCCGGATACGCTGCGCCAGCACCAGACCGGCATTTTCAGTCTCCATGACGACATCCAGCAACACCATACAGATATCAGGATCACGGGCCAGCACATCGAAACCCTCCTGTCCTGAATACGCCGAAATGATTTCTATATCCTGATCCTTGAACGATATGTTCTTAAGTGCCAGCCGGGTTACTGCGTGTACGTCGAGTTCATCGTCGACAATCAGAATACGCCATTTTTCGGTCGATTTTGACTGGTCCTCGATGCAGACGGTTTCTTCTTCCAGCCAGTTCTCGTCGTCACTGTGATGAGGCATAATTCCGATCCCTTTGTAATATCCGGACTGGCAGCTTCCAGTCATGAGAATCAGATTAGCAGATTGAATAGAAATTTCAATTTACTCGCGTCATTACCTGATTATTTACATAAAAACGCAGGCGAATCAGGATCAATCCGACCTGAGGGGCAATAAGCATGCCTATTAATCAATCATAAATCGCAAGCTCAGGTGAGCGCATCCCGGATATATTCTTTTTCAGTCAGTTCACGCGTCACGCGCGGTATGACAATCTGGAACAGCGCGCCACCTTCAGGATTGTTATGCGCACTGATTACACCACCTAACTGCTTGCTGATTATATTAAACACAATATTAAGCCCCAGACCGGTACCGCCCTGACCTCGCCGGGTGGTAAAAAAGGGATCAAAAATTTTATCGAGTATGTTGCTGGCTATGCCGCATCCGTCATCTTTGAACTGAATCGACACCATGTCGTTATGCAAACTGATTGCAATGGAAATTTTGCCGTGGCTGCGATGATGAAACGCATGTATCAACGCATTCATGGTCAGATTGGTCAACGCCTGCGCAAGCAGACCCGGATAGCTGTCCATGCGGATTTTTTCATCTGCCAGGTCCAGTCCGATTGAAATTTTGGATTTTTTCAGCGATGGATTAAGGCTGGTAATCAGTTCCGCCAAAAACACATTCAGATCAAATATCCTGCGCTGCTCACTGGTCTGGTCGACTGCGACCTGTTTAAAACTCTGGATCAGATGTGCGGCACGATTGGCATTGGCGCTGATCAGACGTGAACTTTCCAGCGCCACCCTGATATATTCAAGAACCTGAGATTTGCGTATCACACCCTGCTGCACGTTTTCATCGATAATGATGCTGGCATCACTGAGCACCGAAGCACTGGTCACAATAATGCCGACCGGCGTGTTGATTTCATGCGCCACGCCCGCAACCAGCGATCCCAGCGCAGCCAGCTTCTCAGAGCGCGCCAGCTCGCCGTGCGCCATGTTCAGGGTTTCCAGCGCCTGGTTCAAATCCTCATTGGTCTTTTGCAATTGCTCGGTTCTTGACATGACGCGCGATTCCAGCTGCTGGTTGATTTCATTGATTTCCAGCTCGGTCTTGCGCTGTCGCGTGATATCTACCGGAGTAAAAATAAAATGAAATTCATCCTGAAACCGCAAGGGCCGCCCTGAGACCTGGCAGATCAAAATCCGGCCATCTTTGGTTCTTTGTCTGATTTCCAGACGATTTACCACCTGGGTATGATTAATTTGATTCAGGACCAGATTGCGATCATCCTGGTTGACCCACATATTCAATTCAGCCGTTGTGCGGCCGATGACTTCGTCCCTGCTGTAACCAAACTGATCCAGCCAGAAATCATTCACGTCAATGAACTCGCTCGTACCGATCCGCACCAGCACCAGCGGCATCGGAGCCTGTTTGAAAATGCTGGAAAACTTGTACTGACTTTCAATCAAATCCTTCTCATACTGCAGCCGCATCGCATGGGTTTCCAGAAACGTGTTAAACCACACGACCAGCTCACTGATCTCATCGTCGGTTTTCGGCACCGGCAAATGTTCAACATGCCTGCTGTCTTTATCATACAGCCGGCGAAACCCTTCCGAGATCGCCTGCACAGGCATGACCATGGTGCGGCGAAAAAACTGACTTGCCAGTCCAATCACCACAAAACTCAGCACGATCAGCATCAGCAGGACCTCGGTCAGCCTGTTCATGGGCGAGAGCAGCGTTTCGCGCGGTATGATGCCAACCACGTTCCATGATTGACCTTCCAGTCTGGCGCGACTGATCAGGCTCTCGATCCCTTTAAAATTAATCAGGTCATTATTGCTTGCTGAATTCAGTCCGCGCTGCAGATCATCCGGCGCCATCTGGCCAATTTGAGCACGATCCGGCGAGTAAATCATTTTGCCAAACGCGTCCAGAATATAGATGCCGGAATTCGGACCCAGATCGATATGACTGAAATGATCGTACAAAACTTCGGTCGAATAACTGATGATCAGCAGACCGGTATTCACTGTCGTCTGCTTTGCAGCATTGTAGCGGTGCAAAACTTTGACTGCGGACAGTACTTTGCCGGAAGGGGATTCGGTATTCAGATTATCGACTACGCCCAGCCAATGCAACGGTTCGGGGTCGTTCAGCGCCTCTTTCATCAGCGCCGAGCGCCGCTGTTCAGACATCGGTGATATGGCCAGCGTGTCGCCCGCATAATAGCGATAGCCGTCAGCGCCGATAATGTCGACCGAAACAATACCCTTGAGATACCCGAATAAAGTCAGGCTGGTTCTGATCTGTTCCTGAGAAGATAACTCATCGAACGTGCTGTGGCTGGAATTCGGGGTCTCAATGGATCTGGCAAGGATGGCATTGATCAGTTCGTTGCCTGCTATGCGGGCGGACAGATTTTCAACCTGTGCAATCACCTGCTGTTGCAGATAATCGCGCTGATTGCCAATGAGCTGAGAACTGTTTTTGCTGCTTAACTCGAAAATCGTATCGCGCACCGCTGCATATGAAAGAAAAGCAAAAATCAATAACGGCAGCAGGCTGACCACCACCAGGTAGCCTATCAGCTTGTAGACAATATTGAGCTTTATTTTCAAAACCGGGTCCGTTTAATTTAGCGACTGGGCATTAACGATTTTGGTATCAACCAGAAAAATTTCGGGAATTTTCTCACCTTTGAGCGCGCGCACCACAAATACCACCGCCTGATAACCCTGTTCAGCAGCCTGCTGATCAACTGTTGCAGCGAGCTTGCCCGATCTGATCGCCTGCTTCGCTTTTTCCAGCGCATCGTATCCGATCACCTGAACATTTTTCCGTCCACTGTCAACGATGTATTGCCCGGCTCCCAGGGCCATCAGGTCATTGGCGCAAAACAAAACATGAATATTCGGATGCGCAGCAAACATATTTTTTGCCACGCCATACGCCTCATCGATCTTCCAGTGAGCCGAATCATGCGCGACAATTTTGATCAGTCTGTTTTCCCTGAAGGCTCTGGATGCCCCCTCCACGCGCAGCCGTCCATTCTCAGCGCCTGACATTCCCTCAATGATTGCTGCCTCGACGGGTTGAGCATATTGCCTGAGCACTGACTTCACCACCCTGTAGCTGCCAGTTTCATTATCCACACTGACCAGGGGTATGGGCTGCATATGGTGATTCTGCATGGCCTTCTGATCCAGCGAGTTATCAATATTGATTATCCTGATACCGGCATCCTGAGCCCGTTTGACCACCGGCACGAGCAAAGTCGAGTCGCTCGGAGAAATAATGATCGCATCGACTTTCGCCGCGATAGAGTCTTCCACGAGCTCAATCTGCTCCTGAACAGAAGTTTCCTGGGAGCCGCCAGAAGTCTTCAATTTAATGCCGTATTCTTTTTCCGCGCGGCGCGCGCCCTTCTCCATCTCAGCGAAAAAGGGATTAGTCTGAGTCTTTAATATCAACGCAATAACCGGCTGTTTTTCAGGCATGGCAACAGTCGGCGCCGGAGCGTCGCCAATCTTAGTCTCAACCTGACGATCAGCCTGTCCACATGAACAAATTGCGCATGTCAGCATCAGCGGCAACCACAACTGCAGAAATTTCATGTTTTCACTTTTTGTGAATCAGATTTCTTCCGGAACAATCTGGTATTTTTCAGAATATTTTTCCATAACTTAAATCGGTAGAAATGAACATCTCCTACTGCACCAGTCTATTTTCATTTTTGGAATATACAAGGAAGAATTGCGC
>Ga0364920_10213_pt1 | contig 19999 bp, 19 predicted proteins | sample SorcelJu500001C8_FD_206961 | JGI IMG/M metagenome (GOLD analysis project Ga0364920, IMG submission 206961) | Enriched cells from Trout Bog Lake Hypolimnion, Wisconsin, USA - BchlTB.June20.5000.01.C8 | ecosystem: Environmental > Aquatic > Freshwater > Lake > Hypolimnion/Profundal zone | place: USA...
CCACTCCATGCCCAAGATGCTTCCCTTCAGCAAAGCTGTAGTTCGGCCGGTCGCCGTTAATTGAGGAGCCATCCGGCCCCGCCAGCAAAGGCCTAATCCATGCCCGCGCTTTTTCCGAACCTCACGCCGTCCGTGTTTCGGAATATGAGGCTCCCCACACTTCGGTATGTTTCGCGGTCTCACAGTTAGATTGCATCAATCTGTTGCTTGAATGCCGGCCACGTCGGTCGGAGTTGGCCACAATTCACAGATAATTCTCACCGCAAATCGTTCGTGGCGGCTGAAACCAGAGGCAGGCCGAAACTCTGACTGAGGTATTTTTAGGGTGCCGCACATAGATTTCGTGTAGGCGGATTAAACCGAAATCGGTAGAATCAGTGGATGCGCTCAAGGCGCTCGGCCACAAATCCGTTCAAACGAACAAGGCTCCCGGCGGAGCATCGTTTCGTCATTAGGCTTTGGCCGTTGTTCATGGCATTTCCAAGGTTCAGCCTGGGCATCCAGACTCAACGCGGACATGCTACCCATACGCACGCTCTTTGTCAACGGCTTTCGCGCGTGCGTCTGTACGTGCATATGCACGCCTCTTTACATTCCGCAATTAATGTTTTATAGTCGGTAAACCATGATCACAATTGCAACAGCGTCCAAGCGGCTCAGGATTTCCGAGGAACATGTTTCAGCGCTGCTGAAAAACACCGGGATGAGCCGCAGTGAACTGGCGGGTCTGCTGAATATCAACCCAGCCAGCTTGAGCCGGTGGGTGGACCCCAAAAACAAGCAGGTTCCCACCAGCACCACCTATCTGGTGTTGATTCCGTTGCTGCTGGCCGCCGGTGTGAAAATTCTCGTTGAACCGAATGAATCAGCGGTGCAAAGACATCTGGCCACCTTCAAAAGCCTTGGCCTGCTTAAGGAGGAAGAATTGAAGAACGAAAAAGTGAAGCGATCCCTGTATCAGGCCCTGGCCGTGCAAGACAGCCCGGAAGTGGAAGCCTCCCGGCGCCTATTCCTCAAGCTCCAAGAAGCTTGGAAAAAGGTGGATGAATCAATGTGGCAAAAGCGGTAAGTTATTCAACACACTGGAATTGATCGGTTTGTGCAACACTGGCTTGTGTCATCGTAGGTTTATGGTTTCAGATTGCTTAATAGGATTAAAATGGCAATGAATCGATTTGGTGGTAGTCTGCCGGCGGTCGAAAGAGATCGTCGGATTGCTCTTCCGGTTTTTGCGGCGTGATGGATCTGACTTCGTAGCGCAAGCGTTCCGGTCCGTTTTCAAATTTCAATACCGCGCGGAATGGGAAGAGCCTTTTTGCGGCGACGAATCCAGCCCATTGTTCCTCGATCATGCGCGGGCCAAATCGCGTCGGCTGATTCGGCAGATATTGCGCAAAAGGCAGGTTGGTTTGCGCTGCCCAAATTTCCATAATCTCACCGCGTTGTTTCAATTCGTAATGGTGGCAGGCAACGCCAAGGAGATTGGTGTCGTCTTCGGCCGTAGTCAGTTCCAGTGGCTCCGAAGTCAGGGGCATCATCGGCCTCGTTTGAATGCTGCCTCCCATCGCTGGCAAGGCCGGCATGGTTACAGGAGCAACCACGCTAGGAAGATTCGTGGGAACAATGGGTGTCGGACTCATTTGTGGCCTGACAGACTGGGGGCCAAATTCCGGAAGTATTTTTGGGATCGTGGGCATCTCGGGACGAGCCGGCGAAGACGCCCCACCGCCACCGCTCAATCGCACGAAACTTCGGTTTTGCGGATACAGTAGGGTGACTTCCCCGGTCGTGCGGTCAATTAAATTGCACGCGTATGGCCGATCCGTCTCGGCACGTTCAATGCGCAAGCAATTCGTGCCAGCGGTAAAGATTAACATTTGAGTCTCGCCCCCACGTATCAACGACGCTTCAATTCGCCCGGTAAACGGCTCGCCGGTCGGTGCGGCAGGTAGCGAGAAAACAGCGAACATCAGTATAGCCATCAGCGTGAAAAGAAGATTATTCATGACAGTAGTTGTGATTTATGTTTTCAAATCAAAAAGGCGAAAGAACCGGCCTCAAAATCATTGAGAACTTCTTTCCTTCGCGGACGATGCTTTCTCGTGCAAATCGCGGCACCTCTAAGGTGTTAGCGGGCGGAAAGCGCGTATGCGATAAAAAATGTTAGTTGGTGTCGTGTCTGTCCAGCTTGCGTTGTTGGCTTGTGGATAGGAGAACGACCCGCAGTCAACCCACACACCCGATGCCAGCGCGGAGTTAGTCTGAATAGCGTAGAAGCGAGTGCCGACTGTGTCCCACGTCATGCTATTGTAGGCAGTCGCCGGATTGCGGTTGAAATATGTGATGCGTAAATTGCTGGTCGCGTTGTTGGGATCGGTGCCAGCGAGATATTCCTGCGCGTTGCTCATGCCGTCGCCATCAGGATCAGCGTTGGCATTGACATTAGTCGTGCCGAAGTTTTGCAGCAGCCACGCGACCGGCAAGCCGTCTAGTGCCAGTGCGCCTTTCTGGATGAAATCGGCTTGCACAAATGCTATATCGTTGCTCAGGGAAATCCAGCCGCAATTGGCGCTCCAGACCGAGCCGCTTAGTTTGCCGGTAAACAAATCCACCTTGGGCTTGCCGTAGGTCTGTTCAAAGATTACCCAGCCGATGTTCGCGCCCCAAGCGTATCCGGTGAGATTGCCAAGGCCGTCCTGATTGATGCCGAAGTCGGTGGGTGAATTGTTCTGGTATTGAATCTGGTTGGCGGGCGAACCGCTGCCAAGGTTGATCCAACCGACGTTGGCGGAATACAGATAACCGGAACAAACGTATTCGCCGAGGACAGCACCGTCGTTGGTATTAGGCACCCAGTCAATCCAGCCGAGATTGCCGGCGTAGGCTTCGTGGTTGACGGAGTCAATCGTCGTGCCGGCGAAGGTAGTTGAAAATGGTGTGAGAATTGAAAAGATCATCAGTGCGAGGCAGACACCGAGCAAACTGGGTTTAGTTTGCATAACATCAATAGGAGTTGACGTTATGCAAGGTGCTCAAAGTCACCCCCGTGCTGGTGGCTGCGTGACAGAGGCTGGCAACAAAGGCATACACACCCGTGCCCGAAGCACTATAACCATAACAGCCGTTGGCAAGATATGTAGCATAAACGCCGTAGCCAGATCCGCTGCTCCGGCCCCAACAGTCTTGGGCGATGTCGGCTTGAACACCATATCCATCGCCGTAGTTATAACCTCTACAGTTTAGGGCAGAACTGGCATAAATGCCAGCACCATTACTCCCGTAATTGCTGACGCCGGAACAGTTTTCGGCGATGGTGGCATTAACACCAAAGCTGCTGGCGCTGGAACCGGAACAGTTTTCGGCGGTCGTGGCATCAATCCCATCGCCTTGACTGGAGCCGTAACAGTTCAAGGCAGTGGTGGCTGCAACGCCCTCACCGCTGCTGCCGTTGCTGAAGCCAAAACAGTTCAGGGCAGTGGAGGCAACGATGCCATCTCCAATGCTACTGGAGCCGAGACAGTTCTCTGCGGTATTGGCTGTAATGCCGCCGCCGCCGCAGTCAATAGCTGATGAGTCTTTTACAGTAGAAGAGATAATTCCAAAACTTCCAACCGTCCGCACGGTGCAGGATTCCACTGCCTGCGAATCGAGTTTAGTGAAATAGATACCATAATACAGGCAGCCTGAAACCGAAACGCGTGACACCAGCACATTCACCGGCGCGTTGCCAGAAAAACTAATCCCATAGCCAAAGCCGCTGCCGTTGTATACTCCGCTGCCATTGTTCGTCACGCCACCACAGATGTGCCCGTTGCAAATTGTGATGTCTCTCAAACTGCTGCCGATCAAAATGGCAGTGCCACCATTAGCGGAAGCTGCCACGGTAGAATAGATAGTCCAGCCACCCAAATCCAGTGTCACGCCGCTCGCGGAAATCACGATGGCGTTGCTTGTGTAGGTGGTGACATTTGTGGTCAGGTAATATGCTCCCGGTAAATTGACGGTATAAGGGACCGAGGAGATCGGGATGCGCGGTTCGACCTGCGCGAGCGATTTCATCGTCGGCGCAGGCGCACCCGGCGGCGTTAGGCTGCCTTGGGCAAAGGCAGTCGAAAGAGAGTTCGGAGTTGAAAACAATGCCAGGACAAGGCCCAAGCCAAGCAGATTAACTCTGGTTATCATAGATCAGGTTCTAATAGTTGGTGATATTTAAAACAGAAAGATTTGTATTTGATGCGATATTACTATGAATGAGGCTGACATCATTGTAATAGTTGTTGGTATCTTCGACTCGATAATCAGGTGAGTTCACCGCCGTTTCAGGACTGTAGTGCTCATGGAGGTCGGCGTTGAACTGCTGGACCTCGTTGAATTTTTGGCGCATTCCAAACACAAGCAGGAATGCCCCGATTACCGCCATATACGTCGCCGGGTGCCTAACGATGACAACGAGAATGCGTGACGAATCTTTTGGGCTAGGTTTTGGCTGAAATTGCTTTATCGCGAACAGAGCCGAAATAACAAGCAGTGTCCCTGATGCAATTAGCCAGGGAACAAACGCTGACATGGCATTTCCGTCATGTGCAGTTGGTAAAAAGGTGTGTTCCGACATAGCAAATAATGAGGCCATTTTTGTGTTGTCTTGCTCACTAATTTTGCTTTGTTGTATTCACTAATACGCATCGAAAACCAATATCTGTTTTCCGCGAATCAGGCGGCTCATGATTTCGATGCGCAGACAACAAAGCGTACGGGGTGCAATGATCCCAGGAGCCACCACGTACAACGCGATCATCGTTATTTGCCGTATATTTATCTTGGCACCATTGCCAGACATTCCCACCCATGTCGTAAAGACCAAATCGATTTGGCTGAAATAAGTCGACTGGCGTAGTAAACTTAAAATTATTCGCAAGTGCCTTAAGAGACGAAGTATAATAATTACCTGCGCTCTGTGGCGGAGGCCACTGTGTTCCCCATGGATACGCATCTTTGATTGCATCACTCTTTTCTTCCGGAGTGTTCCCGCTTTCACTACCCAGTCCAACCCCCACACTCCATTCTGCATCCGTTGGCAAGCGATATGTTTTACCTTCCATTTTGGACAGCCACTCGCAAAAACTAATGGCATCGTTCCAACTGACAGAAATAACAGGATGATTATCATCTTGTTCCAAACTCACACCAAACATTTCCCATTCATTGTTGGCGCCGCTATTTGCCTTCACATAGGATCGGTAGTCCCCCACTCGCGTATCCCACTTTGAAAAAAACACTTTTGTTCCGGGCAGCGGAACAAACACCATGCCCAAGCTGTTTGTAAAAGAAATGCTTTTCTGAACAGTTGGCGACAATCCACTAGAAGATCCCACATAATTTGCGTTTGGCTCGGGTGACTCTTTCGTTGCATCAGGCTCTGCTGCTTTCTTTGCTTTTTCGGATGCTTCATAAGCATCATATTCTTTAACATCCGATTCGGAAATGTCGCTGTAATTTTTCGCTACTTGCCAGGCTATTTTGACCTGTTCCAAAACCTTTGACGAAACCAACGAACCGCTAAGTTTATTCAAGGTGTCTGTCCACTTTTTGTTTCGAACAGTCCGGTCTAAATGAAATGCGCCTTCTAAAGACTTCTTTACTTGGATTGACTTTTTTAGATAAATCACATCATCATAAGAAACTTCACGAATATCGCTTGCATAAAACTCACCCTCGGATTCTCCAGAAGAATAGTCAACATCATCGCCATGATTGAGATTATTATCATAATCATGAAATTCGATTTTGACATCGTGACCCGACGGATAAAAATAGTAGTTGCATGTGCTTTCCAAATTGTTCCTTGTTTTTGTCACCTCAACATTGTCAAGTTTTGATAGAAGCCGCTCCATTTCTGCGACACGCGAATACTTGGCCTGTTTTGCTGCCATTGCTTGTTGATTCTGGGCCTCTTGTTGTTGTTTGCCTTCCGTCGCCGTGCTGAGCAACTGAAGTGCATCTTGATAAAATTTGCCATTGCGGCCAGTCTCCTGTAGGTACTTGGTTAATTCCTGTTCCGCCAAGGCATAATTCTTGGTTTGCACAAGGCAGTTGCCGTAATGGTAATGAAAATCCACCGGCACTGCTATATTTAGCGATAAAATCTTGTTAAAGTAATCTCTGGCCGATGACATTTCTCCAGCTTTCATCTTTGCCTGTGCTGCCAATAAATACTGATCAGCACGCACATCTGATGGGAGAGCGTCTTGCCCCCTACTAGGCAGGGCAATAAACGGCAAGATGCCCAGCGAATATAGTGCAAGAGCGCCAAAGAGCCAAAACCTTAATGTATGTCCATATTTCATATCTGTGTGGGAGCTGTTTTCATAGCGTTCATTTTCGCTCTGACATTGCCTTATCGTAATTATTCATATCCGTTTGGGTGATGTCGCTGTATTCCTTTTCTATTTGCATTAAGGTTCTTATCTCTCGCACAAGCTCGGAAGAAACATTGTGACCGCTGAGACTTCTAAGCGTACCTGTTGATTCTGCGTCCGAATCTGTGGTTGCATGCGTGGCCGTTAATTTGATTGTGACATCAACGGGATTGTTTAGGGCGATTGTATTATTCGAGGTAATCTCTGCAACATCTGCAATATCAAAATTACCAATTTTCTCTTCAATGCTGTAGCGCGGCCCCTCACCAGGGGCATAAATATGAGTAGCACTACGCTTTGTAAGTTTAAAGTTCACAGTAAAGCTGTGCCCGCGAGAGCTAAACTTGTAGTCGGCATAGTATTCAAAGTTGTTAGCATCTGCTTCAATGTTTATATCGCTGATCCTGCTTAATTCTTTCAATTTGCGGATTCTATCTATTTTTGCCGTATTTGCAGCTTCTTTTCTTTGAACGCCCTCTGCACTTCCATTAAGTAATTGAAGTGCTTCTTGGTAAAATTTCCCGTTCCGCCCAGCCTGCCTTAGATATGCTGTTAACTCTGTTTTTGCAGTGCTGTAGTCCTGCATTTGGACCAAGCAATTGCCATAGTGATAATGGAAATCGACGGGCACGGTTACATGAAGGTCGAGTATATTTTTGAAATATGTTGAGGCAGCCGACATGTCATTGGCTTTCATTTTGGCCTGGGCCGCGAGCAGATACTGGTCGGCCTGGACATCAGCCGGCAACTCATCTTGGGCCACTAGCGGCTGAAAAGATACGGCAATGGCACATAAGACGAAAATCGCGCTTAACTTTGTGAAACCTGACAATAATGAGTTCATGTGGTTAGGGTGGTCGGGGTCGCATTAAAAATTATCTAAAATCTTTTGTAGCGATGAATTCGCAGGAGGCGCGTTTGTGTTTAATGGGATGGCTGAGGGGGGGCCCAGTGTGCCGACCATGTTTTGGAGACTTCCGGCTTCCTTGGGGCGGGAACCTGACGGCTCTGGTTTGCTGCCACCAAATTCGCCAAACATTTCCATGGTTCGGGTGGCGCTTACGGCATTTTTAAGGCGCTGCTCTTTTTGGCCGCCGTCGTCCTTGAACGATTGTTTAGTAAGGGATGCCAGGCGTTTTGCCAAATTCCTGACTCGTGGAGGGCCGCTTTCGTTTTCGGCGATGGCCTCGGCAACATTGTCAATTTCCCAGTCAGACAGTTGCTTGCCATTTTGCAAAGTCTCGGCGGCAACCTGTGCTGCATCCTTGAGTTTTTCCTCGGCCTGCGGATTTGAAGGCGTGGATTGAGGAATACCGTCCTGACAATCCTGCAAATATTTTGCAGCTTGGGGATTGATGGTTTTTAAAGCCTCAATGAAGTCGGATAATTCTAAAGTTAAATCATGAAACCCGATAGCAGTCCAATAATTAGGTCCAATTTCGCACATTTGCTTCCAGATACATTTTGCTTGTTGCTCATTTACAAATGTCATTGGCAACCACGCACTGGAGAAGTCTGGCCCGTTGTTTAGTCCGACATTAAAAACAGAATCCCATGAGGGACTTCCAAGCACATCCCACCCCCATTCACCTTGTTTTCCCAGAATTCCAGGATTGCGTTTGTGGATGCCGCAATCCGCGAATCCGCATTCATCAGGCGTCCCAGAATTGTGCCACAAAGTAAAACCGAAATCATCCGAGAACCGGATTTTCGCAAAAAGTTGCCCAGGAACATAAAGTTCAGGAACTTTGCCCTTCACGTTGAGAAATGAAACCTGCGATGAAGCGGTGCCCACGTTATAAATGTGAAGTCCGGGATTAAAAAAGAGGTTTAAATCGCCATAAAGATGGTATTTAAATTCAAACATCCAAACCGGCTGATCAAATAGTTTAAACAGGTTATATCTTACTGTAAAATCGTCAAGATTAACGGAAGCCTCTATATTGCCAAACTTACAAGGAATTGCTGTTTGATTGATGTGATGGCATAAATTAAAAGTTCCAGAAACGCTCGTTTTTTCGGGTGGTTTGGTTGGCGTGCGATCAAAATCCAATGAATAGTATACATCTCCGCATGGTGCATTGGATGTCACCGCAAGACACAACGTGCAGATTAGAATGAACAAAGCTGCTTTCATCGGCTTGAAACTGGTCCAATTGCCTCCCGCGCTAATTGCGCTTGATTGCAACCCCCAGCCTGCAAACGTGTGGCTCGCAAGAGTGGAGTTCAGTTTCATTTTTTATTGAATGGTGGTGGGTTTTAAAAATGGTGGCCGTCGGCACAGACCGGCTGCCATCTGGAACAATGGCCCGGCAGCCGCGATTTCATTTCGCGTAGGCATGGTTCAAAATTGGCAATGGTTGTCATTTGTCTCCTCGGATTTGCGGCTCCACGCCAAGCGCCCGCCACCTGGTGCCATGCTTCCGAAAACTCTCCTCCTACCGTGCAGACGGCTTTCGGCAGCAATTCAAACCAAAAAAAACTGAATTATTTTAGTCAGGCCCGCGAATGAGGCTCCACGTATATTGCGGTTTTATTGCCCTGTTTTGCCATTTTCAGTTTTCAGAAGGCCCCTCAAAACGCGCTCGCTAATAACTCAGCCCCTCAGTTCAAGCGGCGGTTATCCCTCACCCATTTCCCTGCGACTTGCCGCGCGCTGCGGTCGGACTCACCACCGCAGGTGCGCCACTCTGGCCGCTTTGTGCGTCCAGCAAAGCACGGGACCGAACCAAGTCCAATTCGAGCCCATGCGCCTTTTCAATCGCTCTTTTCAGTTCCTGGTGTGTGCCTTGGTGGGCGGCCTGTTCCGTGGCGAATTTTTCGAGCGCCGCCTGGGTCTCCTTGTTGGCCTGAATCAGGCATTCCTGGCTCCTGGCAAGCTGGCGCTTTACGTCGTCCAATGCCACCTCGGCATGCAATTTTGCTTTTTGAAGCTCGTTCGCTTGGTTCGCCGAAGCGGTTGCCTCACCTTCAAGCCGTTCGTTCTCCCGAGCCAGGGTCTGGATGTCCTGTTGCAACCCGGCATTCACGGACTCTTGCTGTCTGCGGCCTTCTTCGCGCGCCAGCGCCCAAATCTCCCGGAATGCTTGCAATCCCTCCTCAGAATCGTTAACCGGTTGGGCATTGGCCTCCAATTCCGCTTTGATTTTGACGAGCGTGGACATGGAGCCTCGATGCCCCAAAGCTCCGTGTAGAGCCATCAAGGTCACTTTTTTCCCGTTGGCCTTGAGATCGGCAATCGCCTTTTCAACGGATTCTTTATCAATGATTTGTTTCATAGTACTACCGTACTACGATACTACGAACATTCAAGGCCTTTTTTCGGCGCAAGAGCAATAGAGATTACGCCTACGCGATCCGTCGGCACTTGCCAGGCGAAGTCGCTCAAATACCCATGCCGTCGCCGATCATAATTTGGGCGTCGCGGGATTTCTGCCAAGCCGCCTGCCTGTCTTCGGCGTAAATTTCGCGGATTTTGGCCTGGCCGTTCTCGTCAAGCTGGTCTGCCACCCGGCGGGCCAAATCATAGAACAGATGCCAGCGGGCGCGTTTGTAGATGCGGGGCCTTTCTTCATGGAGCCAGACAAGTACGGCCCGGAGTGTGTCCGCAGTGTCGTGGGTCAGTTGGTATCGGGGACAGGCGGTCCCAAGTTTGAGTCTGGCGAGCGCGATCTCGTCGCCGGGGAAAAGCTCGGCGGCGAGTCGCTGCGCCTCGGTCTTGGTGCGAGTCAGGGAGGGGAGGTTTGGCAAGGTGACAGGCGGTTACTGTTAATGTCTATGCCATGCCCGGTTGTGATTGCTGCCTTTGTTCAACAATCCAACGGAGCGCCTCCTGGGCCACGAAACCGAGCGTGAGCAGGTCATCGCGTCCGAAGGAGTCGGATGTTTTCCATTCCTCGCCATCGCGGTAGCTGCGGTCAAATGTGGTGTTGAACCAAGACCCTTTGTCGGTCTCGTTCTTCCAGATGGAGGCACGAATTCCGCCAACGCGGATTTCATGCACGGGTTTGGCTGGGGCAGGTTTTTTGCTGGGTATTTGTGGCATGGTGATTTGTCTATATTGATGGGAGATTTTCGTCAGAGTCCGAAATCCTCAAGGGTGGCGGCAAGGCCGTCCTCGTCGTCGCCAAGAAGATGGGCCAACTCCGCCTTGATAATCGCCTTTTCCGGGTCGGGCTTGGCTCCTTTGGGACAAGCTGGGCAGTGCAAAAGCACCATGATTGAGGGGCCAAATTCATACCCCACTGCGGCGAATTGCTTTCGGAAATGGTCGGAGAGCCGTTTCTTGGGCGGGAGTCTCTCCCATGCTTTGGCTTGATTGGTTGTCAGTCCGGTTTCGTAAACGGCGTCGTGCTGGAGATGGTAGGCATCCCAGGGTTCGCCGCAGGTGGTGCAATGAACATCCATAAACTATTCGATTCCGTCAGGGGCAACGGTTGTTGTCGTGGAATTTTCAACCCCCGAAGTCCCTCCTTGAGTCGCTATTCCAAAACAATCAGCGTCGCGGACGCAACACAAAAATAATCGGTAAAAATGTTCTATCACTGCCCGCGATTCGCCCCCAACGGAAGTCATCTCGGTGAAGACTGAGAATTTATGGTGAAAACAAACGGGTAATACTTACCGATTTAATGATTCCTGATTTGTATCACATTCCCAATGGAGAAATCCATTTATTGGGAACCATTCATGGGGGATGGAAGTAGCAATTCCAGTTCTGGCGGACTGCCAGCAATTTGCGTGATTTTTCGAGCTTCGCCTTTTCTTAATTGTCCACACTTTTTGCCCTGCGTTTCTTAAATGTCCACACGCAAGTTCGCCGTTTTTCTTAAATGTCCACACGTCTTTACATCGGCAAAGGGGAAAATATCGGTGCCGATATTGCCATTTTAATCCGCCAGATCAGCCGTGCCGTCGGGTTCTTTCTGGCCACCCGCCCCTCAAGCTCGTCGCCCTTGGCCTCGGCTAGAAGGCTGACAAACTGCGCCGGGGCCAGCATGGCCTTGGCCAGCCTGAAAAACCGCTCGTTTCCAGCCAGCCGGACGGCGGCTTTTTCGAGCAATTCGCTTTCGTAATCACTCAACGGCTGGATATTGGCCAGGCGTTGTTCCAACTGGAGCAATGTGCGCCCGCTTTCAATCCACGCGGCGATGAGTTTGGAATCTCCCGCCGAAAGCGTTTTGGATCGGTGCCTTTTCTCAACCCAGGCCTGAATTTTCCAGTCGGTGCCGTCATTCGTTTCCGCCAACCGGACGCGGAAACGTCCGCTCAAAGTTTCCAAGCCGTCAAGCTGTCCAATGATGGGCTTGCGGTTCTGCGTGAAAATTTTCCGGCGGACGGATTTTTGTTGAGGGACCGGATAGGAGACTTGTTCCAAGAGCTTCGCCAGTGTGATTTCAAACGGGGTCTCCTCGGTGTGGTGGTGGGCGCGGCTGGGAATGTAAAGGTAGATGGCCTGCGCCAGCGGCGCACGAATGGACGTAAGCACATCCAGTTTCAAATACTGAAGTTCGGCAATTTGTCCAAGCATTCCGAAAAATTCCGGGGACAAGGTGCAGCCGTGGAAAAATATCTCCTGCTGGTTCGACATTGCCAGCCTGGCATCGTTCCGCCGTGGCGGGCGGGCTTCAATATCAATCCGCTCAATCAAGCGGTATTGCCGGCACACCGCCGTGTCCAGATCGGTGACGCGGATATACGAGTCCATGAGGTCGGCCACAATGCCTTTGATCGCGCGGGCGTAGCGCCCGCCGTTGCTGTTGGCATACCGGCGGCAGAATTCCCGGAAGGAAAACCGGATAAACGGCGTGTTATCTCCCGGCTTCCGAAAGCTCAACAGCGTGAAGATGGCGCGGGCGTGGCGCACGTCCAGCGCGGGCGGGCGAAAATCGGGGCGCATGGGGTGGAACCCGCCGACTTGGTAACGGCGCTGGCCGATGGTGATGTCCCTGGGGCCGCTCTGCTTGGTGGCCGCAAACACCGGCCCAATCAAGTAGTCCTTGGGTGCCGCCACCAGATTTTCGTCCCGCGTTCCGTTGCCTCCTTTGTCGCCCATTGTGGCAATGGTTCTAAAACAATTTGGCCGCAAATTGCAACCCGGAAAACAATGCCGTTGACAAGGGGGGCGTAAATGTAATGGGATAGGTAGTCCGCTTTACCGGAGACAATCCCCATGATTTCCGAAGATCTTCCAAGTGATTCCACGCCATGCGCGTCACACCGCACCTTGAAAATCGAGGAGGAAGGAGATTTTGCCGCTAACCGCATCAAACCAAAAATCCGGCTCATGGGGCGTTGGCTTGAAAAGGCGGGCTTCCGTCCGGGCGGCCGGGTTCAGGTCATTTGCCGCGCCCCAGGCATTATTGAGCTTCGCATTCCAGATGCAATGAATTCAAGCGAAGCGAAACCAACCGCATGGGAACAGCCTGACCTTTCCTTGGGGTAACGCGCCAATGAGGCATGGATCAAGTCGGTTAATTACAGCTAACATTAAACATAATTAACACTGTGCGAATAGTTGAAATCCGTTGAAAATGTAATTTTGCTTGCCTAAATACGATAAAAGGTGATGGATTGACTTAGAAGGCTAATTCCATGGAGATAACAACCCCAAAACTCACAACCGCCGCGAATGTTCTTGCGGCGTTTAATGCTGTAACGAATGATGCGGAACTCAACACTAATTCCGAGTCTGCGGAACTATTAAAAGACCTGGCGCAACTCTTCATCCACAAGCCGATTGATGAGATTGTCGGCTCCGTTGGAAACAATGCGGACGCGGTCCATAGTACCCTTTTGAAAATGTTCGATCTGTATCCGGACGGCTCGAAAGAGCGGAAGGCGTTGGTGGCAAAGCAACTCTCGCTAGTGGACGACTTCGTGAAGGCCGGCAACCTCGACGACGCCAATACCTGGTTGGTGATGTGCTACCGCGTGTATCCATACGGTTCGGAAGAGAGCAAGGCCGTGCTGGCAAAGAGTGGCCCGTTGGTGGATGACTTTGTGAAGGGTGGGAAGTTCGACACGGCCAATGACTGGCTGGAGAGAGGCTACCGAATGTATCCGGGTGGTTCGGAAGAACGCAAGGCGGTTGTAGCAAAGCGCCTCTCGCTGGTGGATGGCTTCGTGAAGGCCGGCAAGCTCGACCGAGCCAATGACTCGTTGGCGACCGGCTTTCACCTGTATCCGGGTGGTTCGGCAGAGGAAGAGGCTGTGGTGGCAAAGGGCGTCTCGCTGGTGGAAGACTTCATGAACACCGGAGAGTTCGACGTAGCCAACGCTTGGCTGGAAAGAGGCTATAATGCGTATGTGAGCGGTTCGGAAGGGCGCGAGGCCGTGGTTGCAAAACAAAGTATGCGGCTGACGGAGCACGTCAGGTTTCGGTTGACAAATAAATTGCTTCCGGTGCTCACGGATTCGCCAGGCGGAAGAATAAATTTCCCGTCGGCGACGTGATCGTGATGCTGTTCGTGCCGTTGGCGGTGGTGATGGAATAGCCGCTGGTCGTCCAGCCGCTGCCGTTGGCGAGGTTGCTGTTCTGATGCAACGTGTAGCTGCCGGTATTCGGCCAGGAGACAATGACGCTGGTGTCGGAATGGGTCACCGTGAGATTGGGCGCACCCGCCGTTTGCACGGCTTGGATGAGCGACCAGAATCCTCCCGTGACGGAGTAATTGCCGCCGGTCATGGCGACGCTGGCGTCCGGCTGGCCGATGGTGCCGCTGATGGCATAAACGCCACCGGTGCTGGTGCCGCCGCCAGCGGCGATTTTATACCAGTCAATGGAATAGCTCTGCCCAACCGCCCGAAGGCAGAAAGAAGAATGCAGAATGAAGAGACAAAGTGCGGTGAAGATTTTGGTTTTCATGATTTAACTGTGTTTCGAGTTTTGGATTTTGATTTTCACTTCGGTTGCGCCAGTTGTTTGACAAGGGCTTTCAACTCGGCCATCTGCGCTTTCAATGCCGCGTTCTCGGCTTCTAACTTCTCACTCCTAGCTTCCAGCTTCTCATTCAATCCCTGAATGGCCGCCAGCGCCACGCCGCCTTCGTCCACCACGGAGATGTGTTTGTCATCCGCGCCATCCAGGCCGAAGGCCGCGTGGAAATCCTGCGCCATCGGGCCGATGTGCTGCACCGTCTGGCTGTCCGTCCGGTAATTCCACTCGGTCACGGGCAGCGCGGCGACTTTGGCTAAAACGGCCTGGCCGTCCAGCGCCGTGAAATGCTCCTTGGCGTTCCGGTCGCTCGTCAGGGCTATGCCTTTGCTGTAAACCGTGCCCATACATTCCAGGTTGCCGCTGCCATCCAGCGTCATCAATAATGTGCCGCCGCCGGGATTGTTCTGGTTGTCGTTGTGACTGCCTCCTTTGAACCAGGCATAGCCGCTGACCGACCGAAAATACTCTGTATCGCTCTGCACGCCGATGCCGAAGCCCAAGCCATACAAATTCAACATCTGCTTGGTGGTCCCGCCGAAATTGATCGCCGGGGTGCTGTTGTCCAGAAACACCCCGCCTTGCGCGCGAATGTTGAAGGAATTGTCACCGTTGTCAGCATAGGTTCCGCTCTGCGTATCCGCCCAGACAAACGTGCCATCACTCAACGCCTGCGCATTCTGCCCGGCGGCAAAACTGGCAAAACCGCCGGCGGTGTTGTTGGTCCCGCCCGGCACGGTCGAACATTCGCCGCCGGCGGTGTTAAAATACCCGCCGCCGATGACGGAGTATTGGGCATTCGGTTGGATGGTATTGTAGCCGCCGCCGCCGAGGACGGAGTGGTTGGCATTCGTCTGGATGGAATTGCTATCGCCACCGCCGAGGACGGAATCGGAGACATTCGGCTGGATGGAATTGCCGTAGCCGCCGCCGAGGAAGGAATAGAGGGCATTCGGCTGGATGGAATTGCCATAGCCGCCGCCGAGGAAGGAGTGGTCGGCATTCGGCTGGATGGAATTGTTTTTGCCGCCGCCGAGGACGGACAGCTTGGCACTATTGGTATTGAAGTAGCCGCCGCCGAGGACGGAATAGAGGGCATTTGCCTGAATGGAATTCCGATCGCCGCCACCGATGAAGGAGTGATCGGTATCCGGCTGGGTGGAATTGCCGTAGCCGCTGCCGATGAACGATCCAAACCCGCTGGCGGTGTTGTTTTCGCCGCCGCCCACCGTTGAATAATCGGCGGTGGCTTGGTTATTAATGCCACCACCCACCGTCGCGCCGCCGTTTAGCCCACCGCTGGCGGTGTTACCCGCGCCGCCGCCCACCGTCGAATTATAGTTGTTGGCGGTGTTTTGTTGGCCGCCACCCACCGTCGAATAATCATAATTGGCTTGGTTGTTTGCGCCGCCGCCGACCGTCGCAAAATTACCGTTGACGCTGTTGGTGAAACTCCCAAATCCTTGAAAATTTGTGCAGCCGCCGCCGCCAATGGTGGCACCCACCATGCCGCTGGCCACAAAATTAACCACCGCCCCGCCAATCACATTCGGCGCGCCCTGACCGCTTGAGTCCGGCTCCAGTCGCAAAGCGCGGGCGCCATTGACATGCAATTCCACCGGCTGATTGTTGGTGCTGCCGAGGAACTGGCCCACCGCTACGCTGTTGCCGCCGAGTTGCCAGAAGTTCGTTGCCTTCAGGCCGTTCAATGCCGTGGCGTTGACATTCGTCACATTCGCGCCGTTGCCCGTGAAAGTGCCGTTAAACACCACGCCGGTCGCATGATTCGTCACCACGCTGGCCGGCAGTTGCGCCAGCGGCACCGTCCCGCTCAACTGCCCCGCCGAAACCGTGCCGCTCACATTGCTCGCGCTGCCCGCAAACACCGCGTAGGGCGCGGGCATGAGCGCCTGCAAAGGTGCCAGCGCCGTATAGCTGCTCGCCCCATTGGTCCGCACATCCACCTCCAGCCAGTAATTCGACCCGTTGAACCAGCCCGCGCCAAAATCTATCGTCGTGGCAAACAACCCGTTCGTCACCCCAATGCCGTTGGTGAGACAGGGTTCGCCGCCATAGTTCTGACCCTGATTGTCCAGCGCCAACCGGAACCGGAAGTCGTATAGGCCGCTGGCCGCACTCCCGCCCGTGTTCAGACGCCCCTGATACGTAAACGCCGTGCCTTGGGCGTGCGCGGTTGAGAGTTGAGAGTTGAGGGTTGAGAAAAGCAGCGCAATGGCTGCGCAATGAAGTGTTTGTTTCATAAGCGACTGGAATTTTGTTTGGGACTTGGGCTGTTGACCGAATAGAAATCCCACACCGCTCCCGTTTAGGTCAATGGTAAAAGCGCCTGAATCAGGCCGCTGAGTTGAAGCGGAAGCGAGCAGTCCAGCGATAGGCCGATTTGCTCAAGCAGTTGGCGGAAGAACTTTCGTCGCTTTGGCCTTGGCCCACGCCGCCGGCGTGAACTCCTTGATCTGGGTGATCTTGGCGGCGGGCAGACGCGTGAACAAATCCTTCAAATAATCATTCGGATTGATACCGTGCCTCCGACAACTGCCCAGCAACGTGTAAATCACTGCGCTGCGTTCGCCGGCTTCCGGATGCCCAATGAACATCCAATTGCGTTTTCCAAGAGCGCTTGGGCGAATCGAATTTTCGATTTTGTTGTTATCAATTTCAAGAATGCCATCGGTGATGAATTGGTTCAAAGCCGTCCATCTTTTCAGCGTGTAATCAATCGCCTTGCCCAACAGTCCTTGCGGCAAGGTTTTTCTACGCACCAACGCCATCGCCCGGTGCAGCCGGTTTAATACCGGTTGCGCTTGCCACGCTCGCATCGCCTGCCGCAGGGCTGGCCCGGCTTTTTGTTCGCGTAGTTTCTTTTCCACGGCGTAAAGCTGACCAATCTGGCCCACAAACCACGCCGCTAACTTCGTCTCGGCCAAGGCTTCGTGGAAACATCTGCGAACGTGGGCCATGCATCCAACCAAAGTCAGATCGCCACGGACTTTGGCCAGCGATTCATACGCGGCATAGCCATCGGTCTGGAGTTTGCCCCGGAAGTTTTTCAGAAATTCCTCTGGGCCTGCCCGGGATCGGCTTATCCGCCATTCAAACAGCACATCACCCTTGGGCCGGCTGTAAACCCAAAGATAGCCTTGCTGACTTTTGCCTTTCACATCTGGGTCCAAATATCGAATCGGGGTTTCGTCGGCTTGCAGGTAGTTGCCAGTCAGCAAATCTTCCCGGATCGCCCGATATACCGGTTTCAACAGCTCGGCAGCTTGTTCGACCCAGCACCCCATCGTCTTGCGGCTCAGCTCCACGTCGAACTGCTGGCGGAACATCTTCTCCTGCCGGTAGAGCGGTTGATGATATTCATATTTGCTGACCAAAATTTGCGCCAGCAAGCCCGGTCCAACCATGCCCTGTTCAATCGGTTGTGGCGGCAGTGGGGCCAACGCAAAGCGTTCCTGCTTTACATAACGCGGGCGGATGTAAACTCGTTTGATGATTTTGGGGGCGACCCAGTCCAGTTGGCTCGTGCGTTCTTCACTGATCTTTTTCCAGCCCTCGGGTTGAGCCTGAACTTCCGCTGGCTCAATCACGATCTCCTGCGTCTCCAATTTATCTTCGATCAAGATCCGCCGCACCGGATGGCCGGTGCCATTATGTGTGGCGGTTGTGGTCTTGGGTTCCGCCGTCGGTAAGGTGATGACGTTGGGCAGACCTTGCAGCAATAACTCCAGTTGGTGTTTGTCCAGACCTTCACTGCGCTGACCGCCGAAGTAATGGCGGATATATTGGTCGAGCTTTTGACGAAGCAGCCGGTTCTCCAGCTCCAACGTGACGACACGCGCACTCAACTCATCGACCGTTTGAAGCAGCGTGGTGTCGGGGTTCATCAGCTTGCATTGATAGACACACGGGGCAGAAAAAAGTTCATGCTGGCGCAAGCATTTTTCAAATTATTTTAGCGGCGATACCAGTTCTTTTTCGACTTCACTTCCAGCCCATGAATGAGTGCGTTAAACTCTTCCCCACGTAAACTTACTTGGCCCTGTTCACTCACCGGAATGGTGAACCGACCATGTTCGAGCCGTTTGAGGCAGGCAAAACACTGCCACATGAAGCTACGTTGTTCATATGCAAGGTATTGTAATTTGGCGTGCATCCTCACGCGGACTTTGTTTCCCGATCTTCGCCCCCCGCAGGCGTGCGGTAACTTCGGGGCGCGTTAAATTCTGGCTTTCGATCATCCAAGGCACACCGGGAGCGATTTGTCGCGCGGGCAATATGCCATGCTTCACCATAGTGCGAACGACCGCTACGCTCACGCCCAATTGCTTGGCGACCTCCTCCATCGTTAACCAAGGCCGCTCTGCACCAACCTTAAACACTGGAATATTGTGTTGATTGCGGAAGGTCTTAACGCGCGTCTCGCTCCAACTGTTGCCAAGCCCGGTCCGAGAACCGATGCGGTTCAATGTCTGGGCGATGTAACGGTCGGACCAACCCTTGGCCAGTTCCCGTACCAGTTCCACCGTTTCTTCGGCTGCCGCATTTTTATTCCGCCCATATTTATTTTTCTTAACGCACAGCCGTGTATGCACCCCGCCAGCCCAATGAATCACGAGTTCCAGCTTGCTGGAGGTGTCGTTGATTCCCACCACGATTTCATGTATGGCTGTTCGAATGATCCGTTTCTTTAAATCAACCGGGGCTTGGGGATCATCCCACAACCTGCGCAGATTAGAACCCAGAGCCAAAATTTTGTCTTGCTGTTCTCGGCTGAGCGGCTCCGGTTCACCCTTGGCATTCGTCAACCGCACTTCGGCTTCGGCGGCACTATGCAATGCTTGATTCCAACGCGCTTCCAATTCCGCAGCCACGAGCCGATTGCTGGGATCGACGGCATCATACTGCCGCCGTGCCCGATCGGCCTCGTAGCGTGCTTTTTCCAATGCCACCTCGAGCAACCGACGCTTCTGCTCCGTCTCCGATCGACTTTCTGTTAAGGCTAGGATTGAGGCCTGCACGCCCAAAGGTTGGCACGCATCCAAGACTTCCGCCTCAACCGCTTGGTCGATGCGAAAGGCTGCAAAAGACTGGCACACGGGTTTTCCCTGTTCTCGCGTTCCTGTCATGCACTGGTAGCGGCCATTATGGCCTTGGCCACCGCGATAATTAACGGCGAGCTTGAGTCCGCACTTGGCACATCGAAGCAAGCCTGAAAGCATGGCGCTGCCTTTACGGGGTGCCCCCGTGTGGGCGCCATGCGCTTTGGTGCTATTGGCTTTGAGGATGTTCAAGTTCTTCAGGTAGCGCTCCCAAGTAATATAACCCGGATGATGCTCCTTGATCAATACCGGCCATTGTTCCAAAGGGACTCGCCGGCCATTTAACTTGCGTGAACGGCCACCGACAATAGTCGTTTGAGATCGGCTTTTCCCGTGTGCAAAGGCGCCCGCATAGGTCGGGTTCTTTAAGATTCGAAACAATTGTTGATAATTGGGGAGGCGCCATTCCATGGTCGTCTCGCCATGAACCTGCCGCCGGCTGGGAAAGGTCAATTGCTCCTGATGGTACCAAAGCAATACCTGGCGCAGTGTGCCCATCGCCTCAAACCTCTGGAACAGACTTCGAA
>Ga0364920_10216_pt1 | contig 19900 bp, 15 predicted proteins | sample SorcelJu500001C8_FD_206961 | JGI IMG/M metagenome (GOLD analysis project Ga0364920, IMG submission 206961) | Enriched cells from Trout Bog Lake Hypolimnion, Wisconsin, USA - BchlTB.June20.5000.01.C8 | ecosystem: Environmental > Aquatic > Freshwater > Lake > Hypolimnion/Profundal zone | place: USA...
AACACACATCGTCCCGAGATGATGGTGATTTTGCCAGCGACGAGGAAAGAGTTGGGCAAATTCCGCTTTGAGTATTGCTTCAGTTTGAGCAGCGCAGACGCCACCGTGAATATCGTTTTTCGGAACCAAGTAAATCCAGTCGAGATGATGCACACACGTTGGGGAGAAGACTTCCAATCCTCTTCAGAATATGTGACGATCTCTGCGGAGTAAGATCATTTTTAAACACATCTCTGGATTGTGACAAAGATGGAAATACAAATTTGCGCAAACTGCAAAACGCGTGTGCAGCCTAAGCGGTCCGGTCAGTGTCCGGCATGCCAATCGTTTTCATTCGCCCCAGAGACAGAGCCCACGACTAATTCTGGTAGTGATACCGTCGGCGTCCTCCAAACAAGCGCCAGTTTGGAGGAACCAATCATCATCCTTGAATCGGAAAGTCCAAGTGCGGATGACCAATACCTTGACCTCCCTTGGTATCGCAAGTCGTCGTATGTCAGCCCTCTTACGCTTCTTGGCCTCTGCTTTGGACCAGCTATTCTCGTAGTCTGCCTGATCGTACTGACGGGTGATGTCTACTACGACAAAATCGACTCCACTGGCAAATTGCAGAAGTGGGGAGGAGGGAACAAAGTCGCAGCCATCATCATTCTCGGAGTGCAAAGCCTGGTGACTGCGTACCAACTCGGTGCCTTTAGCGGTACGACAATCGGCCGCTGAAAATGCCCCGCCACCCCGCACAGATCGAAGCATGATCACCCCAATCGGTGCTGCTTGCGGTCACGAATGCATCACTTGTTTGACCCAGCCTACCGGAACTTACCGACGTCGTCCTGCGTCGAACGTACAGCCGACTCGAGGGAAGTAAGCGGTCTGCCATGCACGATAGAGGTCAGTTTCTCTGCCACGCGTGAGATCGGCTAGCAGTCCAGGATTTTCTCGTGGCAGTCAACAGCGAAACTTGCCGTCTGGCTGGATGACAATCTTGTGCTGGAATTGCTCCATCTTTCCTTTTTGCGTCGTTCCACTTGCTGAAGCCGGTCGGTGAGTTGGCATCGAACACCGCTTTACTTTACAGGAAACGCTGGATGATCGCCGCTGTATTGGGGGTATAAAGCGTAAAGCGTAAAGCGGATGGAACTCGATAGCGGCGCTCTACCAGCCATCGTGTCCAGGCGGAACAAATGTTGGTCCCACCAAATTATTTTGTTGACCAGCTTGGTTTGGCCATCTATAGTCTGGCTTCTGATCTCTTTCGGGCCAACTGTGCAAACGACGAATGCAATGATCGTCATGATTGCGCGAAATCCTCTGCGGGCCAATCGAACTTGAAAAAACTCATATGTCCGTTGTGACACATGAGCCTTTTTGTTTTGGTTTGGTCGTTTTTCATTTCACGCAAGGTGAGGGTTGATGCTTTTCCACCAGATCTTTCGGCACTGTTTCAACAAATCATTAAGACCACGTAGATCGTCCGCCATCTCCGTAGAGGCACTCGAATATCGTCGTGTTCCTGCTGTTGTTAATCCGTATGTGGCAGTGACTCCAACCATTGATTTCACTGCTAACAAATGGACTGCCGACAACACAGGTAAATATCAAACGGCAAATCTGGCCAGCGAGTGGCAGGCTGATTATCAAGCGATGCAGAATCCGATAATGCCCATTATACTTCGCCAGCACCGAAATTCGTTGAGGGTAGCGAGATCCAGGTCAATCAACCCCCAGCGAACGGTGAAATTGTCACGGCTTGGGGGCTTGTCCCGACGACGTTAACGAATGTCGACAACATGCCGTTGGCACACGCCTGGGTCGCAGATTCCAACGGCCTCTTCCACCCCGTGGATAATCATGGGAACCCAATCAACTTGTCGGTTGAATGGAAGGCAAACTATCAAGTCATGCTTTCCGGCAACTTTGGAAGCTTGTCGCCGCTGCAGCGCTGGGAAGGAAATGCGGAAGCTGTCTTCGAGAACACCGGGCTCAGCAAACTTTCGGCGGCACAGCAGGAAATTGACCGCGAAGATGCCCAGCGCGAGTTCGATGCCGTCTGGGCGGCGATGCAGATTAATAGCGCAACTGGCCCCTTTACGGACCAGATCTACCTGAGAATGGAAGCGACCGTTCAAAGTAATGCGTCCTTGGAAGAACTGTCTGTCCAGGGGCATGGTTTGAATAACCCGCCCGCTCCACGCTATGCGGGTTACACCAACGACTTCCAAAACAACGTCGATCAAACGACTCTTTACATTGGTGGTGGACTCAACAATCACGGCAAAGCCATCGCAGACTTTTTTGACGACAATGTGATGTCGCATGCCCCATTCCCCGTTGTCTGGCATAATGGAGAGATGTTCCAGTTGAATCAGAATGGTGACAGGGAAAACCAACTCGATTCAGCCGTCACCGCCTTGAATCAGACGATCTTTTATCGCGTCTATACGAGTCACGACTTCAAGAGTTAGAGCGTGTTACTTAGGCGTCGTCTGTGATCGTAACGTGGGCTTCAACCGGCAAGACTTGTATGTTACACGGGCTGAAGCCCATGCTACTCTTCAATCATATAACCCCGCCCGCGTAATGTCTTAATCAAATCATGGCCCATTTTTCGGCGAATATTGGAAACATACACATCGACGAGGTTCGCGAGAGAATTGTCGATCTCGTCAAACAGGCGCTCGTAGATTCTCGTCCGTGTTACGACGATGCCACGATTTTCGGCCAGGAATACCAAGAGCTGATATTCCTTGTTCGTGAGTTGGGTGCGTATACCGTTAACCGTTACGGTTTTTGCCGACGTGTCGATGATCGCTGGGCCAATTTGCATTACCGAATTTGGCTTGACGTTTGCTCGTCGGATCAGTGCACGCAGGCGAGCTTCCAGCTCGGCGACGTCAAATGGTTTGACGAGACAGTCATCAGCGCCAGAGTCTAAACATTTCACCAGGTCTTGTGCGGAATCCTGGGGTGTCAGCATCAGGACCGGGGTGTCCTTGCCATGGCGGCGTAATTCCTTAACAACTGATACGCCATCCCGATTTTCTAACTGAAGCTCAAGGATGATCGCGTCGTACGCATCCTTTTGCCCCTTCGTCAATCCCTCTTCAGTATTGGCGGCCACGTCGACTGAAAATCCTGCGTTAAGCAGGAACGATGACACCAATTGACCCAAAAACGGTTCGTCTTCCATGAGCAAAACTCGCATTTGTGTGTCACTTTCTTGTCTTACCATCCAGCGCTGTGAACCCATTCCGACGATAGCCTCAAGTGCGATTGCTCAAAAGAGATAGCTCACGTTTTTCAGATTGATTTCAGGGTGTTGGAAATATCACATTTCGAAATCGTTATTTTTACGGTCAACACCACGAATCACGTTACATTTTCGTTATAAATGGCCTTGATTCCTTAAGTATTCGTCATATTCAACTAGCGCATCAGGTCGAGTGAGCTGGGCAAGTCGATCAGGTCACCAGCGAACGAATTCAATTGTGATCAGCCGCAAAACTGCGATTGCCTTAGATCGCGAAACTTCGATAAAAGGCGGCATTCCCAACATAAACCCAACTGAGTTGTAAGTCGGTGTCGAACATCGTTAATCGGTCACAGACCTTTTAAGGATTTGCGAAGATGCGTGCATTGTTTAAAATCGTGATCATCATCGCTGTTGGTTTACTATGGAGCTTCACTCGATGTCATGAGGTGTGCGCCAGTGACCCCAACGTCATCGTCAATTCGATCGGGATGAAACTGGTCAAAATTCCCGCTGGCGAATTCATGATGGGATCGGAAGAAAGCCGTGCAGAGACGTTGAATAAATATCCGTACTGCGAACCGATGTCGCTCGATGGTGAACTGCCGCGTCACCGGGTACGAATCACGAAGCCATTCTATATGGGAAAATATGAGGTCACATTAGCTGAGTATAATAAGTATTACAACGAGATGAGGTACAAGGCCGACGAATCACGTACCGGGATACCGAGTTGGGCTCAAGAGAACGCCAGATATACGGGTTCGAGTCGATTCCAGCCGTCAGAGCTGATGGATCACCCGGTCGTTTACGCGACCTGGGCCGAGGCGGAGGGGTTTTGCAAATGGTTAAGCCAAAAAGAGGGGAAGACCTATCGTCTGCCAACCGAAGCAGAGTGGGAATACGCCTGTCGAGCGGGGTCCAAGCGCCGTTATTCTTTCGGTGACGACCCTGAAGAACTGTTTCTTTTTGGCAATGGAACTGGAGCGGAATCAAAGTCGCACTGGCCGACTACTGAGGTGCTTGCGACTTTCGATACAAATGGAAACAAGACAAATAAATTCATCACATTTCCATTCTTGATCCAGCCTGACGGTTACCCGCTGACAGCACCGGTCGGAAAGTTTCGCCCTAACGCCTTCGGTCTGCATGACATGCATGGTAACGCCGCGGAGATGTGTTCGGATTGGTATGACCCGGACTACTACAAGGTTTCGCCTGTCAATGATCCGACAGGTCCAAGCACGGGGGCAAGTCGCGTTCTTCGCGGTGGCGGTTGTGGAACGACACCTGTGACTGCGCGTTGTGCGTTCCGTTACGCCTACTGGCATGCTCACCGTCACAAAGTTGGTGGTTTTCGTGCCGTGCGAAATCCCTAGCTCGGTGCCAAGACTTAAAGTTCGAGTTTCGTGCCACTGCATCGGACTTTTTCGAGTTTGAAACTTGACTCACGGAGTGACGTTTTGGGATTTCTTCAAAGTAGCCTTCTCGCTCCGCCGAGAAGAAAGCCGAATTGCCACTTACCGTGTGATCCTTCGGGGCATTCAAGTGCCGGTCAAGGTCTGCTTAAGCCTCCATGCCATTCAAAGTGCCCGTGCTTGTCCCAAACTGATCGGTTTCAATGCCAAGTCGTTGCAGCATCGTGACGAAAAGATTTGATAGCGGTGGTGGATTATCGGGATTGAAGGCAAGGTGCTGACCATGATTGAAGCCGCCGCCGGCAAGTAAGATGGGCAGATTCTTTGTTGAATGGTTCGACGCGTTGCCCAGATTACTGCCGAAGAGAATCATCGAATTGTCGAGCAGCGTACTGTCGTGTTCGCGGGTCGATTTCAACTTGGTGAGGAATTCGCCGAGGGCTTTCATCTTTTCAAGTTCCACTTTGCGGAGTTGCGAAATCTTATGCGGGTCCTGTCCATGATGTGACAGATCATGGTGTCCCAGCGAGACACCGGCAATTGGCGGGACCTGGCTCGTGCCGAGTAGCAATAGCGTGATCAATCGCGTCGAATCCGTCTGCAGAGCGAGGTGAATCAGGTCGAGCATGAGGCGTGTTTTGCCAATCAAGTCGGCAGGGTTCATGTTATTCTCAATGGGTGGCACATCAACATGAGGCTTCGGCTGTTTCGACCATTCCCGTGAGACGGCCATGCGTTGCTCAAGCTCACGAATGCTGCTGAAATACTCATCGATTTTCTCGCGGTCGCGTACGCTCAGTGTTTTCCCCAGCCCTTGGGCCTGTTCCCGGATCGTGTCGAGAATGCTGAGGCCATCCTCGAGCCTTCGAGCCTGTTTGTGAACCTCATCTGGCTTACCCTGTAGAAAGAGGCGGGCAAAAACGGGAGCAGGAAACGAGTCTGCTGGGACCATCGCCCCGCTGCGCGTCCAGGAGAGGCTGGAACCTTCCGCAGCAAGGGCCAGGCTGGGGAAGCGTGTGCGATCCCCGATCTTTTCTGCAGCGAACTGATCGAGCGAAACACTGTTGCGGAATCCCGCACGATTTTCCGGGTGCAGTGCGGCAGTCAAAAAGCTGTCCTGAGAATCGTGTGATGAACCAACGCCGGGATGTGCCAGGCCCGAGATCACAGTGCAGTCCTGACGCAGTTCACCCAGCGCTTCAAGATAGCTTGAAGGCTGTTCGTAGCGGCCCTTTCCTTCAGGAAAGAAATCGGGTGGATGCATCCCGAGCGGCGTGCAGATGCAGACCATGCGGCGTGGTGGTCGAGTTTTTCCGTCGGCGAAAGCACGCGTCTGCCAAGACTCCAATGCCGGGAGCGCCATGAGAACACCGGCAGACCGAAGGAATCGCCGACGGGTCATATGAAGAGAGTTCATAAGTTTATTTTTCGAGGAATAGAGGACTTGTGACGATTTCATGAAGTAAAGAGCGGAAGCCCCATTTTCTGGCCTTCGCTTGATTGAGAATGGCAGTGACTTCGCGCTGGTCGACGGCTTCGACCTGACCGCCGGTTCCGTAGGTGAGCAGTCGGATGGTCAGTGCGCGGCCAAAAACATCGGAGTCGTCGAGAAGAATTTGTTTGAGTTCGTCGACGTTGCCAATCTTCCGCCCATCAGCCATGACGTCACCGGCATCGATTGCAGGTCCTTGTAGCCATCTCATTTTCTTGCCGTCAATTTCAACAGGCTTGCCGTTGCCAGTACTGCGGTAGTACTCGCGCCAACCGCCGATGACGTCGAAATTCTCCAGAGAGAAACCGAGTGGATCAATCTTGATATGGCAACTTCCACAAGATTCGATTTGTCTGTGCCTGGCCAATTGCTGACGAATAGTCGTCGAACCGCGCGTGTCAGGCTCAATGCTGCCCGCATCGGGTGGTGGAGGCTTCGGGGGCATGCCCATGATCCGGTCTAACACATACGCACCCCGAATCACCGGTGATGTGTTCGTCCCATTGGCCGTAATTTTGAGAATCGCGGCCATCGTCAGGACGCCGCCACGATGACTATCAGGCGGCAACTTCACCCGCTGGAAGGTCCATCCGTCAACGCCCGCGATACCGTAGTGTTTCGCAAGGCGCCCATTGAGCATCGAAAAATCGGATGCGAGGAAATTGGTCAATGGCAGATCCTTAAGCAGCAATTCATCAAAGAACAGCCTGACTTCACGCAACATCGAAACCTTCAGCATGTCATCAAATTCGGGGTACAGTTGCATGCTTGGCTCGGTGAAATCAATTTCGCGCAGCCTCAGCCACTGACCCGTAAAGTGCTCAGTGAATGCCGCAGACTTCGGGCTTTGCAACAGTCGATCGACTTGTGCGTGGAGCGTTGCCTGGTCGTGAAGTTGGCCTTTTTCTGCCAAGGTCAACAAATCTTCGTCCGGCGTGGAGCTCCAGAAAAAATAGGAAAGCCTACTGGCAATCGCGAAGTCATCGAGGCGACCAGGTGTCTCGCGGAGGAACAGAAACTGCGGTGAAGTCATGACGGCGACAAGTCCGGCTCGTACGGCCTGTTCGAAGGAGGAACCAGCTGCCCGACGTTTCTCAACCATCGCGATGAATGGTGCCAGTTCGTCTTCACTGATCGGTCGGCGAAAGGCATTGCGCGCAAAGCCTTCAATGATCCGCTTCGTATCCGTCACCGCATCGTTCGACTGCACTTCCAGCATCTCGTTACCGCTGGGAAGTTTGACAGCGATCTGCTTCAAACCACCGAAAATCCGATGATGGCTTTCCGGAGGCCAGACATCGTTGAGCGGTCCCTCCATCTCGATCCAATCGACAGCCAAGCCCGGTCCGGCCCATGCCTGAGGTCCCGCCTTTGCGATTTCTGACGACGGCGCCAAGCCATAAGGACGAATCGTCATGGACATGCGAGGTTCCATGAAAGACTCGAATTCGATCACCTTCGGCGCATCGGCAGGCGCGTCAAAGTAGCCAACCAGTTCCGGCTGAGGTCCCCCGCCACCCCCGCCAATGTGGGTACTGAACACGACAGGTCTGCCGTTGCTCTGATCGGCTTGGACCGACAACCGGAATCGATATCGACCACGTTGTTCGATCCAAAACATCGTCGCCGCCTGCCAGGGGGACGATGAGAACATGGTGATTCGGCCCCCGTCGCCCTTGCGAAACACGTTCTCGCTGTTTTGCTTGACCTGGTACGCCGCTTCAAGCGTGACGTGTTCTCTCTTGACCCTCGGCTGCGTTCCATTAGCGATTGCCTGTTCCAATGCCGCCTCGCCAGCCTCTAAATAACGGGCGAGCAGAAACGATGATGAGTGCAAAGCCTCGCCGACATTATCGAAACCTGCTGAAGATGCGTCCTGTGGCAATAATTCTCGCACTCGAACCGATACGCCGAGCAGGTCCCGCAGCGTGTTTTCATATTCCACCCGGTTCAGACGCCGCAGAACAACTCGACCTTCAATATTTCGTTGCATTTGTTTCTCGGCGGAGACCAGCGTGAATAACCAGTCGCTTGCGATCTGCCTCTCCTCGACGGTAAGGCCGGGTTTTGGTTTGGGTGGCATTTCGCCAGTTTCGATCTTGGCAAGAACATTCTGCCATAAAGCAACATCACGTTGACCATGCAGCAAAGGTTCGAGCGAAACGTTGCCTTTCGGAGACTCGTCGCGATGACACTCCATGCAATGCAACTCAAACAGAATCGTGACTGCACTCGATGGCGGATCGGCCGCTGTTAAAACAGAATCACCGAGGACGAAAGAAATCAGTACAAGTGCGGTGATCAACGGGGGATTCATCAATTTACCTATCCAGGTCGAAATTGCTCTCGGCCCAGTATAACATCAAGTTCAATGATGCCGTTATTGTTCCAAAACACATGAACCAAGCATCGAATGAGACGAAGATATCGTCCCTGAAAGAATCCAATCGCGACGGCTTGGAATGGTCCCTTGACTCTTAAAGATTATTCAAAAATGCGATCAGGTCACTAAGTTCTTCACTGGAGAGTTCACCAATGAGTTGGTGACGAAACTGCGTGAAAAGAGTTTCCAGGTTCCTGGCCCTGCCGTCATGAAAGTATGGCGCGTTCTGGCTGACTCCACGGAGTGACGGGGGATTGAACTTCGAAGTTCCCCGCTCATCCTTAAATCCGACATCTACGATCTTTGTGGAGGTGAACGTCGGTGGCGAATGGCAATTGTGACAATTTTGAGCTTTAAAGATTGCAGCACCGCGCTCAGCCGCAAGCTTGTCTTCGGTCCCAAGGGCAGGGGGAGGGGACAAGGATTTTATGTAGGCTTCCAAGTCGCCCGTTTCATCTTCGGTGAGGGGATTACCCTGCATCGTCGATTTGACCGAGTGTGTGATCTGGTCGCTTAATGTCTTGAACCGTCCGATCCAGGCGTACGGCGCAGTCTCGGCGACGCCACGAAGTGTCAACACTTTTTTCGAGGTCCCGAATGTTCCGTCAGTCATATTGTCGTTCAGCAACCCATTGGTGTGACCTTGAACGTGACAACTTGAGCAACTGAACCAGCCATCGTGCGAGAGCTTTGCGCTATGAAACAGCCGTTCCCCTCGATCGACTGGCGTCAAATCAGGCTGAGGGCCGAGCGAGATTGTTCCCACAAGAATCGGCCCAGCGAGTTGAACGACTGATATCGAGTCACTGAGAGTATTCAGGACGAAGGCGTTTTTTCCGTCTGGGCCAATCGCGACGGCTGTCGGATAACTCTCCGTATTGACTCGGCCACTGTAGATGTGGTTCTCGTCGCGCAGAATCAATTCGTTTGTTCCGCTGAGAACGATTCCCGTCAGTCCGTCGGGCCTCATGACAAATCCTGCCGGATCGCCAGCACCGCGATCTGGACCACCCAGGTATTCCAGTACGCTATGTTTCAGAAGGTCGGCATTGGGATCAAGCACATCTGACAATTCCACGAATCGCAGCACGTTGGTCATGAGGCTGCCCCAGTGAACGTCGTCAAAAGTCGATTGAGCAAGTCGACTCAGTACCTGGTGTGAGATCACCAATTGTGATTTTGTCGGATGCAGACGCAGGCCGCGCATAGCATGCGCAGGGATCTCGCGGATGGAATCGACTGCTCCCGATTCCGGATCAATTACCGCCAATTTCGACCCAAACGCATCGGCAACTAGTAGTTTTAGCCGAGGCTGATCCGGCGAGGGATTTTTCGCTTTTTGATCAACGACATTCAGGACAAGCATTTCACGAGGAGAAAAAGGCAAACGAATCTGTCGCTCAATCGCAGTGAGCGGCTTGTCCCCCGCTTCAAACCAGGCGTTGAGGTTTACAATCGAGACCGTTCTGGACCAGAGCGAAGCCACATATGCGTACGTCCCTGCATCGTTGATCCGAACACTCACAGGATACGGACTGACTGCAAGTCGCTTTTCGATCGCACAAAGTGTTGGCGAAACAGAGACGGCGATCAGTTGATGAGCCTCTTCGTCGGTCACGAGTAGTCGTCGCGTGTCGCCGGCAACGATCACATCGGAAAGTCGTTTTCCAATTGCTGTTTCCAGGACGACTTTCTTTTCTTGTGGGTCTACCAGGGAAATTGTACCGCAGCGTTGATTTGCGATCGCAAACCGGGGCGCGTCGTTGAAGACTGCAATCGCCACCGGCCGACGAAATTGAATTGCGAGGCTCTCTTCGGCAGTACCTCTTGTGATTGATCCAACGCCGATCACGGCGAGGACAATCAGGTATTTGGTGGAGCGATTCAACAACATCGAAGTATTAAACCTATTATATCTGCGCCACGAAGTCGCGTTTTCGGCCGAAGGGCGAGACGGCGCTGATGAACTGTTTACGTTATTGTTTTACTGCATCTAAATGATATCACGCGTTTGCGAATTCTCGAAAGGCGGCCAGTCGTTTGGACACCAGCGATGTTCAGCGGTTGTCTCTGACCCAGGTTCGCATTCATGATCGGCGACGTTTTTACTGTCATCGTAGTTTTGTAGCGATTTCGGTTTGGTGGCAAGCTCATTACCGGCGCCGCGAAATAGCCCCTGCGCCTCGTTCTAAAAGTGAGGTCCTTGACGGACGTTGTTCTGAAGTTACAATCGGAACAGGAATGACGATTCTCCGCTTAGTTTCGGTCTTTTAACCGGCGTGCCCACGTCCTGACCACAGCGGCCTGAACCGACATCGCACTGCTCAGTATTCGTCACCGGTATTCCTGCCAGGTGGTTTTTCCGGGCGGTCTTGCTTGATGTTGTCTTTAATATTTTCGGTTGAAAACAAAAAATTTCGTCAGGACTTTGTTCTTTTTTCAATTGATTCAAGCCCCCACTCCAAATTTCGTTCAGGTCTTTAAGTCTCCATCGAATTGTTGTGATTCGATTGGCATATCACAGTTAAGGAATTGCGGATGACGATGGTCACGGGCTCCGACGAGTTCAAAGAGCTGGTTCGTACACGAACGGACATCGTGCGGCTCATTGGCGAGACGGTGGCTCTGCATCCCAACGGGCGTGTTTTCAAAGGGCTTTGCCCCTTTCACGACGATCACAATCCGTCATTTACAGTGAATCCTGAGCGGCAGACTTATAAATGCTGGTCGTGTCAGGAAGGTGGCGATTGCTTTTCATTTGTCATGAAGCAGGATGCGCTGAATTTTCGTGAAACGTTAGAGATGCTGGCTTCGCGAGCGGGACTTGAGATGCCTGCGACTCTGCGTCGAGGACCGGGTGAAACGCCCGAAAAGCCGCATCTGTACGATGTCCTTAGTTGGGCAGAAAACGAATTTCATCAGTGTCTGCTCTCGACCGCGATCGCCGAACGTGCTCGAAACTATCTTCATAGTCGTGGTTTTAATAACGCGATGATATCGAAGTTCAAGCTTGGTTTTCATCCGGAAAGCTGGGACTGGTTGCTTCAACGGGCCAAAGGACGATTCGACGTCGAATTACTCGTCAAGGCTTCGCTGGCGAAGGAACGTGACGGTCGTGCCGGTTTTTACGATCAGTTCGTTGATCGGGTGATGTTTCCGATTCACGACGAACGCGGCCGAACGGTTGCATTTGGAGGACGGATACTTCCCGACTCAACGTGCAAGCCCGACGCGAAATATCTGAATAGTTCCGAGACGCCTGTCTTTTCCAAAAGTCGGATTTGTTACGCCTTGGATGTCGCTCGGGATGCGATTAAGAAGACAGGTACCGTTCTTGTCATGGAGGGGTACGCGGATTGCGTGAAAGCTCATCAGGGAGGAATTCTGAATGCCGTCGCCACTTTGGGAACGGCGCTGACGGAATCGCATGTTACGGTTTTGAAGCGGCTGGCTAAAAAAGTGGTGCTCGTATTTGATGGCGATCAAGCGGGAATCGATGCTGCCGAAAAAGCGATCCCGCGCTTTCTGGCCCAGGAAGTTGACCTGCGGATATTGACCGTTCCCGAGGGACTGGACCCCGATGAATATATCGATCAACGCGGGGGTGACGCGTTGTTGGAATTGGCCGACGCGGCACCAGAAGCGTTTGAGTATCAGTTACGGCTGATATTAAGTCGATTCGGAACGACAACCGCTGATGCTCGTCAGCGAGTCTTGGACGGAATGCTGAATTTGCTGACTTTGTCGCCAGGTATCGTTGGAACGATCAAAGAAGATTTGTTGTTGGGAATGTTACCGCAGCGTCTGGGGTTGACCGAACTGGACGTTCGACGTCGGCTTAAGGTGCTTCGGGGGCAACAGTCGAGTCAACCTTCGCGGGCTTCAGAACGGAAAATCAGCGCAAACGGATCATCCGACGACGAGGAGCAGCGGCGGCGAAAGCAAATAGTTGATTCACTTCAGCGAACGGCGAATGGGGACGATCTGCTGGAGTGCGAATTGCTTCAAATACTTTTCACACATCCTCACCTGACCGACCACGTTCGAAGAGAGATTGGTACGAATGACCTTCGCCAAGAGTCCCTGCAAGAAATCTTGTCCCTTTGGTTCGATTTACTGGAAGAAGGGGTTGAACCGTCCTTCGAGCGTTTACTTTCACGAACTGAATGTTTGCAGTGGAAACGACTGTTGGTCTGGCTTGAAGAGCAAGCTCGTCACCGAAGCATTACAAAATCGGTGACCGACGCTCGCACCATGGGCACGGAAACTGCGGAGGACTCGTTGAGACGCGTCATCGACAGGATTCGATGGCGACGGAATATCGACGCAAACCAGGCATCCAAAAGCCTGCTGATCGAACGTCCGTCAGAGACGGCAAAGCTTACAACGGAAACTCGCCACTTATTGGAACAAGCGGCCCGCTTCCACCGAGAACGTACTGCAAAATGAAGATGTCGAATGGAATGTGACTTGAAAATTTGGCAAGTCGCGTCCTACCAGAGGTAGAATTTACACGAATCTCAGTTCCTTTCGAGGAGTCTCCTGTGTACAGACTTGATTCGAGTTTGAACCAATTGATCGAAACGGGTCGGCAGCAAGGTTTCTTGACGTTCTCGCAGGTCAACGCGTACCTGCCGGACGAAGCCGTCAACCCCGAGAAGCTCGACAATTTACTGATGTCGCTCGATGAACTCGGCATGCAGATCGTCGCAGACGAAAAACTGCCGATGACTCCCGAAATTTTCATGAAGCGTCGGGCGGGTAAGGCCAAGGCCGTTAAGAGCGAAAAGGCTGAGGACAAGTCGCGGAAGATCGACGATCCCGTGCGGATGTATTTGACTCAAATGGGCGAGATTCCTTTGCTCACACGGGAGCAGGAAATTTCGCTCGCCAAGAAGATCGAGATTACGCGAAAGCGATTCCGTCGGCATCTGCTCGAAAGCGATTATGCTCTGAAGCAATCGATCGACATTCTGAAAAAGGTCAATTGTGGTGAGTTACCGTTTGACAGGACGATCAAGGTTTCAGTGACAGAAGGGCTGGAAAAAAACCAGATTCTCGGGCGTATGCCACATAATCTGAGAACTTTAGAAATTCTTCGCGAAAAGAGCGTCGAAGAATTTGAGAAAATGATCTCGGGTAATATGTCGGCGGCCGAAGTTAAAGCGATTCAACAGCGATTGGAAAACCGTCGCCGTAAGATGGTGACGCTTCTCGAAGAGTTGAGCCTCAGAACACAGCGATTACAGCCGACCATGCGGCGGCTCGAACAGATTTCGAACCGGATGGATCTGCTTCAGCGTCAGATTGACGGGATGAAAAATCTGAAATCGGCTCGAGACGAACGGGCGAACTTGCAGAAGGAACTGCTCGACCTGATGCAGATGACCCTGGAGACTCCTCAAACCCTGCGTCAGCGTCTCGACGATGTGCGAGAACGATTCGGTGCTTATGAGCAGTCGATGCGGGAACTTTCAGGCGGAAATCTTCGTCTGGTGGTCTCGATTGCCAAGAAGTATCGCAACCGGGGCCTCAGCTTTCTTGATCTGATTCAGGAAGGAAACACCGGATTGATGCGAGCGGTCGATAAGTACGAATATCGCCGTGGTTACAAGTTCTCGACGTACGCGACATGGTGGATTCGGCAGGCGATCACTCGGGCGATCGCAGATCAGGCTCGAACGATTCGTATTCCGGTTCACATGATCGAGACGATGTCCAAACTTCGGAAAGTCAGTAAGCGGTTGCTTCAGGAAAAAGGTCGTGAACCGACCATTGAGGAAACAGCCGAAGCAGCGGGTGTCAGCCTGGAAGAGACTCGACGAGTCCTCAAGATCTCGCGGCACCCGATCAGCCTTGATCGACCCGTTGGCGAGAGCGAAGACAGTTACTTTGGCGACTTCATCGAAGACGATAACACCGAAAGTCCTGTCAATTCCGCGACGCAAGAGATGCTGAAAGACAAGATCGATATTGTCTTGAAGACGCTAACCTATCGTGAACGCGAAATCATCAAGCTCAGGTATGGTCTGGGTGATGGTTACACTTATACGCTCGAAGAGGTCGGCCGAATCTTCAAAGTGACCCGCGAGCGCGTTCGTCAAATTGAAGCTAAAGCCGTACGGAAACTGCAACATCCGGTCCGCAGTAAGCAACTTAAGGGATTCCTCGATACGTTGGCCGCAGCGACATCTTCAGCGAACTAGAGTCCTGAATGGTCGTAGGTATTTTTTAGTAGATCTTTCGAGATTTCATTCCGGAATATCATTTCACAAAAAAACCGCCGGGTTCACGCGAACCCGGCGGCAATGTGTCGACAATGATCGAATGATCGGTCAGAGCGTTCCGCCGTAGCGGGCGTCTGCACCGAGAATCTCTTCGATTCGCAGCAATTGATTGTATTTGCAGATTCGGTCGGTTCGGCTGGCAGAACCGGTCTTGATCTGTCCGGTATTCAGCGCGACGGCAAGATCCGCGATCGTGGTATCTTCCGTTTCACCCGATCGATGACTCATCACAGCCGTATACCCATGTCGGTAAGCGGTTTGGACAGCGTCGATCGTTTCGCTCAAGGTTCCGATCTGGTTAACTTTGACCAGAATGCTGTTCGCGATCCCCTTCGAGATCCCTTCACGCAGGCGGCGAGTGTTGGTGACAAACAGGTCGTCGCCAACCAGTTGAACCTTGCTTCCGATTGCGTCGGTCAACAATTTCCAACCATCCCAGTCGTCTTCTGCACAACCGTCTTCGATCGAGCAGATGGGGTATTTTTCAGACCAGGTCTTCCAGATCCCGACGAGTTCATCGACCTTGATCTTCTTTCCGTCCATCTCGTACAGGCCGGTTTTCGAATCGTAGAACTCGGTCGAAGCACAGTCGAGGGCCAGCTTGATCTGTTCGCCCGGCTTATAACCAGCGGCTTCAATCGCCGTAAGGATCACATGAATGGCCGCTTCGTTACTTTCGAGGTTGGGAGCGAATCCCCCTTCATCACCGACTGCGGTACTCATCCCCTTGTCGTTGAGCACCTTTTTCAGTTGATGGAACGTTTCCACGCCGGCTCGCAAGCCTTCGCGGAAGGTATCGAAACCAACGGGAACGATCATGAACTCTTGCAGGTCAATCGCGTTATTGGCGTGAGCACCACCGTTGATGATGTTCATCAGCGGGACGGGCAATGTGTTGGCTCCGACACCACCGAGGTAACGGAATAACGGCAGAAAGCTGACTCGGGCTGCGGCATGAGCACAGGCAAGTGAACAGGCCAGGATCGAGTTCGCCCCAAGGCGTGACTTGTTCGGAGTGCCATCGGCGTCGATTAACGCCTTGTCGATCGCTGCCTGATCGGTCACGTTCAGGTCAATAATTGCATCCGCAAGGGTTTCGTTCGCGTTTTCAACCGCTTGTCGCACCCCTTTGCCGAGGTAGCGTTTCTTATCGCTTGTATCACGCAGTTCACAGGCCTCATGGGCACCGGTACTGGCGCCACTAGGGACTGCGGCACGACCAACCGTGCCATCTTCGAGTTCTACTTCGACCTCAACGGTCGGATTGCCGCGGCTGTCCAGGATTTCCCTGGCGTGCACGGCGGAGATCGCCACACTCATGTTCCAATTTCCTTAAAACGACGGGATGGATTCTATTTTCGGCCAACCTGACCACTCACGCAGGGTTATCGAACACCAAGCGACTCCTGAGCGAACCACCTCACGAACCAGAACGAGTTGTACCAAATCGATTCTCCAGCATCCATCGGACACGGTTCATCTGAATTCCAAAATCCTTGAACCCCGGCGAGACAATTGCCGCACGAATTGGAAACTCCGGAAAAAATCGACTGGTAAACGGGGTAATTTGGGTTTATATCTAAAAACTTCCAGTTCCCGTATCAAGCTTTGCCTACCTTGCCGATCTTAAAGAGGTCGATCGTCGGTACCGAATCAGGAATTGTGAAGACTTGCTGACTGTAACGGTTATGATAACTGGAGTCGCTCGAAAAGATTGACAGTTTGAACAGAATGAAGATTGACTCGCTTTCGTAAAATGTGATGAAGCAATTCGGGTTTGAGCCGCGGGTGCCTCAAATCCACAATGTAACGATATTCAAAAAGCCTTCGCTGTCGGAAACTAATGAGCCATGGAACAAAAGAAATTCCTCACTGCGGACGAAGTTTTTCAGTTATTCGGAGTCAACGAAGAGGCTTTAGCCGCGTTAGTTGACTCTGGAGCGGTGAAGGCGCTCGCAAATTTGGGTTCGTTCAAATATCGGAGCGAGGATTTCGTTACGCTTGTTGCGGACGGAAAGTTGAAACCGCGAGCGTCAGGAGAGATGTTTCAAGAGGATTCCGCCGGAAGCATTCCTTTTCTCATCGTCGATGACGAGGGCCAACACCCAAAAATGGATGACAATGTTTCGTTCCTGGAATTGGACGAAGACGCATTGAACGAACAGGCAAATCCATCTCATGACGAGACAGAGATGCCGGTTTTCACCGAGGATTATTTCGAGCAAAAAAGTGACAGTGATGTTCGTCTTATGACGACTCCAGAAGAAAGCGACAGCGACGTTCAGCTTGTCTCTGTTCCCCCAGCAGTTGTCGACAGTCCGATTGCGGCGTCACCGCTCGGTAAGCAAGCCAGCGACAGTGATAGTGACGTTCGTCTGGCGTCGTCCTTGTCCTCTCTGCCTGACAGCGACAGTGATGTTCAGCTTGTTTCAGTCCCGTCACCAGTGGTCGATAGCCCGATCGCGGTACAAAACTCAGTTAATCGAGCGACAGAAAGCGATAGTGATGTTCGTCTCGCTTCATCATTATCGGCTGCTCCCGAGAGCGACAGCGACGTTCAGCTTTCATCGGCGATGTCAAGCGCTGAACACCCGATTGCAACGTCGGACGCTCGACTGGATGCCAGCGACAGTGACATCGTTCTCGTCGCTCCTGATTCGCAGAGTATTTTCTCACCGACTTCAACGCGTGGCGAAAATTCAAGCGATCAACTAACCGACAATGAGATCAGTGCGGTTGAGGCTGACAGTGGCATCCGTCTTGTGGACGTGGACAGCGGCATCAGTTTGGAAAGTGCTGATAGCGGCAATAGTCTTGTTGGCGCCGACAGTGGCATCAGTCTGGTCGCTGCTGATAGCGGCATCAGCCTTGTGGGCGGGGACAGCGGTATCGGCTTGGAAAGTGCCGACAGTGGAATTAGCCTGGTCAATGCGGATAGCGGAATCAGCCTGGTGGATGCTGATAGTGGAATCAGCGTTTTAGGAGCCGACAGCGGCATTCGACTGATGGAGGCGGACAGCGGCATCAGCATTGAAGACAATGTGAATAATTCCAGTGCGACATTATCCAATGAAGAAAGTCGCGAATTCGATTTTGCCAAGCTTGGTGGTGATGAGTCCGACGGTAGCGGCACTCAAACACTCGACCTGTCTGACGAACTTCCGAACGATTCAGGATTTGACGTCAGTCTTGAGGAATCTGACAAGACTTTAGAATTGAACATCAATGATAGCGACGACGATTCGCCTGTTGCGGCGAAGACCGTCGTTGACAAAGGGGCGTCGAAGAAAACGTCTCGCGGACCGACACTCAGTGAATCGTTCAGTATGGACGAACCGCCGGAGGTCGAAGACCTGGATATCTCGGACGATCTCGATACCGCAGTCACCAGCAACTTAAGTGGCGAGTTTGCCGAAGTCGAAGAATTTGAAGAAGCTGATGAAGAGGTTTTCGAAGCATCTGATGACGTCTTCAGTGCCGCAGAAATGTCTGCATCTGAAATCGAAGAGGTTGCAGAAAGTGAAGATGAGCTTCCGACACCAAAAGCTCGCTCTCGACCGAAAGAACCTCAATGGGGAGTGATGGCCGTCGCACCGATTGCTTGTGCGGCCCTTTTCATGGCCGTCACAGCCACAGTTCTTTGGGGCGGGATTGCGACAATGTGGACGGGTGGCGAAGCACCAACGCCAGCCGGAATGCTGATTTCCACGCTTGCGGGGCTAAGCCCGTTCTAGTAGTCCGTCAACTCTTAAATGTGGTGGCGTGTGCCACTGGCGTGCGTCTTCACTCGCCAATGCTCTTAGCATTGTACGGGCAATTCAAGTCGAAAACACTGGCGGCACACAAAGCCGCCGCCAGTGGCACCCAGATTTTTAGCGGTGATGCATTAATAGGTCGCGAAACTAAACAAGACAACAGCCGTCAGGGAACATGGTCGTCACGACATGTTTCCTGGCGGTTTTCGGTTTTGTCAATACAAACCACTGTCCCTAAAGGCTACTTCTTTTCTTCGGGCTTTGGTTCTTCAGCCTTCTTTTCCTCGACAGGTTTCGCTAGTTCGACACCGCGAATGATCTGAAGTTCGGGAATTGCCGCCTTCAGTCCTGCGACGCCCGCGTCTGTTACCTGTGTCTGCCACAGGTAGAGCTTTTTGAGCTTTTTCAACGGTTCCAAGTGTTTCAGACCGGCATCTGTAATTGCGGTTCCATAAAGGTTCAGATACTCAAGACTTTCGAGACCTTTGAGTTGTTCCAGGCCCTCGTCGGTGACTTTGGTCTTTTCCAGATGCAGCCTGACAAGTCCCTTAAGATCTTTCAGGTTGACGAGTCCCGCATTAGTGATTTCCCGACCACGAAGATTCAGTTGCGCCACCTTCGGCAAGTTCTTCAGCGGAACCAATTGCTCGTCAGTGATCTTGCCATCTGCCAGATGAAAAGCGACATCAAGTCGCGAATCGTTCTGTGCCAGCTCCATGACCTGTCCGCCCGACTTTCGAATGTCAGCAATCGCTGCTTTTTCCGCTTCAGTCGGAACAGGCTTATCGTCCGCCGTCACGACGCCAGCCGCAAATACAAAAAATCCCAAAACCGCCCAGAAACTCAACCGTCGAATCATCGTGGCAAACTCCTTGTAGATGAATTGTGAATTGTCCATCAGCACGACTTTGTCAAAGACCAGGCAAAGCCGACGCACCAACTTATTCTAACAAAAATTTCCGGGTGAGGTCGACGCGCGGATACTCAGCTGCGGGCCAATTCAGTTTTTCAAGATAGTAAAAGCAGGGTACCACGATGATGGAGTCGTCGACATGGTCGTGTGAAACGGCAACAGCAGGGCGCCATGATCGTTACCTTATATTTAAAATTCTTTTGATTTGTTTTGCTAAACTTCAGTCCCTCGACAAATTTGCTCGAAAAGTTCGAGCGTGTACCACCGAGTTCGAGAAACCCCTTCGTCGTGCAGGGCGAAGAAAAGATTTCAAGACTCATAAACCTATTTTACGTCGTAACTTTTTGTTGACTGAAACATTGTGTATCGTAATTGACTGAATGTCGAACAGTTGAAGGTGTA
>Ga0364920_10217_pt1 | contig 19550 bp, 16 predicted proteins | sample SorcelJu500001C8_FD_206961 | JGI IMG/M metagenome (GOLD analysis project Ga0364920, IMG submission 206961) | Enriched cells from Trout Bog Lake Hypolimnion, Wisconsin, USA - BchlTB.June20.5000.01.C8 | ecosystem: Environmental > Aquatic > Freshwater > Lake > Hypolimnion/Profundal zone | place: USA...
AAACGGAATTTAGCATTTTTGATCTGTTCGTCAGTGACATTGTTTGAAGTATATTCCTTCAATGTGTCAATCCAGTTATAGCCTACTCCGTCAGAGAATTGTTCTTTTTGCCTCCATGCAACTGATTCCGGCAAATATTTCTCAAATGCTTTACGCAAAACCCATTTTTCCATTTTGCCATTCTTTGCCATCTTGTCTTCCGGATTTAATCTCATTGCTGTATCCATAAATTCCTTGTCAAGGAATGGGACACGACCTTCAACTCCCCATGCGGCTAAAGATTTATTAGCTCTCAGGCAATCATATAAATGCAGCTTGCTGAGCTTGCGTATTGTTTCTTCATGAAATGCTTTTGCATCAGGAGCCTTATGAAAATAGAGGTAGCCACCAAATATCTCATCTGCTCCTTCTCCTGATAGCACCATCTTAATACCCATAGATTTTATTACCCTGGCAAGCAGGTACATTGGTGTAGATGCCCTGACAGTGGTCACGTCATAAGTCTCAATATTATAAATTACATCTTTGATAGCATCAAGACCTTCCTGCAGGGTGAAATTTATTTCATGATGAACAGAAGAAATGTGCTCAGCCACTTTTCTCGCAGCAGACAGATCAGGAGAGCCTTTCAAGCCAACAGCAAATGAATGCAGCTGGGGCCACCATGCTTCCTGTGTATCTTTGGTTTCAATCCTGTGAGCTGCAAATCTTTTTGCTATTGCAGAAACTATTGATGAATCCAGTCCTCCTGAGAGCAACACTCCATATGGAACGTCGCTCATTAGCTGACGATGGACAGAGCTTTCCAATGCTTCGCTTAGCTGATCTATATCAATTTTGTTGTCTTTAACATTATCATATTCTGTCCAGTCACGGTTATACCATTTCTTCATCACTCCATCCCTGCTGTAAAGATAATGACCGGGCAGGAAAACCTCTATCTTATTGCATACACCTTCCAAAGACTTAAGCTCTGACGCTACATAAAAGTTTCCATACTGGTCCCAACCCATGTATAATGGATTTATGCCCATATGGTCGCGGGCAATCAGGTAACAATCATTCTTCACATCATACAGAGCGAATGCAAATATCCCGTTCAGGTCTTCTATAAAATCAATGCCTTTTTTAGCATATAAAGCAAGAATAACCTCGCAATCAGAATGTGTAGTAAATTCATAAGAGTCTTCAAGCTCTTTTCTTAATTCCTGGTGATTATATATTTCTCCGTTAACTGCTAATATGAGATTGCCGTCCTTGCTGTATAATGGCTGTCTTCCTGACTGAGGGTCAACTATGGAAAGTCTTTCGTGAGCCAATATTGCTTTGTCGCCACAATATATCCCTGACCAGTCAGGACCCCGGTGCCTTATCTTTTTTGACATTTCAAGCACCTGGTTTCTCAGATCCTTTGCTTCGACCTTTAAATCAAATACACCTACAATTCCGCACATAATGGATTACAGATTATTCAGATTAATAAGATTCATCAGATTATTCAGATTAAAATTAAATTATTTTAAAACTTATATATTATCTGATAAAAGATGCAAAATTACGATATATATTTTAAGCCGAAAAGTGAAAATATCTTAAATTAATTTGATTATGCAATAAATTGTAAATAGAACATGATATTGATTATTATGACTAACCCTACCCTTTAAGAAGGATATCTCAATGAAAAATATAACTAGCCCTACCCTTTAAGCTAAGGCATTTGAATAAAAAAATATGACTAACCCTACCCTTTAGGGTAGGGTGCTGGAATAAGAAATCCTGGGCTTTAGCCCAATAGATATATATCTATAAAATTTGATTTAAATACTGAACAGAAAACATAACTAGCCCTACCCTTTAGGAAGGATATCTCAATGAAAAACATGACTAAGACTACCCTTTAAGCTAAGTTCTCAATGAAAAATATAACTAGCCCTACCCTTTAAGCTAAGGCATTTGAATAAAAAAACATAACTAGCCCTACCCTTTAGGGTAGGGTGCTGGAAGAAGAAAACCTGGGCTTTAGCCCAATATGTATATTAGTTAACCTTATCATAAATTGTTGATCTATTCAGAAAAATAGAATCAATTAATATGCAATAAAATTCTGATTTTTACATTTTTATATGTAAATATATTGGAATACAGGTTTTTTTAATATTTTTGTTAGTTGAAAAAATATGATAAATCTTACAATCTGATAATCTTTTTATTGAAATGTCCGAAGTATTTGAGAAATTCAAGAAAGACAGTGAGACCAAGTCGTTTGACCTGAAGCACAGGAAGACGCTTAAGTTTAATATCGGCAAATATGATGAAGCTGTCATCAGAGGTAAGAAGCAATACCGCGACCTGGAGCTGGCAAAACGCAGGGCAGCCAACCTGAAGCATAATGCTATCAGCAAACTGGATGATTACCTGGTAGAATTTGAAGCAAATTTTGTAAAAAGAGGCGGAAAAGTTATCTGGGCAGAAGATGGTGAAACCGCAATCAGGGAGATAATTACTATACTAAGAAAATTTGATGCCAGGACTGTTGTTAAGCAGAAATCAATGGTTACGGAGGAGCTTGAGCTTAATCATGCCCTGGAAAAGCATAATATTGAAGTTCATGAAACAGACCTGGGTGAATTCATTGCCCAGGTTGCAGGAGAAAAGCCCTATCATATTGTCACTCCTGTAATGCAAAAATCTAAAGAGGACATTGCAGAATTATTCACAGAAAAGTTCAATACTCCCAAAGGCAGCTCTCCTGAATTCATAGCCGGATGGGTCAGAAAATATCTGAGAGAAAAGTTTATAAAAGCTGATGCAGGAATTACAGGATGCAATTTTCTTATAGCAGACATGGGAGCAGTAGGATTGACAGAAAATGAAGGAAATGGATTGCTGAGCTTTGCAATGCCCAAGCTTCATATAGTGATAGCCGGAATAGAAAAGGTTATCCCTTCATTAAGCAATCTTGACCTTTTTCTTCCTTTGCTTGCAACTCACGGCACCGGACAAAATATCACGGTTTATAACAATATAGTTTTCGGTCCCCGTCAGGAAGGTGAAACTGACGGACCTGAAGATATGTATGTAATTCTTCTTGACAACAACCGCACTGAGATAATGAGCCATGAAAAGGTCAGGGAGGCATTACATTGCATTCGTTGCGGAGCCTGTCTGAACGGATGCCCTATCTATAAAAACATTGGCGGACATTCTTACGGTACTGTATACAGCGGACCTATAGGCTCTGTCATTTCTCCGCATCTGAATGGCATGGAGGAATATAAGCATCTCAGCTTTGCTTCTTCCCTTTGCGGAAAATGTACGGAAGTGTGTCCTGTAAAGATCAACCTGCACGAACTGTTATTATATAATCGTAATGAATCTGTCAAAAAAGGTTATACAAAATTGAGCGACAGATTTGTGCAGTTTGTATGGAAGAAAGCTATGCTCAATCGCTGGATGATAGATTTCTTCGGAGCAAAGACAAAGAACTTCTTCCTTAATAAATTCTTTAAAACCACATGGGGACCAAGAAGAGACCTGCCGGTTGTTAAGTCAAAATCTTTCCGTCAATTATGGTCTGAAAGACAAAGCAACTAATTAGTAAAAATCTATAAAATCCTCTGTTTAACTCTGTGTCTTCTCAGTGTATCTCTGTGTAACTCTATGCCTTCTCAGTGTATCTCTGTGTAACTCTGTGTCTTCTCAGTGTATCTTTGTGTTATAGCTGTTCCGAATTTCCATAATCTTAACCAATCATAACTATCTTAATAAATCAGTGTACTATTTGGGTGACTTAACAACAAGAATTTTCAATAATTCATTACTGTTATTTCGCCATCCTCGTGGAACATTTGCAGGTCCCTCAATAAGCATATTTTTGGATACCTCCTGCTCTTCATTTTCCATTTCAATTATTCCCGACCCTTCTGCAATAAAGAAGAAAACATCTACCGGCAGCTGGTGTTTAGTAAGATATTCGCCCGGCTTAAGAGTTAAGTGCATTACTTCTGCAAATTTATTTTCATAAACTTTTCGCGCTTCCACTCCATGTGGATTGGGCATTATCGGAAGATCCTCTATTTTAATAACTTTCATAGTCTATTATTATTTAATACTAACTTGCTATCAGGACACACTTTTTATTGTGCACCTTTGATTCCCCTCTTGAGAGGGGATTAAGGGGTGTGTTACTTTGCGTTCCTTAGCAATTGAGATTTTTAATCTTAATCCTAATCTTAATCTTAATCCTAATTTTAATCTATTTTATTATGTGTTCTTAGCAATTGAGATTTTTAATCTTAATCCTAATCTTAATCTTAATCCTAATTTTAATCTATTTTATTATGTTTTCTTAGCAATTGAGATTTTTAATCTTAATCCTAATCTTAATCCTAATCCTAATCTATTTTATTATTTGATTTAAGATATCTATTTTGAAATTCATGTAATAGCTTATGATACTGTTCATGTTTTCCTTCACCTATCTTTTCTATTTCCATCTTCTCAAATTTCTCATACAGCTCTTCCTGCTGCCCTTCTGTCAGGAACCTGTCAGCCATCATAAATAGCACATTATTTTCCTTATCAATATGATTCCTCAAAAGTATGACATAGTTTGAAATATTTTCCCTTATTAATGATAATGCTGTCTTATCTCCAGCCTTATATCTTATAAATGCTTCCGAAAGATTCTTTATATATTCCCTTCCTTCAGTATGCTCGCTCAGCATCACTCCTATCGGACCCCTGTCCTTGCTTATCCCTGCTTTTTCGAGAGCAGGGAATAGCAGGTCTTCCTCTTTTCCGTGATGACATTTGTCAGCAAATACTTTTATAAAATCTATAGCCTTTTCCAGATGTTCCTTATCAGGTTCTGCATTATTTTCAATCATCTTTAGCATTATGCTGAGCATTAGCTTTATGCCTTCATGCTCCGCCATTAACTGTTCAGTAGCTTTCATATTTACGATTTAAAGATTAAAAGATTATAAAATTTAAAAATTATTTTTCCCCTCACATTAGCACATTAGCACATGAACACATGAACAAATGAGCACATGAACACATGAGCACATTATCACATGAGATTTTCCGGTTGCTGTTTGTCAATTGACCAGCCAGTTTTAAGCCCTATCACGAACCAGGCAAGCCCTACACAACCTACTGCAAAAATAGTATCTCCCACTATCCTCAGCCAGCGCAGATGAGCCATATAAGGTTGTTGCATAAAGTCTGCTGAGCGTGCATACCACATGCCATAATGAACGCTTGCCAGAGTTTGTGACAGACCCACTGGCAAAAGGCTAAGCAATAGCATAAGCATCAAGCCTACATTTATTGACCAGAAAGAAAATCTGATAACATTATTCTTCCATGCAAAATCTCCTGTCAGCCCTTTCAATACGAATAACATCAGCCCTATTCCAAGCATTCCGTACACTCCGAACAGAGCAGCATGTCCGTGCAAGGGAGTTGTATTCAGTCCCTGCATATAATATAAAGCGATTGGAGGATTGATAAGGAATCCGAAGATGCCTGCGCCTACAAGGTTCCAGAAGCTTACTGAGATAAAGCAGTAGATAGGCCATTTGTATGCTTTTATCCATGGAGTTGCCCTGCTTATTCTCATATTGCTGTATGCTTCGAAACCCATCAGCACTAAAGGTACAACTTCCAGTGCGCTGAAAGTGGCTCCCAATGCGAGAACTGCAGTTGGCGTACCCGTAAAATATAAATGATGGAATGTTCCGATGATGCCGCCTATCAGGTAAATTGAAGTAGCAAACAATACTCCTGTGGTAGCATATTTTATGTTCAGCAAACCAAGCTTTACAAACAGAAATGCAGCAACCACTGTAGAAAATACTTCAAAGAATCCTTCCACCCAGAGATGAACTACCCACCAGCGCCAGTACTCAGCTATTGACAGATGAGTTTGTCTGCCCCACATCAAGCCTGCACCGTAAAAGGCTGCAATTGCGACTGCAGAGATTACAAATAAAGTCAGCAGTTGTCTGTTCTCCGATGGCACTCTGAGAGCCGGTAATAATGCCCTTACCATTAATATCAGCCATAATACCAATCCAATAAACAGAAATAACTGCCAGAATCTGCCAAGGTCAACATATTCATAACCCTGATGACCAAACCAGAAATTGCTTACATATCCAAGTTTCTGCATTATTCCAAACCATTCTCCTGCAAGTGAGCCTACGACAATTATTAATAATGATAAAAACAAAAAGTTCACTCCCAGTCTCTGATACTTTGGCTCATGTCCTGAAACTGCCGGCGCTATATACAATCCTGTTGCCAGCCATGAAGTTGCTATCCAGAATATCGCTATCTGTAAATGCCATGTTCTTGCAACTGAGTAAGGGAGAATTGTATCCAGCTTTATACCATAAAACCCGTTACCCTCCACTCCGTAATGCGCAGTGATAATTCCAAAAAGTACCTGTACAAGTAAAAGCGCTGACACTATCCAGAAATACTTTAATGTCGCCCGCATTGAAGGAGTAATATTCAATCCTGTCAAAGGGTCTTTCTTAGGATATACCATGTCCTTTATGTCTTTTGCTTTATTTACTGCATGATAATAAACCAGCAAGCCTATTCCTATTAGCAGCATTATCACGCTGAATCCTGTCCACAGCATCAATGCGGGCGCAGGCTTATTTCCTACTACCTCATCAGGCGGCCAGTTATTCGTATAGGTTATCCCTTTATTCGGACGTTGAGTTATGCAAGCCCATTCTGCCCAAAAAAAGAAGGCATTCATCTTGTTCATTCTTTCCTGGGTCTTTATAGTATTAACAGGAATTGCATAAGCAATCCTTGTAGAGCTTAATTTTGGATCGTTCATGAACAGCCCCGAATAATAATCGAAATTATGCTTCAATGCCTCCACTCTCAGGTCTGACAATTTTAGAGTATTAGTGCCTGCATCAAAAGTATTTGTCCTTATTTCCTTCTGAAGCCTTACTTTCAGCACTGCCTGCTTTTCTGCATCAAGATTATTATATGTATTGCCAAAATCCCTTTGACCCATCGTATTCAGTATGAACATTGCTTCCCTGTGAAGCCAGTCTGCCGACCAGTCAGGAGCTACATATGCTCCGTGACCCCAGACAGTGCCCACTTCCTGTCCTCCCATTGACTGCCATACATTCTGTCCGTCCTTTATATCCTGTTCAGTGAACAATACGGTTCCGTCATTCGAAACTACTTTTGAAGGTATTGGAGGCACTTCTCTGTAAATTTCATGACCAAAGTATCCCAGAACTCCAAAACAAATGACTAATACGGCTATAAAGCCTATCCAAAGTTTTCGTGTGCTCATATTATTTTAAGTTTAAAATTATTCAGCAAAGTAAGTGAACATTCACTCACATAAATCAAAATAATTTGTTAAATTTTGTTAACCTAAAAAATGTTTGATTCAAAAGAAAGTATGGAAACGACTTATATAACGGGCTTTACGATCTTATGGATTGTGCTCCATAGATCCTTGTTTTTAGAGCTTAGACTATATTTATATTCCATCAGCCCCCATTGATTTATTGTAAGTCTTATGCTTCCCATGATAATGAAAGCCAGGTGCTCGCTGCTGATATCTTTTCTTATGCTGTTAGTCTTCTTCCCTTCATCTATTACCATCATAAAAGATGATTTCACAAACTGCATGATTGACAGTATCTGCTGCGTAAGCTCCGGCTCGTTCTTATACATCCCGTCAGAGAATAAAACTATAGTAAGGTATGGTGAATCGCTGAATATCATGAGATGCTTCGATATCAGCTTCTTAAGCTTCTCAATACTTGATATTTTCCGATTAAGAATAACAGAATACTGCTCAACTATATTATTATTAATATATCTCAGTAAAGCATTCAGAATCCCGGTCTTGCTTTCAAAATGCCTGTAGATAGCAGATTCTGTTATGCCAACTTCTCCTGAAAGATTCTTTATTGTTAATCCCTGTATGCCCTGTTCTCCTATTAGCTTGATAGCAGAATCAATAATTTGTAATTGTCTTTCATTAAACTCTTTTTCCATAATCTCAATTCATACAACCCATCGCAAATATATATAAATCAATTAAGATTGTTAATGGATATTTACTAAACATTATTGTCTAAAGACTAAAGACTAGTGACTAAAGACTAATTTAGTATTTTGCAAAGAATGCAACCTTCTCGAGTGATGTGATAATAGAATATTCCTCAAGATAAACATCCTCAGGTACGTTAAGAGAAGTAGAAGTATAATTCAGAATGCCTTTTATTCCTGATTTCACCAATGTATCACTTATTGTAACAGCTTTATCAGGCGGAACAGTCAGCACACCTATAGAAATGTTTTCTTTCTTAATAATTTCAGCTAATTGACTGACATCATAACAGGGAATTCCGTTAAACTTTTTATTTATCTTTTCAGGGTTCACATCAAAAGTAGCCACCACAGCCATTGAGCTGCTTTCTGATGACAGGTAATTTATAATAGCTCTTCCAAGATTGCCGATTCCTATCAAGGCTATCTTGTGTCCTTCGTCAATATCTATCAGCTCTGATATCAGGTCAATTAACCCTTTTATATCATACCCTTTCTTCAAAGTACCTGTGTAGCCCACAAGCATTATATCTCTCCTCACCTGCACAGGAGTGATATGCAAAAGACCTGCTATCTCATGTGAGAATATACTCGTCTTTCCTGTTTTAAGTGAATGTATCAGGATTCTTCTGTACTGACTCAGTCTTTCAACTGTTTTATGAGGTAAATTTTTCATTTTTTGATCAGGTATTTAGAGACTGTTTAATTTTTTATAATTTATTGAACTTTTTAATTAATTTTCATAAATAGCTCTGAAAGAGCTTAATATGTCAGCACAGGGCGTTAGCCCTGTGTTATTGTATAATAGTGATTTCAAGCCCTGAAAGGGCGACGGATTTATCATTTGATTATTATTCTGAAAATTAATCTGTATGATTTATAAACTATCTCTTAAGAATATAAAATTCCCTCTCCGCATTTATTCCCAATTCTAAAACTTTTTGTTTCTATCACAGTATATCTATAAATTTTACATTCAATCAATTCAATTGCAATACTATGAATATTTTTTCAAATAACAAAATCTGCTGATTTTCAAAATCTTTGAGATTTGGAAAATTTATTTGAAATTATTATAAAAACATATAAAACTTACTTACTATTAAGATGAATAATTTCTTTCTGCTCCTTTGTGGTTAGGTTTTTTAATCTTAATTCTGATCTGTTATAAATTCCACATCATCACATTTTTTCATCTAATCCTGATTTTATCTTAACAAATCCTAAACAATCAGCGTCATCAGCGGTCTATTTTCATTGCTCACATAAGCACATAAACACATGAGCAAGTTTTCAAATTATTTCAATCGGGATTTTATCGCTTTAACATAATTTTATCGGTGTTGCTCCGTTGTTTCTCTGTTGTTTCTTTGTTGTTACTTTGTTGTTACATGATATTGTTTAATTACTATCTTTGCACTAAATTTCATTTTATTGCTATTCACTGTTTGCTAACAGCCAACTTAAAACTTAACACTTAACACTTAAAACTTAACACTTAAAACTTAACACTTAACACTTAACACTTAAAACTTAACACTTAAAACTTAACACTTAACACTTAAAACTTAACACTTAACACTTAAAACTTAACACTTAACACTTAACACTTTAATTATATGAAATACATAGATTCTGTTTACACTCCAAACCAGAGCGGCAAGCTCGGAGCTGTCATCTTTTCAAGAAATCAGTATGGTGTTTATACATGTATGCGTAAGCCCCCTGTAAATCCTAATACTGATGCTCAGAAGTTCACTCGTGCCGGCACTAGGAACATTTCCAGAGAATGGGCTAAGCTGACAGATGCTCAGCGAGAAAACTGGCGAATAGCTGCCCACAACTATCCTTTTCAGAAAAAAGGGATAACCTATTTCCTGCAGGGATATGTGTTCTTCCTGAAATTAAATAAGAATCTTTATGAAGTGGGCGAGCCTGTTTTAAAGGACTTTCCTTTAGGTGCTAAGATTGACCCGCAGATTTTTGATTTGTTTTCTGTAACTCTGGTAGATACACCGACAGGAAAAGACATGCTGTTGTTTCTTGAGCCTGCAATTAATAGCAATTCAAAGTTAAGTCTCTTTGCTACTATGCCTGTTAAAAGCTCCGAACTCTATGGTACTCGCAGAAGATATAAGATTGCTGTCCTCGATAGCTCTTTTGTCAGCGGCTCCAGTATTAAGGATTTATATTATAATAAATTTGGACAGCTGCCCTGGTCAGCAACTAAAGCTTTCTTTGAATACAAAGTTACAAGCCTTGTAAATGGTTTCTCATCAAATCCCATCTATTGCTCAACTTCGGGGATTTAAACAGCTTTGGGAATAATATCGTTTGATTAACTAAATCTTGAAAAACTAGCTAATAATATCTGCTGGCAGCTCGCAGCTGGTAGCTGCCGGCTCAACAATCAATATTCTTCAGGTAAATGTTTAAGCTCTGCACGTGTGAATACAGGTCCATCTTTGCATACATAAAGCTTGCCTACATTGCATCTGCCGCATAGTCCAAACCCACATTTCATCCTGTTTTCTAGTGTGGTATAAATATTCTCATCCTTAAAGCCAAGCTTTTCAAGGACCGGGAATGTGAATTTTATCATCACAGGTGGACCGCAAACAATTGCAATAGTGTCAGCAGATGAAGGCGCCACTTTGCTGAGAACTGTTGGAACAAATCCTACCTCACCTTTCCAGTCAGGGGTTTCTCCTCCCGGGTCTACAGTTGTAACGAGCTTCACATCAGGTCTTTCTTCCCATTCTTTCAGCTCATTTTTGTATACAAGGTCACCAACAGTTTTCGCACCATACACGATTGTTATATCTTTATAATCATCCCTGAGGTCAAGACAGTTCCAAATGACTGAACGCATCGGAGGTAATGCAATACCTCCTGCAATAAACAGCAGATTCTTTCCTTTCCATTCATGTATCGGAAAAATATTGCCATAAGGTCCTCTAAACCCTATGACGTCTCCTTCGTCCATGCTTGCCAGGGCTTTTGTCACCCTGCCTGTGCTGCGGAATGTACATTCTATATAGTCTTTGCGTGTTGGTGAAGATGCAATGCAAAATGTTGATTCACCTTCTCCCAATACGGAATATTCGCCGAATTGTCCTGTTTTGAAATTAAATTTTCCACCCTCTTCCTTATCTGTAAAGCTTAATCTGAAAGTTCTCACCTCGGGTGCTTCTTCCACTACGCTTTCTATCTTCATCAGATATGGCTTATATATATTAGTCATCAGTCTTTAGTATTTAGTCATTAGAAATTAAATATTGAACATTATACATTGCTCATTGTTCATTGCTCATTGTTCATTGTTCATTGCTCATTGCTCATTGCTCATTGTTCACTGCTGTCAGGTGTTCCTGTAAGTTCATGTCTACAGGGCAGGCACGTGAACATCTGCCGCATCCGACACATCCGTATATCTTCAATTGTTCCGGCTGATAAGAGAACTTATGAAGAACTCTCTGACGCCAGCGTTGTGACTGCTCATCTCTTGGATTATGCTTTGATGCATGCAGAGTAAAGTTGCTGAAGCCGCATGAATCCCAGCATTTAACTCTTGAGCCGCAGGTGCTGTTGCCCTCATCCTGAATGTCAAAGCAGGAACATGTTGGACAAACAAAAGCACATGCACCGCAACCAAGACATCTCATTGAATGTGCCAGCCATACAGGACTTTCAAAAGCTGTGCCCAGCTTATTGTTAACTTTATCCAAATCAAATTTCACAGGAACATCTGCAATCAGCTTAGTATTAGCTGCCAGTTGTTCGCTGTTTGTTTCTTCAAATAATTCCTTTGCTGAATCTATTATTGCCTTGCCTTTTTCTGAAATAACATCTGCAAGATAATCGCCTGAACTGAGCTTTGTAAGGAGGATGTCGCTTCCTTTACCTGAATCAGGGGCTAAGCCTACAGAAGTGCAAAAGCAGAAATCATCGCATTTTGAGCAGCTCATGCTTATCACAGTGACTTTCTTCATCCTTTCAACAAAGAACTTATCATTGTATTCACCTGTGAAAACTGCATGTAATACATCAAACCCTGCTGCATCACATGGATGTACTCCAAACAATACTGTTTCAGGACCTGAGCTAAGGTCTATATCATCAAGCTTTACATCAGAATGGTCTTTCCTGTATTTCAGTATAGCTTCGTGCCTTGGGAAAACAACTGACTTAATTGACTGAACAGTTTGTATATAGTCTTCCCGGTAATTATTAAAATCATTAAGCACATCAAATTCTGCCTTATCGTCCTTGTTTACCGGAGCATATATAAGCTTGCCTGACTTTTGCATCTGTTCAAAAAGCTTGCCAAGTGAACCTTTCCTTATTATTAATTTCTCATTCATTTCTTTAGTTGTCAGTATTCAGTTATCAGTATTTCTTTTGTTAACCAATAAAATTCTCTTTATCATTAGGATTATATGTTGACATTACATAATCCTGCTGCAGGCTGGTTCCTGCTTTGTAGTTAAAGTTCTTCAGCACATCTTCTGATATTTTCAGAGTAAGTATATTCACCGGAAGATCAAGTGGGCATGAATCTGCACATTGTCCGCAGTTGATACATCTGCCTGCAAGATGCATTGCTCTCATCAGATGCCATTCGAGATTTCCTATCTCGTGAGATGGTACAGATATCCACTGTGGCTGATTGCAGTCTACAGTGCAGGTTCCGCAATAACACATCGGGCAGGCTCCCCTGCATGCATAGCATTTAATGCACTTTGATAATTCTTTCTGCCAGAATTCCCATCTTTCCTGGGGATTCATTTTATCTATCCTGTCAAGCAATTCCTTATCCTTAGCCCTGTAACTTTCAGGATGTTCTGTAATATATTTTTCAACTGCACTGAAGTTCTCAAACTCTACCAGCTTCTCATCAGCACTTATGCCAAGCACAACCAGGTTGTTCTCTGTAACCTGGTTTTCAGAAGCAAGCACTATTACGCTTTTCATGACAGGCATTGGAGCTACAATAGCAATTTTCCCTGCTCTTTTGACTTCTTTTTTTGACAGATAAAGTGCAAGATTATGATTACATCTTTTATCAAATATTAGCTTTTCAGCCTTTGAGGGATCCATTATGAATGCAGGTCTTGCAATTCCTGCAGTGCCTTCCTCATAGCCAATAACCATAGTTACTGTCTTGGCTTCAAGTAATTCCCTCGCTTTTTTCTTTAATTCTTCCATTGAATATTAATATTTCAAATTTCTAGCTTCTAATTTCCGGCTTCTATCTTCAGGCTTCCTGATTCCATCATCTTTGCCAATGCCTTATAGTTTGTATATGGTCCCAGCTTTTTAATGTTTTCAACCGTAGAATTGACAACTTCTGCCCATTTGGCTCCTTCGGCTGCTGATACCCATGTGAAGTTGATTCGTGCTATATCTATGCCCACAAAATCAAGCAAAGTTCTGAATACCATCCACCTTCTTTTAGCATGATAATTGCCTGAAGTATAATGACAGTCATTTGGATGGCAGCCTGATACTATTATACCGTCAGCACCTTTTGCAAATGCTTTCATCAGAAGCATGAAGTCTATCCTTCCCGTGCACGGAAAACGTATGATCCTGACATTAGATGCATACTTTATTCTGCTGGTTCCCGTGAGGTCAGCTCCGGCATATGTGCACCAGTTGCAGACAAATGCTACTACTTTGACGTCCGTCTTGGTTGTTATTTCTTCGTTGTTAGACATTTAATTTATATTATTAAAATCAATTATATTGTATCTAAAACTGCTGCTACTTCTGCATATACCTGATCATTGCTGTAACCCTGCAGATCTATTGACTTGCTCTTGCAAAGTGCCACACATGTTCCGCATCCCTGGCAAAGACCGGGATTCACTACTGCCAGATTCCTGATCACATTCCCTTCCCTATTCTTAATCTCTTCTCTTGTAATTGCCTGGTAAGGACAAACCTTTTCGCAAAGGAAGCATCCTGTACATGTTGAATAAGCGGGAGGAGCTAACCTGTTGACTACTGCAATGATTGGTTCACGTGTCAATTCATCATTTGAGAATAAGCATGCAACTTTTACTGCTGCTCCCGATGCCTGTGCTACAGACTCAGGAATATCTTTCGGTGCCTGGCATGCTCCTGCAAGGAATATACCTGCAGTGTTTGTTTCAACCGGCTTCAGCTTGGGATGTGCTTCTGAAATAAAATGATGCGCATCATAGGAAACGTGAAGCTTGTGAGCCAGATCCTTTGAGTCTTTGTTTGCTATACTGGCTGTTGCAAGAACAACCATGTCTGCTTCAATTTCTACCTGCTGAGCGCCCATTAATGTGTCTGCCCCTACTACTATCAGCTTGCCATTCTTCTCATATATCTTTGAAACTCTTCCTCTGATATATTTTGCTCCGTCTTCTTCAATTGCCCTGCGTGTAAACTCTTCATAACCCTTGCCGGCTGCTCTTATGTCCATATAGAATACATAAGCGTTTCCGTCATGAACTTTATGTTTATAAAGCATGGCATGCTTTGCAGTGTACATACAGCATATCTTTGAGCAGTATTCTATTCCTTTTGCAACATCTCTTGAGCCTGCACAAGCAACAAATACAATGTTCTTAGGTATCTCTCCATCTGATGGTCTGCGGATCTCTCCTTTAGTCGGACCTGAGGCAGATGCTAATCTTTCAAACTGCAATCCGTCAATAATATCTTTATGCTTGTCATAACCATATTCAGGGAAGAAATCAGTACGCTTTATGTCATAGCCGGTTGCCACAACTACTGCACCGACTTCTCTTTCAATTACCTCATCTTCCTGTTCAAAACGTATTGCTTTTGTAGGACAAACCTTTTCGCAGATCTTGCATTTACCTGTCTTATAATATGTACAGTTGATTCTGTCAATTACAGGCTTATTTGGTACTGCCTGGGGAAATGGGACATAAATTGCAGGACGTACTCCAAGTCCCTGCTCCCATTCGCTCTTTATCTTCTTCTGAGGGCATTTGGTTGTGCACATTCCGCACCCTGTACATGCTTTCTCATCAATGCTCTTTGCCTTCTTTCTTATCTTTACTTTGAAATTTCCTATAAACCCTTCAAGACTTTCTACTTCTGCATAGGTAAATAATGTGATATTCTGATGCTGGGCAACCTCCACCATTCTTGGTGTAAGTATACACTGAGAACAGTCAAGTGTAGGAAATGTCTCTGATAACTGTGACATATGCCCACCAATTGATGGCTCCTTTTCAACCATTATGACCTTATGACCGGTATTTGCTATATCGAGAGCTGCCTGAATTCCGGCAACGCCTCCACCTATTACAAGTGCAGTTTTTGTTACAGGCACTTTTATAGGATACAAAGCCTGGTTGCGTTTCACTTTTGCTACCAGCGACCTTACTATATCTATTGCTTTATTGGTAGTTGCATCTCCCTTTTCATGAACCCATGAACAATGCTCCCTGAGGTTAGCCATCTCACAAAGAAATGGATTCACGCCTGCCTCTGCAGTTGCACGTCTGAAAGTAGGTTCGTGCATTCTAGGTGAGCAGGCTGCTACTACAACCCCGGTAAGCTTATGTTCTTTGATAGCATCCTTTATCAGGTTTTGTCCGGGATCAGAGCACATATATTTGTAATCCACACTGAAAGCCACTCCGGGTAGAAATCCACTGACTTTTGCCACTTTTTCACAATCAACTGTAGCGCTGATATTTTCCCCGCAATGACATATAAAAACTCCTATTCGAGACATTTATATAGGTATTAGTTATTCGTTCTTAGTTATTACTTAATTTAACTTATTATGAAAGATTTACAGGCACAAAATGTCTTTGAAGACCCAGTTCTTTTTCAGTACATCCTGTTGCCAGTCCAATTGCCTGTGTCAGATATATCACCGGTATTGTTGTCTTTTTATTCAGATATTTATCTATTCCCGGTCTCCTCATATCAAGATTTGCCTGGCACATCGGGCATGCAACAACTATTGCCTCAGCCCCACGTGATATAGCATCCTCAACAATGTTTCCGCTTAATTTATTGACTACATCTGGTCTTGAAACAGTTAATCCTGCTCCGCAGCATTCAGTTTTGAAAGCCCAGTCAATTGGCTCTGCTCCTATCGCTCTCATGACATTATCCATTGACTGAGGGTCTTCAGGTCTGTCAAACTGCAAAATCTTGGTAGGTCTCACCAGCAGGCAGCCATAATAGCAGGCTACCTTATGTAAAAACTTATTTTCAAGCTTGAAATCAATATCTTTAATGATATATTTCTCTATCATCTGGATTACATTGAGGATCTTAATGTTACCCGTATAATCCAGGCTGATTATATCCTTTACTCTTTCTTTCAAAGTGACATCTTCAAACAGCTCATGCTTTGTCACTGTAATCTTATTATAGCAGGCTGCACATGGAACCACTAGCTCATCAAAGCCGGCTTTCTCTGCCAGGGCTATTATTCTAGCAGGTAATGATAATGCAAGCTCCTTGCTCATATTGTGAGCAGCTGATGCGCCACAGCAATTCCAGTCAGGTACCTGGACAAGCTCTATATCAAATTTCTTTGCTATTGCCATCACAGACTCGCTGTATTCTCTGGACGATCCTTCTAATGAACAACCCGGATAAAATCCCAACTTTATCATCTGCCCTCCTTATCCTTTATAGTTTTATTAAATATCTTCTTTACATTTTTCAGGTCTTTGACCATTTCCGGCAAAATGCTCAGCTTGCCTTTTGCATACATGGATGGTGCAATAGCTACGTCCTGCATTAGATTTAATGAACGGGTCTTGTAATCAGCTATTAACCCCATTTCATAAAGCTTACCAGTGTAATTTATTGAATCCAAAAAGGCTCTGTGAAACTGGATTATATGCTTGGCTTTGGGGTTCTGCATGTTCTTTTTTAAAGATACTGATCTCAGATAATCCATTGCTTTAGGAATGTCCACTTCCTGCGGACATCTGCCTATGCACATCTCGCAGCTCAAACATAGCCATATTGTTAATGATCTCAAAACCTTCTCATCTATCTGGTCAGACTCAACCTGCAGCATCCTTAATAGCAGGCTTGGCGGAAAGTCCATGTCATTTACTACCGGACATCCTGCTGAACACTTACCGCATTGATAGCACTTAGCAGTCGAAACATCTGTATGCTCCTTTATATCCCCTGATAATGTGTGCTTTTTTAATGTATGTGTATTTGTATTACTCACTTTATTATTAATTTAATTTAAGTAAAACTCTACTTGAATTATTTTATTGTTAAATTTTTAACAACCCGGCAAAAATAGATATTTTTTTGTATTTAACTTTTTTTAAGAAAATTTATTTTCAGGTATTTCAATTATTATTCCTTCAGGTATGGAAATATACTGTAAAATAAAGGTGTGTTAATATTGGAAAGAGCCTATAATCAGCTAATTACTCAGGTTATTTGATCGATTGCCTAGTTCAACTCTTCAGGTCTGGTTAATTCATCACGCAGGTCGCGTGCACATGGCTTGTAGATAAGCTCTAATATCTCAAATTTGGGCATTATTTCTTTCTTGCCTTCTCTTTTATAATAATTGTGGTATGATTTCCCAATAAGCTCTATTTCTCTTTGAAGTATGCTGTGACAAATTTCGTTTGCTACTACTTCCGGAAGCTGTAACAATCTAGGTCTTTCATCTTCAGGTTCTTTTACAAATTCACCAAGTACTGTTACCTTATGACCTACTGACCATGTCTCCCAGGCAACACCGAATTCCCTGCCGAAACGGTAAATGAAGCCTACGCTGCTTGAAATAAAATATGGTTCTTCTCTGTCTTGCATAATTTACACTATATGATGTGTTTGATAATTTATACGCTGCAATTTTGAAAAGGTTTTATAAATTTTAATATTTTATCTTTGCATGCATTGCGGCTTATATTTTGCGTGCTTTGCGTGAAACATATTAAAAAGCATAGTTTTATTAATCTTTTAATCTGACAAATCTGAATAATCTGTAATCTGACAATGGATTTGGTTTTTAATATATTTGAATTAACTGAGAATCGTGTAAAAAGCATATTGTCCTCTCCTATCGAGCCTCACAAGCATGACCACGAAGAAATATTGATTATTACAAAAGGAAATCCCGAACATTTCATTGACTTCAACAAACATTCTCTTAAAGCTCCCGTGATAATATATGTGGCTCAGGGAAAGATTCACAGGTTCGTTCCTGATATAAATACCCGTGGATGGGCTGTCAGGTATAATTCTGAATTCATCCCCGGTTCAAAATTTCATTTCTATTCTAATTTTCTGGACAATATCAAATGCCGGCTCAACACTGATGAGTGTTTCTTTACACTGATAGAATATTGCAGGCTATTGAAAACAGAGCTTCGCTCCCAGCCACCAGACTTCACTGTTATAAAGCATTTGCTCATGGCTCTGCTCGCAAAGCTTGAAGCTGAGGACAAACGTCACATGCTTGAGGGAAATCCTTCCAAGAAGATACAATTGATAGTTTTTGAAAACTTCCTTAAAATACTTGAAAACAACTTCCGAAGACCAGAAGATGTCAAATTCTATGCTGACAGGCTTAATACCACTCCCCGAAACCTGAATCTGGTCACTAAAAACATATTCGGTAAATCTGTCTCCGAAATTATTGAATCCCGCAAGATTGTTGAAGCTAAGCAGCTTCTCATGAACTCTGAAAAATCAGTTTCTGAAATTTGCTTTGAGCTGGGCTATAATGAAAAATCATACTTCACCCGTGTCTTCCGCAAAAATGCAGGTATCACTCCCACCGACTTCCGCAAAAAGCTTGAAGCCATAATTGCCTGATATAGACACAATGCAAAGAATTTCATAATTTAAAAGATATTGAAAAGATCCGAAATTGTTACATAGTTATAGTTCTTTGGTAATAAATCATTTGTTCCTGGAAAAATATTTAAAAATAATGAAGAAAAAGCTTGACATGAGAGGAAAATTATCGTATATTTGCAAATTATTTTATAGTTGAAAGTTCATGGTTTTTAGAAAATAGAATTTTAAAGTTCAAGTATTTGAGATTATGAATAAAATCTCCAAAATAGTAAACCTTTCACTAAGCCAATATTGCAACCGCAAGCTGGCAAATAATCCAAGAATTGTAAGTCGCTGAGAACCAATAAGAAACCACAGTGGAACCAGAGAGGAACCAGAAAGGAACCAGTCTGGAACCATAAAGAGTAGTTTAGCGGTATGGTGGCACTCCGGTGGCTAACCATTTGCTAATGCTTCGAGATGGTTCATTAGTAAATATTATTCTTTGTTAAATTACAAATACCAAACAGATAACAAGATAGTGAAAAAAATTGATTAAGATTATTCGCAATATTTATTAATTTAATAGGAGCTCATGAGAACGCTTCGCTTAGTTAGGATTAGGATTAAGATTAAAAAGTCCA
>Ga0364920_10185_pt2 | contig 19511 bp, 18 predicted proteins | sample SorcelJu500001C8_FD_206961 | JGI IMG/M metagenome (GOLD analysis project Ga0364920, IMG submission 206961) | Enriched cells from Trout Bog Lake Hypolimnion, Wisconsin, USA - BchlTB.June20.5000.01.C8 | ecosystem: Environmental > Aquatic > Freshwater > Lake > Hypolimnion/Profundal zone | place: USA...
CGCGGAGGGCGCGGAGCCAAAAGTCGTTGTTTTCAAATTAACCACGGATGGGCAGGGATGGACAAATGAAATATGGAAAGTCCAAAGTGGAAATGGGAAATTGGAAAGTGCAAAGGCGGAGCGGCGTTTCGGGTGACTCGGGGGATTCGTGGTGTGGTGACCGTTAATGACCGTGAAGCGAGCGGAGCTGGATTCGCGATGTGAACCGAGTAGCGGAAATCATCGGGTTGACGATGGATCGCTCCGGGGAATGGGGTTAGGCGTGCTCATTCGTCAAACCACAATGTCTGCATTTGACATCTCGCATCAAGAAAAATGGAGTAGCAATGGCTGACTTCCGACACTTCGGACAACGAAGCTGCCGAACTCTGAACGCCGTCCAAAACCAAATCGCGCCATAAACATAAAACAGCGAATAACCCACCGCAACCGGTGGCTCGTGGCCGGCAATCACCTGATAGCCGCCAACGAAAATCCCGCCGATTGGTAACCAGCCAACCCAACACAGAAAAAACAGGTTGCGACGGTGCCTGACCTGCTGCCAAAAGATTGTGGTCTCCATATCACGCCTAATGACCTGTGAACTGAGCCGATCCGGAAATGTGGCTCGGGCCAGCCTGCTTCATTTCGATGAATTCAGGCGTGCGTCTGGTGATGGCTCCAGAGAATGGGTTAGGCAGCATGGTCGTCTTCACTATTTGTGCTATTTGCGTGTCCTTGCGTCAAGAATCTTACAAGCACCCAAATAGAACCAACGACAAGACTCAACACAAGAACAACTCCACCGACTACCAGGCAAACTCCCCAAAATAAATCCCAGGCATGTTGAACTACCGCCCATCCTAAATAAAGCACGATGACGCCAGCGACAAACCAACCTGTCAGCCACATCTGCGATTTTTGATAATTTGGATGTTCTTCCCACATAGCGTGCGATGTTCAACGACCTCAGAACTGAGCCGCGCCGGACTTGTAGCTCGCGCTAACCTGCTTCAGATCGTTTATGGAATCACCTTAATGCCCGGTACGGAAAAATACAAAGGTTTTATGTGCGACGCGGATCATGTCCGCAGATGGGACGGGCCTTCAGCCCTTGGCGTCGTGCGCGGTCCAAAACTTGGGCCGGTGGCCCAGGCTGGTATGAGGCCGCGCCGTTGGCGCTGAGGGGGGCGACACAGACTACGGACCACTGACTACAGACTATGGACGACTGGACTACGGGCCTTCCCTCAGCGGGCCCCAGGCGGGGGTCAAAAGGTCGCCAATGGTCTGGCGCCAGGTTTCCAAGGAATAGCGGCTGGCGGTCGCGATGGCTTGGCGGGACATCGCTTCATACGCGGCAGGGCTGGCCAGGGCTTTCGCGATGCCTCCAGCCAGCGCCTCGGCGGTGGATTCCTCCACCAGCACGCCGCAGCCGGTTCCCAGCAATTGCGGCAGGACGGAGACGGGCGTGGCGACGACCGGCAATCCAGTCGCCAATGCTTCCAGGATCGCCTTGGGAAAGCCCTCCGAGGCGGTGGTGGGGAACACAAACAGGTGCGCTGGTTGCAATCGCTTCATGACTTCGGCATGAGTTAGTTTTCCGGCAAAGTGAACTCGGTCCGCCAGGCCGATTTGTTGCGCAAGCTGCCTGAGTTCAGGGATGGCGGAACCGTCGCCGACGATCTCGAAGCTCAAGCCGGGGAATTGCGGCAGCAAGAGCGGCAGGCTGCGAATAGCGGTGCCCGCGCCCTTGTGCGGGTCCTGCCGGGCCACATGGATCAGGCGCAATTGGCCGGGCGGTGGACAGGGGCGAGGAACCGACCGGGCTGACAGTTCCTCACGCGTCAGGCTGGTGGAGAATATCCAGTGAACGTGCGGGTTGCGGGCGCTGGGCGGGGTTGGCGCCCCGCCAGTCGCCAGCATGACATTGCGGCCGCCCGCCACGGCCTCCATGAACCGGCGCCAGAATTTCTCCGCCACCGTCACCGGGTTGAGCCAATTGCCGCAATGGCGGACGAACAGGGGTTTGCGCAGCAGCCACGCTCCGAGCATTCCGACGGTTCCCACATCGCCAGGAATGGGGGCGTGAACGGCATCGGCAACCCACAAGGCCTTTAATATTGGCGAACTGTTCCAAATGAGCCAGGGCAAAAATCCGATTTTGGCCACCAAACCGGCTCCCCGGCGGACACTCAAAGGGTGGATGGTAAGGTTGTGTCCGCGCAACGGGATTTCGCCGCGGGGCGGTGCTTGGGGACACACCGGAACCAGCAGTTGGGTGGAATCAAAGAGCTCGGACAAGGCGGCCATTTGAAAGGGGAAACCGCCATCGGTGGCGAAGCCGGTGGGGGAAGTGGGGCTGGGCCAGCAAGGTTTGTGGGAAACAATGGATAAGTTCATTTAAAAGGCTGACAAACTGAAATACTGAAAAGCCGAAACCATGACTGAAAACAACCCCTCCGACTTGGTTCCTAAAATAGCGGTTCTATTTTTGTGGCTTTTCTTTTAGATGGCGGCACTCGCCAGAGTGCCGCTACGGCAAAGAGTTCGACACCTTGCCGATTTTGACCGCTTATCCGCTGATCCTCGCTAATGACTGACAGGAATCTGGGTTCATCTGTCTAAATCTGCGGATCAAGCAGTGCCCGGATTTCATCCGCAGATTGACACAGATTGGCGCAGATTTTTTTCCGGCATGAAAGGGGAGGCACAGAGGACAAACTGAAAATTGAAAGTGGAAATGGGAAATGGGGGCCTGGCGCGGGATAGACCGCGCCGTGGGCGCTTATGGACCTATCGTGACTCGCACATGGGGCGATGGCCCCATGCTGGTATCAATCGGACCTTTGGCCCTTTCCCTGAGGGTTAGGCAGCAGGTCAGGCATTTTGAAATCTAGCGCTTCGCACAGCACGCGCCGGTGATGCGCCAACCGGCATCGGTCTTGTGCAAGGCCCACGTCAGCAGGTCGCGCTCGTTCATGGTTTTTCCGTTTTGCTTGAACCCATAAGTCATCGGCACGATCACATAGGCGCGGTCAGCGGTCACCTCCACATGACAGGGTTTGCCAAGCTTGCAGAGACCGTCCGTGATGCCATTCTTCTTCGCGTCCGCCGCGCAGTCTTTCATCCACTGCGAGAACGCGTCCTTGCCGTGCCATTCGTGCGGCGGGAAATCATCAATGACGGATAATTCATCCGCGCAAGCCGCCTGAACGGTCGGGATATCGCCCTTGTTCTCGGCGTTCACGAACTGGTTGACGGTTGCCATGACCTCTGAAGGGTCGGCGGCGGCAATGCCGGCGGCGTCGCGATACGAGGAGGTTGTGCTGCAGCCAGCGAGAATGGCCGCGGCGATAACTGTGAGCAGTGATGGTATGGTTTTCAAGATGGTTTGGTGGGGGGTGCTACTTAACTGGTTATTCAACGACGGCTGGAGTGTTGAGTGGATCAGGTTAATCCCCGGTGCGGGACAATGCAAAGCTTTCATGAGCAACGCGGCTGGGGTGAAAGGCAGCCGGAGCAATGTTCACCACGCGATGGGCTTGATCCTCTCCACCGATCTTCTGTCTGGCCATGTTGCTGCGACTGGTCTGCGACACAGTCGCGCTCCGCCGGAGGGGCAAACTCAAAACTGAAAGTGGTCAGTGGTCAGTGGTCAGTGGTTGCGGCACGGCACGTTGGCGCGGCCGTAACCAATCCGAGAGCTCGTTGAAAAGCCGGCCATACGTGCTTTCGAGGCTATACAGGCGCTCGACGGTTTGGCGGGCCGACCGGCTTTGGGTCAGGGCGAACGCCGGCTCCGCCAGCAACCGCAGGCTTTGATGGGCCAACTCCGCGTCCGTTGCTCCAAACAGGATTCCGCGCTCGGGCTCCAATTCCATGCCGTCCGCCGCGGCGGGCGAGGCCACCACGGGCACGCCGAGCGCCATGGCCTCGACAATGCGGCTGCGAAAACCGTAGGTGCCGGACCAGGGACAGAGCACCAGCGACATGGTTTTGAGGACATCCTGAACGTTGTCCACAAAGCCTGTCACCTTGACCCGGGGATCGCTCGTCAGGCTGCGGAGACGGTCGGTCGGATTACTGCCCACGAGCCACAGTTCGGCGTCGGGAAAGCGCTGCCAGATCGCGGGCATGATGCGCTGATGGCAACGGAGGGCCGCCGCTGCGTTGTGAGCGCTGGCCAGCCCGCCGTAATAGGCCAGACGCGGGGGCGTGGCGGGCGACCAACAGTCAGACCCGTTTGAGAGATCCGTGCCCATGGGGGCATAGAATAGCTTCTGGACTGGTCGGAGCCGGGCTTGAACCAAATCATGCTCGGTGCGGTTAATGGCGATCAAGGCGTCGAATTGGGCCCAGGCCGATTCTTCCCGGCGGCGATAGCGGGCCAAGGAAATGCGCTTGAGCCAGGCGGGCCAGGCGGCGCGCTCGTTCAAGCGCTGTTCCCTCGATTTCCAGAGCACGTTGTGCATGTCCAAGATCGCCGGCACGCCCGCGCTTCGGAACAGCGCGACGCTATCCACGGCATGAAAATACTCGTAAATCACACCATCATAAACGTGCGGCGTCACCGCCGCCGCGATGCGGGCGGGGGCGAGGTCCATTCGTCCAATTCGGTAATTGGAACGTTTTAAACCGGTGCGGAGCATGAACCCCGTCGCGGCCAGCGTCTGCGCGGTTGTTTGCAGCGGATTTCCGCCATGGCAGGTTGGAAGCACGATGGGCTGGCAAGGCTCCTGACTCAGTTTTTGGCGGACCTGGTCCATTTGATTCCTTGGCGCGCAGGTTAGGAAGTCCACCGTAAATTTCGCCGCCGCGGCGCGCACCAGGTAACGGACGCGGAGTTCCTGGCCGGCCGCGCCGGGAAAGGGGAGAACGTGGGAGATGAAAAGGAGTTTTGGTGGCATGCAGGAGGTTCCTACAGGCAGCGTTTTGAGAGTGAGCCTATGTCGCGCCGACGGCGCTGGGGATGGCTGTTTCACAAGTTTTTACCCGGCAGCATATTATGCGCATCTAAGCGCCAATCCCCCAGCAAGGAAGCGCCAGCGCGCGCCGCGGGTTAGATTGGTTGTTTGCGGCCAAAAGGAGCAGGGTTTCGGCTACGCGTTGGCCGGACTTGCCGTCGGCAGTAAAACCGAAGAAGTCGGAGACGAATTGTTGTCTGGCGGCGTGGTCGGCGGCGGGCTGGGTCAAGCCGCGGAGTAACAGTCGGCGCAGGTCCGCCTCAGAGGTGGCGACCATGGTGGCGCCGCTCCGGGCGACCGGGCAGAAGTGGTCAAAGCGAATATGCCGTTTAAAGCCGTCGCAGGGGGCCAGACGGCTGCCGGGGGGATCGAAGTCGAGATTGATCACGGGTTTGTCCTTGAGGATGAATTCCAAGGTGACGGTGGAGGCGGCGTTGATGCCGAGGGCGGCATGATGGACCAGGCTGCAGTAGAGCTCCGAGTCTGCGGGCTGGGGGGTGGCCCAGGCCGGGTCCCAGAGCATGGGCGGGAAGACGACGTCGGGGAGCCGGCGTGCGGCGAGGGTTTTCATTTCGGGGCTGGTGCCCTTGATATAATTGCGCACGACGAGTTGTGGCGGGTGGGGCCAACGCAGTTCGCGGAGTTGCCGGATGAGCGATTGCACGTGCAGATGTTCCTGGGGGAAATGGCGGTCCACGCCGGTGGTGTAGAGGATGAAGGGTCGGGCGGGGTCAAGGCCGAGCCGGCGGCAGAGATCCGTCCGGGACAGGAGCCATTGGGGCTGGAAATGGAAATCCATTTGCGGCGTGCCGGTGACAAAGACATGGTGGGCCCGCAGATGCGGGTAAAGGTGCAACAACTGTTGTTTCATGCCCGGATGCCAGACGAGCCAGTAGGTGTAAGGGACTAGGATGCGGGTGCGAGAGGTGAGGTTATCCCAGGAGAAGATGAAGCCGGCGGTGGGGAGGCCGAGGCGGTGGGCGACGCGGAGGGGGAGTTCGCCGGCGGGACCGTGGATATGGGAGGCGTTAAAGACGAGGTCGGGCTGGAGGCGGGCGAACAAGGCATCGTAATAGCGGGTGGAGCGGAGGCGCCACTGGAGGGACCGTTCGCAAGCCGAGAGGGCGCGCAAGCAGGGTTGGTTAGCCAACAGCCGGGAGGCGGCGGCCACGCCCAGCCACTGGAGATGCTGGAAGGCTCCCTGCTGGCGGGCGCGGCGGCCGCGCAATTCCCAATTGTTTTGCGCCACCTGGCTCCAGAGCCAGCGATCATGGGCATGCTCCACGAGCGTGCGCAAGTAGGCCGCGAGCGGATGAACCGGGTGTTCGGCGATGGGGATAATCTCCTCGACATAAGGTCTGGCCTGGGCCAAAACCGTTTCGTTGGTGACGACGGATAGGAGAAACACTTTGGCGCGTTGACTCAAAAAGCGGAGGGTATCGGAGTAGATGAAATTGCGCACGGCCTCGCCGCGGGGGACGACCAGGACGACGCGCGCTTGGGGCAAGGCGGATTTGGTGTGGTGTCCGGCGCGGACTGGTTTTGGAATTTGCGTTAGGGAGTCCATGAGTTTTTACACTGTCACGGCTTGCAGCCTTTGGCTATCCACCCTCCTCAGTTTTTTGAGGCTCGGCAGCTCGCTGTCAAAAACTTGTTTGAGGCCGTTGCCCATCGCCTTCTCCACGGTGTGGATGTCGCGCACCAGCCGGGCGAGGCCGTTGGGCTCGACGGACGCAGCTTGGTCCGATCCCCACATGGCCCGATCCAAGGTTACATGCCGCTCAATTATATTGGCGCCGAGCACGGCGGCCGCCAGCGACGTTTGGAGACCGACCTCGTGCCCAGAGTAACCAATCGGGATGTCATATCGCTCTCGGAAATAGGCGATGCAGGAAAGGTTAAGCTCTTCGGTTTTGGCGGGATAGGTACTCGTGGCATGCATCAAGATCAGATCATCCTCGCCCAGGACTTGCACGGCATGTTCAATTTGATCCAAGGTGCTCATGCCTGTCGAAAGGATAATGGGCTTGTCATGGAGGCGATGGTATTGCAGGAGTGGGTCGTCGGTGAGGGAGGCGGAGGCGATTTTGAAGCAGGGCGGATCAAATTGGGCGATAAAATCAACCGAAGCCTCGTCCCAACAAGAGGCGAACCACGGGATTTTCAACGTCCGACAGAAGTGATCAATGGCGGCATAATCCGCCGGATTGAATTCCAAGCCGCGTTTCAAGTGGCCATTCGTGGGGCCGAAGGGATTCTCACGCGACTGGGCCAGCTCCTCCGGGGTATAGACGACCTCGACGGTGCGTTTCTGGAACTTCACCGCCTCGCACCCGGCCAGGTGAGCGGCGGAAATGAGTTTCCTGGCGAGATCGAGGTCGCCGTTGTGATTGACGCCAATTTCGGCGACGATGAAGCATGGCTGCCCGTCACCGACCACACGATTTCCGATTTTGACTTGTTTGCGCATAAGTCTTTGGGTTTTGATTTTGAATCTGACCCCGATGCCGGCGAAACGCCATTACCGCCTCCACCAGTTCCAGGTCAGCCGGTTCGTCAATCTGGATGGAGTTCCGAGCGGACATGCGGTACACGGCAATTTTGCCGCCCAGACGATTGTTGAACTGGCGCAACACCCAAGGCTTGAAAATGTAGATGGAGCCGTTCTCGATCAGATCTTCTGGTGCATCCTGACGTCGAGGCCGGTTCAGGTGGTCGTAGCTGAATGAACGGAGTATGCCATTTTTCTCCACCCGCCAAGTGAATCCCTCGGCGCGGCAAGCCGAAAACAACGAATCGGCCTGTTCCCGCTCCAGCGTCTCGATGGCCCGCTGAATATCATCAGGGGCACGCAAGGGCGACGTCGCCTGTAGAAACACAATCAAGTTGGGCGGCCTGTAATCCGTGGTTCGGGGTCCGCAGTCGGCGGCTAAGGGCGAAGTGGGAAGCGAGCGGTGCTCGCCGTTCTTTGCGCTCAGCGGTGTGCCCTGCCCGCTCTGCACCCACTCCAGGGCATGGACCAGACAGGACTCGGAACTAGCCGTGTCACCGCTGATTTCGGGGGGACGCATGATTATTTCGGCACCATACTCGCGTGCCACTTTAGCGATTTCAATTGAGTCCGTGGAGACCAACACACGGGCGACGCGTGGCGTCTGCCGCGCCTGTTCGATGGACCAAGCGAGCAGGGGTTTGCCGCCGAGGGGATGAAGGTTTTTGCCCGGAATGCCTTTGGACCCGCCCCGGGCTGGGACGATTGCCAGTGCGTTTTGCGGGAGCATGGCCAAATTGAGAATATAAGAATTAAAGGCTAAGCCGTTGTCTCCATCCGTCCACAATCTCATGGAGAATATGGTCGAGGTTCTTGGTGATATTCCAGCCCGGCAAAGTGCGTTTCAAATGGCCAAGGTTGGAAATATAACAGATGTGGTCACCCTCGCGGTTCTGGTCCACGTATTTCCATTTCATCGGAATGCCGGTCAGGGCAGCAACGTGCTCAAAGGCCTCAAAAACGGAAATTGAATTGCCGCGCCCGCCGCCCAGATTAAAAACACTGCCGCACGACGGGTTCCGAAAGAAAAACTCAATGCAGCGAGCCACGTCATGAGCATGCAGGTTGTCTCGCACCTGCTTGCCTTTGTAGCCAAACACCGTGTATTCCCGGTGCGTGAGATTGCACTTGACCAGATAGCTTAGAAATCCGTGGAGTTCCACCCCTGAATGAGCCGGACCCGTGAGGCAACCCCCGCGCAGACAACAAGTGCGAATACCAAAATAGCGTCCATATTCCTGCACCATGACGTCCGCCGCCACCTTTGAAGCCCCGAAGAGAGAATGTTTTGACCGTTCAATGCTCATCTGTTCGTCAATCCCATCGGCGTAGTCGGCATCGGCGTAATCCCAACGCGTTTCCAGTTCCGTCAGGTGGAGAGAATTCGGACGATCTCCGTACACCTTGTTGGTGGACATGTGGACAAAGACCGCTTCCGGACAGTAGCGGCGGGTCGCCTCCAAAAGATTCAAGGTCCCACCCGCATTCACGTCGAAGTCGTCAAAAGGGCGTCTGGCGGCAAGATCGTGGCTGGGCTGGGCGGCCGTATGCACGACGAGATCCGTCTTAATTGAAGCCATTTGACCCAAAACCCCAACGCGATCCCGGATGTCGAGTTCCACATGTCGGAACTGTTTGCACAGGGTTAGAAGACGCTGCTGATTCCAGCGGGTATCCCCTTCCTGACCGAAGAAATCCCGGCGCATGTTGTTGTCCACGCCAATGACCTGCCATCCCAAGGCGTCGAAATGTCGAACCACCTCGGAACCGACAAGTCCGCTGGACCCGGTAACAAGAATCAATGGCATAATTGTAGCCCGGAAATTGTTGCCGGCAGCTCTTCCCCGTCAGCGGCGAACGGATCGGCTAAATCCGGTGATATTTAGTAAGGCCTCGAAGAAGCTCCGCCCGATGGCAATGCGGGGGTGAAGGCGCACAGCCTTCAGAAGTGCTTTTCGACCTTCCACCCGGTCGGGCGTGTACTTGGAATATTTCAGGTAGCCCTTGGCCTTCAAGAAAGCCGCAATCCCGTCACGGCGCCGGTTTTCATTTGGATCCGCCGAATAGAACATGGCTTGGATTCGCGAATACTCCTCGCCCATGTTGATCATGTTGCTGATTGACCAGCTTTTGCTATGGGCATGCGTGCGAAAACAAGCGAGCGCTTCATTAATCAGTTTGATCGGAAAGGATCGGCACACACGGTAGAGAATCTCCCGATCCATATTATGGCGCAGGTCTTCATTGACCTGAAACCCCACCGCCTGCAAAGCATGCTCCGTGTAGAACGTGGCAACTTGGTGAAGCCGCCACGACGCAGGGTCTTGCAATGTCAAATCAACGGGACTGCTTTGCGGCAGCCGCGGCGGAATCGCCTCGGAAGTGAGCGTTGAATCGACGCCCATGAAGCGAAACGCCCCGACAACTGCGCCGACGTTCGGATTTTCCCGGTACGCAATAGCCACCCGCTGCAATGCCCCGGGCAGATAAACATCATCCGACGAGATCCAAGTAATGATGTCTCCGGTGGCCTGCGCCCACGCCCGGTTGACAGCTTTGCTCATGCCGCCATTGCTCCGGGCCACAATCACCTCCAGCCACGGCTCGTACTTGCGGACGACGTCCATCGTATCATCGGTGCTAGCGTCCTCGCTGATGATGTATTCCAAGTTGGGATAACCTTGCAGAAGGATGGCGCGGATGGTTTCTTCAATAAAGCGGCCCTGATTGAAGGACGGGGTAACGATGCTGACGCGCGGCCAACACCAATCCACAGGCATCGGGTCCGTGACTGGCCGAGTTTCGAGCGTCCACGGCCAGCCGGTCTTGCCGGACGGAGGCGGAGGTAATTGATGCAAACAGGAGGACAAAATGCAGTGTTTTTAAGTTGTATGAACGAGGATTTGATCGTTCCATTTTTAATCATAAAGTAGTCGCCAAGTTAATGTGTTGACTTTCTTAAGCAAAGATCGGGCATACCGGTTTCCAACCCGAATGCCAGGGTTTGGCGTGGCTTGCGGCCGCGAAGCTTGTCTCTGGCGATCAGGTAGCGGTTCGAAGGACCATGGAATCTCCGAAGCGAGATTTGGCAAACGATTGCCCATGTGATGAACCAGATAGCGTTCTGTAGAAAGCCGCCACCAACCAAGCTCCACCATTTCGTTGTCAAATTGCAAATCGCCGCCCAACGGTAGCTTTGCTCTCACTGGAAATATCTTGTCCAGAACTCGATGACGGGTCACAAATTGAAAGTGGGAAGCTGTCGCGTAAGCCCGCACGCCGTTGCGCTCAATCAACAGGTCGTTTCGATCCTCCATTCTTTGCGCGTAATCTTCCGGACGCCCAACCGCTTGAAGATGCGCACGAAGGTAAGAATCGGGAATAAGCACGCCTTGATGAGCCGCGGCGGTACTTTGCAGAACCGCCCTGCCGTTCGTCGATAAGGCCAGATTGCCGCCCGCAATTGGCTGCCCGGTCACCATGCCCGCCTCCGGGAAGGCTTCCAAGATCCGCACCGAGTCCGCCAGCCAATCCCTCATAAAATACACATCACTGTCACAAAAAGCCACCAGTTCACCGGGGGCACTGGCAAACAATAGGTTCCACGCTCCAACCTTTCCTAAATTTTCCCGTGACAGGATCAGGAATTGGATCCAACCCATTTTCTGATAATCCAACAACGCCTGCCGCACTTCCCCGCAACTACCGTTATCCAAAACCATCAGGTCAAAAGAAACCCCGGTGCTTTCCTTCATGCTCCACAAGCATAGCTCCAAAACTTGCAGCCCCTCCTTCCAATACCCGTCAAGTGACGGAAGATGCACCACTGTAGTGGCCGTGATGCGCTGGGAATGCCAAACTTTGTCCAACCACTTTACCGGGTTTTGACCTTGTCTTGCCATTTAATCGGTTTTGCGATCTTTCCGCTGGTGATGTCAATCGAAAGCAATGCCCCTGGATCAAATTCTGGCATGCCAACACCCTTTCTTCAGATATGGGGCTGGCTGTGGGCCTCGCCTACCAAATGCGGTCGCCAAAAGGCTTTATCATATTGTGACCAGGCGTGGGCGCCGAACGGCAATTTGCGATTGTTCCGCTCGAAACACCAGCCCGGCGCGGATTCAAAGGCAAAGTTTAAAGCAACCTCGGGCGGCGCCACCTTAAAATGAGGGTCAAAATACGCGGCCCGGTCAGACCAGAAATGATCTTCATTCAACGAGTAGCCAGCCGTGTAGGCAGCCACTCCCTGGCGCACCTCACGCGCCACGCGCACCCGCTTGACCCACCTCTGCCAGATGCTGAGCGAACGAAAGTCATTCACCTGGCCGCAAAAAACATCCCCGAGGAACGACGCCGATGGCCCCAAATCCCGACGTGCCGTTAGCACCCGCAGAAAGGCGCCCACACGCCGAAGGGAGAGGCCGCCGTTGAGCGTTCCCGAAAAACCCTCTTCCGGCGACTGCCGCGATTTAAACAGCGGCGCTCCAACATAATCATAGCCACATTTACACCACGCCCGCAAGTGATTCGAAAAAACCAGGCAATCCAGTTGATAAATCAGGATGAACTCGTAATCTTCGAACGCCCGGTAAAATTCGGCGGAGAGCAACAGCTTGCTGTACGATTCCAGGCTCTGAAATGCGGCGTCCGCAAACTGCTTAACTTTCAAACCGGGGAGGCAAAACGAAAGCTTCATGGGTGACATCTGATAGCCATCGTAATGCTTCAAATAGTGGTGAAGGTGGTGAACCGAGGGTTCCTCCTCGGGCAACAACCGGTCCCGATAGACCGGAACGACAACCGCAATCGTTGTCATGGTACTCCGTTCCGGTTTCAGGCCAGTAGCTCGTCGAGCACGGCGCCGAAAGACTTGCGAAACTCCGCACGCGAGTGGTGTGTGGCGGCGTATTCCCAAAAGCTCCGGCTCAACGCCTCCACTTGGTGATCCGGCGCTTCCGCGATTGCCCCGCAGCGCTTCACAATGTCGGCGATAAGCTCCACATCAGTCTCCCCGTCCAGGGCCGGCCAAAAGTCATGGACACTCAAACCGGTCGCCTCGGTCACAATCGGAATCAGTCCAAACCGCATGCACTGGACAACGGACGTGGAGCATCCCTCGGCCGCCGAAGCATAAACGACCGAGGCTGTTTTGGACACCAGTGCCCGAAATTCTTCGGAGTCGGGCGTGACGAAGCCAATGTGATGAATGTTGCGGCAATTTCGGAGCTCCTGGCCATAAACCTCGAAGTACCGTTGATCCGAACCGCAGATGAACAGTTCCAAATCCGGCACTTGCATGAAGGCTTCGAGCACCAGATCGAGTCCGCGATGGACCCAGGAGGAACTGCCAAACCACAGAAATCGCTTCTTGGCAGCCGACCAGTCTTTGGAGCTGAACGTGGACGAGGCGGCCGTCGGGCAAACCCACACCTTCCGCAACTTTGGCCGCACAAGCCCATAATATTGAAGCGCCGCGTCGTTGCCGTAGTAGGTCACCAAATCCGCATCGGCCAACCCAAGCATCGCGGGCAACTGGCGCTCTGGTGCCAGACTCACCCCGCGTCGCCTGAAAATCCAGTCCAGCCGTTGAAGCTCCGCCCGGTTCCAATAAAGCCAATGACAGGTTGTTCCCAAGAATAGTTTGCGCGCCTTGGGATTCTGTCTAGCCCAGCGCGCCATGCTATCCCACTCGTCCAGAAGGCAGTCGTAATTCGACACATCCTCGATCAGATAGCCTGAACGATCATAGAGGCAATCCACCACAAAGCCGCGCCCGATCAATTCCCGCACCAAGTCCGCGGAGGTCCGGTGATTTTCATGGCTGGCAAACTTTCCGACACAAAGACAATCCAGAATCTGGTCCAGATCATTATCATTGCGGTCCCACACAGAGTGGGATGCTTGGTGGGTCACATAACGGACATAATCAGAAACGTACGCGACGAGCGCCCGCCCCGTTCTGCCCGGCCGGCCTTTGCCCAGATCGAATGCACCCACGTGCGAAAGCAATGATTTGCGGTGTAGCGGACGACCAATTTTTTTGGCGAGCTTGTAGGCTGATTGGTAGAATCTCATGACAAGCCTAAGGTCAGCGCCGCATGGCCGCTTCGACCCGTGCTAGCGGCATCCCGAATGCACCGAGGGAAAGCATGAGTGAGCGCTTGATAAACCATCCGAATGAAAATACCGACGCCGGTGGAATGGCGACAAAACTCTGGAATACGCGGTGGCGCGCTTGGCGCCGGTCCCCTCCCCTCAGCAATTCAAGCGCCATCAACTGGTGGGTCTTGATGATTCGCTCACTAATTCGCCGGGTGTATTTGGAGGGCATGACCTGTTTGAGGATGCAGTAACACTTGATCATCTCACTGAGCCGGGCCGTTTCTTCCCAGCCGGTCCAAAGGCCGCCAACATGCTGCCGATAGCAGGCCATTTCTTCGGGAATGTACCCGATCGGGCCCCGCAGCGACACGAGAACATGCAGGGGCCAATCAATCATCTTTAAGAACAGGAATGGGGTGAAATTGATTTGGGCCATGATGTTGCGGTACATCACTGAGGCCGTGGCGATTGAGTTTTTCTGAAGCAGGTCTTCGGTGGCAAAGGCGTCGGTCTTAGTATGCCTCGCTGGTATGTACAAGGGTTCCGACGAACAATTATCCCCAAGGACCCGCGTTAGTGTGAAGCAAGCGGAATAATCGGCGCGAGCTTCCAGCAGATCCACCTGCTTTTGCAGCTTGTGAGGATCAGTCCAGTAATCATCCCCTTCCAAGAGGGCGACGTATTGCCCTTGGCAGGCCTTGAGCGTCTGGACGAAATTCGTCATCATCCCCACATTTTTCTCCCGTAGCAGCAGGCGGATCCGGTCCTGATATTTTCGTTTCAAGCGCAACACGATTTCCCGTGTGCGGTCGGGGGAACAGTCTTCACCGATCAGCAGTTCATAGGGGAAGACGGTCTCCTGGAGCATCACACTTTCCACCGCCTGCTCGATGAACTGCTCATGCCGGTAAGCCACCATCGCCACACTCACTTTCGGACGTTCCCGCCGGTCCGCGCGAGAACTTACATCCACCAAGCAAGCCGGATTCAGAACTTTCATGGCGACAAAGCAGGTGAGAATCTGGTTAATAGCGTGGTTGGACCAACGCTTCAATCCGGCCTGGCGCCTCAAGCGCCTTGCGTACCGCGGCGCCTTCCCGAATGACCTGGCGGAGAATTTCGCAGATCTGATGGATTGTCTCCGGGCCCACCGCGGTTCCGGTCGGAAGCACAATGACCTTGGCCGCCAGCTTCTCCGTTTCCGGAACCGACCATCGGGCATAAGGAAAACACGAACGGTACGGTTCCAGGTAGTGACAGCCGGGCCAAAAATATTTGCGCGCCAGAACGTTCTCCGCATGCAGGGCGGCGACGAGCACGTTCCTGGTCAACCCCGTCTCGTGCGGGTCCGCCTCCAGCACAATGTATTGGTAATTACACCGCTCTGTCCGGTCGTATTCAATCAGTTTCACCCCCGGAACGCCGCGTAATTCATGGCGATAACAATCGTAGTTGCGAAGGTTCGCCCCGAGAAATTCATCCATGGCCTCGAAATTGGTCAAACCCATGGCGGCGGAGACTTCGGTCATCTTGCCGTTGGTCCCGAGTTCAATGACATGATCGTAGCCGGCAAACCCAAAGTTCTTCATTAACCGGATTTTCCGAGCCAGATGGTCATCGTTGGTGACCACCGCGCCGCCTTCGAGCGCATTCACGAATTTAGTCGCGTGGAAACTCAAAACTTCGCAGAGACCGAAGCGGCCAATCATCCGGCCCTCGTAAGAACAGCCAAAGGCATGGGCGGCATCGAACATCAGGGTCAAATCATGGGCGCGGGCCAGCGCCGTCAATTCGTTGATGGCACACGGACGACCCCAAACGTGAACCCCAATGATCCCCGTGGTGCGCGGGGTGATCAGCGCCTCAACTTTGCTCGGGTCCATATCGTGAGTCTCCGGGTCCAAATCGCAAAACACCGGCGTGATTTCCTGCCATTGTAGCGCGTGCGCAGTCGCGATAAACGTGTAGGAGGGGACGATGACTTCGCCCTTCAACCCGGCCGCCCGGATGGCTATCTCGAGGGCGATCGTCGCATTGCACATGGCGATGCAGTGCCTCACGCCTAAGAAATTGGCAATCTTGCCTTCAAACTCCTGCACGAACGGACCCCGGTTGGTCAGCCAGCGGCGATCCAGCATCTGGTTGACCCGCTCCAGGAATCGCGCCCGGCTGCCGAGGTTGGGCCTGCCAACATGTAACGGCTCAGCAAAAGCCGGCGGGCCGCCCAGGACCGCCAATTGCCGTGCTCTTGGCGGGTCGTTTCGAGGTCCGGTTCTGACGGCGGCGACGTTTCCTTGCATAGCTCATTCAGGTCGCTTTTCCGGCTCAATTTGGATGCTGACGTAGTAACGCCCGCCAGACGCTTGGTCGCGAAAATACGCGTTTTTATACCCGGGGAAAGTCATGGCGCGCAGGTAATTCAGAACCTCCCCCACCGTGGATTTCGCCTCCAGATGCATCTCCTTGAGGCTCTCGAAGTCCTGCTTGGATTGGTAGTTGCCTCCCCGCTCCGGTTGCTGCGTCTCGTAATCTCCCAGAATCAAACGCCCAATCCACTGGTCAAACAAAAATTTTTCCCGTTCAATGATGCGCCGATAAACATCCGCCGACACTTCGTCCGGAGCGATGGCAATCGCCTCCCGATGGATAATCGGCCCATGATCCACCGCCTCATCCATCTCGTGGATGGTGATGCCGGCCGGTTGGCCGTTGATCATGCTAAAGACGTGGGGGAACCAGCCCCGGTTGTGGGGGTTAAACCCCGGATGGAAATTGATGCAACGAATCCCCCGGACCACTTCAGGGGGAAAGATCTGTCGGCAATGCAAGGAAATCAAAGCACGAACCGTTTTTAACAACTTTTGCTTCTCGCCCTTGACATCTAGTATTTGGACTGTTTTTGCGTTGACCAACAAGCCACATTGCGCCGTCGTTCGTGGAGAGCATGCGAACTTGACACAATTGAGTCCTTGCCGTTGGCACGATTCGATCGCGTAGGTTAGCAAGTCAAAATTATCGCACACGATCAGGTTGGTTCTCATCTTCTGGCAGGGTTGGTTTCGACGGAGCTGCTCGTGCTGAGTCTATCTGCGTTTGCCGCCACTCGCACTGCGTTTTCCAATTCAATTTCCACGTGACGTACTGGTGACTGTGGGCGGTTGTCCGGTCACGCATGACGCTCCGTCAGTGGGTTCGGTGGTCCACTGCATTTTTGGTCGTACCGCACCGGGAAACTTGCCAAACCAGGCGCTTTCCCGCTCCAAGTCATGAGTCTGAAACCTAAGACAATGCGGAATCCTCACCAATACGTTGGCGGAGTTCTTCACGATCATCGATTCCACTGAATACAGTCTGTCATTCAGCAAGCGGTGAGGCAGATGGCACGTAAATTTCCAGCGGCCCTCGGGCAGCGCCTCGGGGACCGTACAGGAATTCAGGACCATGATTCCGTCCTGGCTGTAAAAATGGCAACTCAAATTGAATGAGCATCACCGGAAACGTGGCTGAGGTTGTCAGCGCCACCTTCCCACTGATTTGTAGAGGGTTAAGACTCCCCATCCTTGTAATAATAGTAGGAGCTTGCTGAGGGGTCGGCCTGGTTGAAAACAACCCCCAACACCCGGGCGCGTCGCTGATAGAGCAGGCTCAACGCTTCGCGCGTGGGCTTGGGACTGGAGAAGTGGCTGCGCACCACAAAGAGCGTACCGTCTACTTTGGGGGCGAGCGTGCTCGCGTCGGCGGCGGCAAAGACCGGTCGGCTGTCCAGCAGCACGTAATCAAATTGCTGGCGCAGGCGGGCTACCATCTCGTCAAACCCCCGGTCCAGGAACTGGTCGCCGGAATTGCCGGCGATACCGCCCCGGGAAATAAAAAACAAATTGCTCTGGCTGTTGTTCTGGATGAGCTTTTCCATGTCGCCGGGCTGCCGTATTATTTCCGCCAGGCCCGGCTCGGCTTGCAGGCCCAGCAGTTTGTGCAGGGCGCCTTTGCGCAGATCGCCGTCAATCAGCACCACTCGGGAGCCCCCCAACGCCAGGGTCCGAGCCAGATTGACCGCCACGGTGGACTTGCCTTCATGCGGCTGCGCGCTCGTTATGAGCACCACACGCGGCCGCTTGGCCTCGGAGGCCATAAAGAACAGCGCGGACCGAAGATTCCGGAACGATTCGGCATAATCATGGGGTTGCTCGCCGTCTTCCACAAACAACCTCGTGGCAGCCGCATCAAGATCGCGCACCGCCGGCACTTCACCCACAATAGCCTGGCCTAACTTCGCGCTGACTTCGGTGAGTGAGATGAAACGATCATCCCGCAGCGCCATCAATAAAATGATCCCCAATCCCGAACCCAGTCCCCCCATGATGGCCGCGCCGAGCGCGTTCACCTCCACCTTATAGATGCGTTTTGCGGGACTTGCAGGTTGCAGAATGGCCAGATCGCCTTGATCAATATTCCGGCCGAGGCCGACATTCTGCATGAGCAACATTAACCGGTCATAGACACTTTGCGTCCGCTCGACATTGAGCTTTAGCCGTTCCGCTTCACCAAGGTGGCTTTTGGCTTCAAGAACCCTGGCTTCCCATTCCTGAATGGACGCCTCAGTGTTCTCAATTTTCAAGGTAAGCGCCTGCCGCGATTCGGCCAACTGATCCCGGCTCTGGCGGTGGAAGCTTTCCATCATTTTTTCGGCATTCGCAATATCGGCGTTCAACTTTACAATTCTTGGGTGTTGGGGACGCAGTCTCTCGCTTAACTGGGCCCGCTGAATCTTAAGCTGCTCCAATTCATTCAGGGCCGTTTGGCGGGCGGCAGGCGCCCCGCCGACCGCCGCCTGTTCCGACGATACATAAACTCCGCCCATGTCCGTGGCCTCATTCGTCGGGTGGCGCAACGCGGCCGCCAGCTCCTGGTCTTCCAGGTGCAGATCGGACAACTTGGTTTTCAAGCCAGCCAGATAATTGCCGGCGACCGTTCCCTCTTCCTGTACGATCAACAAATTGTTGGTCTGTTGAAACGCCATGAAGGCATCCTGCTCAGTCTTCAACTCATGTTCGGTGAGTTGAACCTGCTCGGTGATGGAGGCTAGCGTGTCGCCGGAAACCACCTTGCGAATATCTCGCTTGTACTCAAGATACACAATCATGAGGGTGTTCAGATACGTTTGGATGTAGGCCGCATTTGCCGCCTTGGCTTGGATCTCAACAATCGAGCTTTTCGTGCCGCCAGACACAGTAATCTCCACCGGCAGCGGCTGATCGCCCTGTGACATGAACCCATTCGTGCTCACCGCACTTAATCGAGCTAGCGTCAAGTCCTGAATCGCCCTGCTTTGTAGTAGTTCCGTCTGCGTGGCCTGAAAGGTCTGGTCGTTTTCATCATAAAGCTCTCCTTGCGGCAGGCGTAGCTTCACCGGCTCCCACATATAGGCATTGGAAACAAACATCGGCGGCAGACGGTCCACGAAACCAATCCCGGCGCCGCTCGCCAACAAAAGACTCACTACTGGCAGCCACCAGTATTTTCTTAGAAACCATAGCAACCGCTGAACGGGCCACGAAGTCTTGGAAGATTCAGGCTCTTCAGCATATCCGGACATCGTGAAATCCGAACGGTTTTCAATTGGATTTAATTCGTTCATCGGCATCCCTTTTGAATGCAACTTGAAGGCTTACAGTCATTAAGGAATCTTAATTTAATCTCCTGACTCCCGCTTCCGCCGCCCGGGTTTCTGCTGAAGACAGAGCCGGTTACTTTAGTAGTACACGAGCGACTGCTGACCAGACTTCGTCCCGGTCAGTTCGCATGTGCCTCCTTGCACCCGCGATCTACGAGCCGGCAATTCACTATCGTTATTATCAATTGTCCCAAGGCTGCGCAAACACCACTCCCAGCTTCCGCACGACCATTCGGGC
>Ga0364920_10218_pt1 | contig 19427 bp, 19 predicted proteins | sample SorcelJu500001C8_FD_206961 | JGI IMG/M metagenome (GOLD analysis project Ga0364920, IMG submission 206961) | Enriched cells from Trout Bog Lake Hypolimnion, Wisconsin, USA - BchlTB.June20.5000.01.C8 | ecosystem: Environmental > Aquatic > Freshwater > Lake > Hypolimnion/Profundal zone | place: USA...
AAATAGGAGCTCTGTATGCTATATCATTTTAAAATCCATAAAGAAGCAGGTCGTTTTTGGGCTGAATGTCTTGAATTGCCTGGCTGTTTTACTCAGGCAGATACATTAAACGATCTGCGCAAGAATATGCAAGAAGCCTTAAATTTGTATATTCAAGAACCTATTGATTCGAGTGACCTTGCAGTGCTTCCCGATAGTTCAATAAAGAAATCAAAAAATATTGAAGAAGTTCCAGTTGATCCAACCATAGCATTTAGTTTCTTGATGAAATATTTCAGAATTAAGCACGGCTATACACAACGAGAAGCTGCTCAGAAAATGGGATTTGATACCTTATATAGTTATCAAAGACTTGAAAGCACAAAGTGCAATCCAAGCTTGAAATTAATCGCCAAAATCAAGCAAATTTATCCTGAATTTTCAATCGATCAAGCACTCCCACAATCAATCGCAAAACGTTAGAGCACTTTTCATAAATTGATAGTATTTTTTTCGTATTAGTTAAAACTTCTAAATAAGCTCTCATATGCACAGAAAACAATATACAAAGTCAAGCCCTGACAATGAAACAATGATGATAGAACTTAAAGAAGCCCTATCTTAATATGCATGTTGCTGAATTGAAAGAAGAATTGGAACTTCTACAGTTATCCACGAAAGGTTTTAATAAAAAAAGGAACTTATTATGAGTAAAAAAGTCTCAACAACCTATGATAAATTCCTAAAATCGTTAACACCCAAACAACGTAAGCAGTTTGACAAAGAACATAAAGAATTTTTGATATCAGAAATGATTCTTGCAGCAATGGAAAAAGATAATGTATCGGTAAGGCAGCTTGCAAAGATGGCCGATCTTTCTCCTACAATTATTCAAGGTATTCGCTCTGGTATCCGAAAAAATGTAACCATAAAAACTATTTAACATCTTAGGGTATTCAATCATGCTTGAGAAGAATAGCGAATTTATTCCAGTTGACGCATCTCGGCTTTAAAAATGTCACCGAAAATTACCTTATCATTGGCAACCGAACTTATTGCAGAACAGTTTCCACAATGGGCTCATTTACCAATCAAACCAGTCGAAGTAAGTGGTCATGACAATAGAACTTTCCGCTTAGGCAAAGAAATGCCCATAAGACTACCGAGTGCTGAAGAATATGCACCAAAAGTTCAGAAGGAACAAAAATGGTTGCCAATCTTAGCACCATATTTGTCGATTTCCATTCCTCAACCTCTTGCTATGGGGCAACCTTCAAAGAACTATCCTTGGCATTGGTCAATATATCGATGGATTGAAGGTAAAAGTGCAAATATTTTATCCATTGATAGCGTACCATTACAGCCCCTTGCACCAGCTCTTGCTCAGTTTTTGAATAAATTGCACAAGATTGATACCCATGGCGGTCCTTTGGCTGGACCACATAACTTTTACCAAGGAGGATCTCTTTCGGTCTATGATGCAGAAACAAGATCGGCCATTGTTCAATTACAAGGTCTTATTGATACAAATGCTGTGACATCTGTTTGGGAAAAGGCCCTATGCTCCACGTGGGACAAGGACCCAGTATGGGTTCATGGTGATTTGAGTGCCGGAAATATCCTTGTAAAAGATGGTCAATTGGCTGCAGTCATCGATTTTGGAGGCATGGGTATCGGAGATCCTGCGTGTGATTTAGTGATAGCGTGGACACTTTTGACACAAAAGAGCCGCAAAACCTTCAGGGAGCATTTATCCTTAGATCCGAATACGTGGGCTCGTGCACGTGGTTGGGCTTTGTGGAAGGCACTTATTACGATTGTGCCATTAAAAGATAAATCTTGCTTAGAAGCTGTTAGAAATCAGCGCATTATTAACGAGATTCTTAGTGAAGACGAATTAACCTACTAACAAAGCCAATCGTAGTTTGCCGAGCCGGAAGGCGCCGATACATGAAAACTGTTCTACTACGCTAAGATTACAAGAACTGGCTAAAACTTCAAAGAACAAGGCCATACGAAGCTGTTTGCGGAAACGCTATCGGAATTAGCCCTACTACGCTAAAGCTACGAAGGGCATACTTCGCCTCACCCGTGCTTTCAAATTTATTATTTTCATTTAAAGAATATGGTTCGCCATACGAAGCTGTTTGCGAAGTATGGCGGGGCTGACGAGACTCGAACTCGCGGCCTTCCGCGTGACAGGCGGACGCTCTAACCAACTGAGCTACAGCCCCCTTAACCAATAACTTTGGCTCCCCGGGCTGGACTCGAACCAGCGACCTTACGATTAACAGTCGTGCGCTCTACCAACTGAGCTACCGAGGAATGCATATGTCTAAAGAACAACTTTTGGTGGGCGGTGCAGGACTCGAACCTGCGACCCCCAGTTTGTAAGACTGATGCTCTACCAGCTGAGCTAACCGCCCCCTTATTTCAAACTGGATGGTTAAATTGTAAAGAAACGAAAATGAAAAGTCAAAAAGTTGTGCTAAACTAACCCAATATCAAATAAACTCATTATCAAGAGGTTTTCTATGTCACGATTTAGCAGTACTGTCACGAATATCTTTCTTATCTTACTTATTATCCAATTTACGCCTGCATTGATCAGAACCATTAAAACAACCTATACAGACATTTTGGAGCCAAAAACAAAGGTTGGAATCATTTCTATGAAAGGGACACTCAATGACTCAACACAATATGCTAAGGAGCTTAAAAAACTCTTTGAAAATAATGATGTAAAGGCAATCGTGCTTAAAATGGACTGCCCTGGCGGCTCTGCAGGAGCATCCCAAGCACTTTTTTATGAGGTTAAGGAACTAAAAAAACGTCACTTAAAACCTGTCATTACCTGGGTTCAAAATGTATGCGCATCGGGCGGTTACTACATTGCATCAGCAACTGATCACATCATCTCCACACCATCAGCATTTGTTGGCAGCATTGGAGCCTATATCCCTCAGCCACAACTTAAAAAGTTTATTGAACAGTTTAAAATCGAATATTCAGATATCAGTGCTGGTGCCTATAAAACAGCCGGCAACCCGTTACTTGATCTCACTTCTGACCAAGCAAAAATGTTAAAAGGCCTTGTTGATGACACGTATCATCAATTCACAGCCGATGTTGCAGGTCAACGTTCAAAGCTTTCCTTAAATAATGTTAAACAGTGGGCTGATGGCAAAATTTTTACCGGAAAACAAGCGCTTGAACTAGGACTTATCGATGAAATTGGTTCACAATCTACCGTTGAGCATTATATCAAACAAAAAGCACATATTGAAGGCGCCATTGCATGGGTACGCCCAGCATGTAAATCTAATTTTATGAAGCTTATTTCAGGTGATTGCGATGATGAATCTGACAATGATTCAAGCTACATCACATCATTTGTTAATGCCCTGTGTAACTGGGCTGAGCAGAAATTCAGTTGTGCTCATTGTGCAATGAACTGCTAGATGAGTTATCAGGAAGCACCTCATTAACCTGAGTTTGCTGAACAGGCAATTCCGGTGCAGAATTTTGCTGAAACAACTCATCATGGGATGGTTCATATTCTGCACCTTTTTGAATTAAGCATACGTATTCGATATCATCCATCTTTACCAAGGGTTCAACACTCACCACATACGTTAAGCCAAGCCCATTCAAACTAAAATCTTTGATTTTACCAACACCAAACCCTTTTGGATAAATCAACCCGTCGCCACTTGACATAACAAGATCGTCCTTTTGCAAAGGGTTCAAATGGCTTATAAATTCAAGCTTGCTCTGAGTAATATCATTACTCCCTTCATGAATCCCCTGGGTATGTGTTGCCAGGCACACAATAGGAACTTTGCTTAAGCGGTCAGTAATGAGCATAACTTTGCTATAATGAGGGTATACCTCAGTAACACGACCAATGAGACAGTTTTTATGAACAGCAATCATATCCTGCACAATCCCACGGCGCGCACCTGCATCAATAAGAAAAAAATGCCCTTCAGGTGAGATATGTTTAAGCATTACTTGAGCTACCATTGTCTGATCTGTTTTATATCGCTTTACAAAGGATACCATCTCATCAACATGCTGCATATGAGCCAATGTTGCTGCCTGTTGAATATTCTCGGCAAGCAGCTGCGAGACTTGTTGTTGGTATGCAGCTACCAAGCCCACTAATTCATCATGTGATTTTCGACCTACAACTATCTGCTGTATCGGCCTTACAACACAATGTTGCCACACCACTATCGGATAGGTACATAACGAGGTTAATGAACTCAACAGTGTTGGCGATATGGTAATAATACGTGTAAGAATCAGTACACTTACCAATGCAATACAAGAAAAAGTAAATTTTTTTGATTGAGCCATAAATTATTTTCATGCACATACTAAATACATTTGAAGTAGTGTATACAGAATGTGCATGAAAATAAACGCCTTTTTTACAACTTCATCTTCTTTAAGACCGCAGAATACATATCAGCTAGCAACAACAACAACAGGTACTTCTTGAGGTATTGTTTCGCTTTTCATACCTTGGTCAACAAGTTTTTCATACGTTTTTGCAATATCCACCTTCGCATTAGGCCGTAATTTTGCAATCTTTTGTCGAGCTATTTTTTTGGCATTATCAAATCTTTTCAAATATACCTCAAGCTCATCCTGCTTCTTAAACATCTCCCTAAATTTGTCTTCAATTTTTTGATCAACTTTTGCAAGCACCTCTTTTAAATCTACATGCACAGCATTAATTTCCACCTGTGTCTTCTGATGACCCGCTTTCGATTGTTCTCTATTTTTCTTCATTTCCAGTTCAAGTTGTTTTGTCATGTCTTCTAATTTTTTTATCTCGCTCGCATAATGTTCCCGCATTTTTTTCTGGTTCTCTGCATGCAGCGCCACATTTCTTTGATCCGCCTTTTCGGTAATCTCCCTATTTTTCATCAAACCATCGTTTACCTTACCAAACCCCTTATCGGTTGCTACACGATTTTCTGCATGTAATTCCCTATTTTCATATCGTAAATCTCCATGAAGCTGACGATTGTCATGCAATATCTGCATCTCACCATCATAAAGAACATCTTGTCCATGTACTAAATTTGCATATATGTTTCCATGCTCATCATTACTCCACCACTGTTTTAGATGCGGCGATGCATACAACAACGGTACTCCAACGGATGCTGAACGACAAGCTATTCGTAATACACGCTTAACGTCTGGAGATACGGATAATCTTCTTGTTGCTACTTCACCAAGAGCGTCACCCGTTGCATAACATATTGCAGCAACCACAAGACCACCTGCTATTATCGCCACATGTTTTTTACCCAATCCAGCACCCTCAGCCTGCTGGTTATGCCCCGGCATTTTATATATTAGTCGTTGCTGATCCCCCGGTATTAGTTGATTCCTGAATATCTTCTGTTGTTGCATCGCATCAACATTCAGCGTGCATAAACAGATCACGACAAACATTCCATTCATACGATTATTCATACTCCCCCCGCTATGAATACAACATCTTTAAAAATTACTATACTATAGCTTTGAGTAAAAAATAAACTAATAGAATATTTTATAAAAACTGGTCAGATATTATTTCGCATTGCAAATATAAAAAACAGTAGAGAATTTGTTATTCCTGCGCATACGATGTTTGAAAGCTTAGGTTCTTGCAACAACCCATCGATGACAGTTTTTTGCAGGCAACACTAGATCAGTTGCGCTTCTTTTATATGCAAGAAAAAGTTAAAATAGAAGATTATGTTAAAAAAAATTAAATATTATTTTACATTTGGAAACATTAGGTGATAGGGAGTCTGTTGTTCATACGCATGCAATGTTTGGAAGATCAGACTTTCTGAATAGTCTGGCCCAAGCAGCTGAAAACCTATAGGCAATGCCTCATCGGTAAAACCACACGGTACTGATACTGCTGGTATTCCAACCAAATTTGCCGAGCAGGTAAAATAGTCTTGTAAATCCATTTGAACAGCATTTTCTTTAAATGCATTAAATGCAAATGCGCCCGAGGGGCTCACCGGAGAAAACAAAAGATCAACCTTTTTAAATGTTTCTAAAAATTCTTCACGCATAATGCGTCGGACACTTTTTGCACTTTGATAATACTGATCAGCATGACCAACAGATAACACAAAATTACCCATTAATATACGAACCTTTGTTTCAATGCCAAAACCATTTGCACGAGAAAGTTCATATACTTCTTGTAACGTTTGCGCATCTTTGCTTCTGGTACCATAATGAACCCCGTCAAACCGAGCTAGGTTTGAAGCAGCTTCAGCACGACTAATAATAAAATAGGTTGCCGCACTGTAATCCATTGATGGCAACGAAATGTGATGAATCTTTGCGCCAAGTTTTTCAAGCTCCTTCAATGCAGTTTCAAGCGCTTCAACAATGTTTGGGTCAATACCCTCTGCGTAAAGGGCATTGTCGATCACACCAATCTTAAGACCTGGTCTTATTTTGCCCGTTAAATCTTTGGTAAAATCAAATTTCTTGTCCTGTAGTAACCTGTCGCTTATTGACGTAGCGTCACGCGAATCATTACCTGCCATAACCGACAATACAAGCGCATTGTCATACACCGTTCGTGTTGCAATGCCAATCTGATCAAGCGATGATCCATATGCTACAAGACCATAGCGCGAAATAAGGCCGTATGTTGGCTTACTTCCGACAACACCACACAATGCTGCAGGCTGACGTACCGATCCACCCGTTTCCGAACCAAGCGCCCAGGGGACAAATCCTGCTGCAACCGCAGCTACCGATCCACCACTTGAACCGCCAGGAACTCGTGTGAGATTCCATGGGTTATGTGTCCTTTGAAATGCTGAAGTTTCCGTTGAGCTTCCCATGGCAAATTCATCCATATTGGCACGGCCAATAAAAAGAGCTCCTTCCTGAGACAACCGATCTATCACGGTTGCGTTATAAGGAGCTTTATAATGCTCAAGAATTCTTGATCCACATGAAGCAATACGCCCTTTCATGCAAATGTTGTCCTTTATAAGACCTGGAATACCACCAAGCAACCCTATATCTACATTGCATGCACGCTGCTTAATGGATGGTGCATCAAAAATTTCCAACGCGGATTTGATCTGATGATCATGCTGCTCGAACCGTTTTCTATAAAAATTAAGTAACTCATCATGAGAAATTTCTTTTTTTGCTAAGAGCACACGAAGATCTTTAATCGAAGTAAATGCAAGGTTATTCATAAGATTCCTATTCAGCAGATACGGGCTTTTGTTTAATAATGACAGGCACAACAAAATAGTTACCTTCTCGCTGCGGCGCCTCTTGCAAAAGTGGTTCAGAGTCAGTAGATTTCACAACATCTTCTCGCATAATGTTTACCAATGTTTGAACTTGACCTTCTGCATTATCAGCCGTTTTATGCTGTTCAAGAATACTTTTTAATATTGTCACATATGACAATCGGGCTTCTAACTGCTGTACCATATAATCAATTTCATCTTCTGCAAGTTTAATTTGTGAAATACGAGCAAGTTTTAAAACTTCTTCGCGCGATATAACAGCCATACAATCCTTAGATGATACGTCACTTATACAACTTTTTTTCCTTGCCAACGCCCACTGCAAAACCAGTAGACATACACCAAACTGGTGAGCCCATTTACTATATTGAATGATCCGTAAATAACAATAAAACGTAATAACAAACTCTCAAAAGGCAATAAAGATACCAGGTATGATAATGGCATAAAAATACAGACCGCGCTCACCACACGAGTTATCATTACAATACGAACATTCGTTGTACCTCGAAGCGCTCCTGCAAGGATTAATTGTAACAAATCAAAAAACACAAGTACACCGAGCACCGGAAATACCTGTGCCGCAAAATCGGTAAACGCCCTTTGCCGATCAAAAATGGTAATAATAGCCTCAGACTCCATCGAAAATATCACTAAAATACCCAAGACCATCGCCGCAGCAAGATAGAGAATGATTTTTGTTGTTTTGCCAATCGCTGGAATATTATTTGCACCATATTCATTACTGACCAGTAAGGTCACCACCTGACCAAATGCAACGGCAGGCACAAAGGCAAGCATTTCTATATCTTTAATAACGCCCATAGCACCCAACGCATAGCTTCCCATAGGGGCAATCAAACGAATGAGCCAGATCTTCTCTGCCTGTAATGCCGCTTTATCAAACATCACAGGCCAGCTTAATTCACAGATTTTACGAATTAAGGTAACGTGTGGCTTAAAAAGGGCCATTCGGTATCGCTTATATTCAGTTCGACACATGATATACACCAATGCTGCACCAAACATAGTCATATACTGAATGACAGCAGCAAGCGCAGAACCCTGCAACCCTAGCGGAGATAACCCCCATGCACCAAAAATTAATACATAATCACACAGCACAAAAACGACCGCACCAAGCACAAAAAAGTACATTGTTGAACGCGTATCTTTAATACCCCGCAAAAAACCAACTAATGCAAAGAAAAGGAACATGAAAAAAATACTTAGCGCACGTAGTTTGAGAAATGGTATACCAACCTGGACCATACCATCAGAAATACATAACAACTGGTAAATCCATTCCACTTTACAGTATAAAAACCCAGCAACAAGGGCTCCAACACCGGCCGTTGTCCACAATGCTGCAACTGCTGACTTACCAACCATGTCATATGACTTTTTGCCTTCATACTGCCCACAAACAATAACGGTACCTACTGATAAACCTTCAGCAATCTTCGTAATAAAAAAAACTAACGTATTGGTAACCCCTACAGTTGCATACATCTCAGTCGATTTAAGGCATGCAATAAACTTTGCATCGATCAGGTTAACCATCGCATATAACACAAGCGCTGTAACAAATTCAGGATAAAAATATCGCAATATCTGAAACGCGCGATCATAATCAGTTATTTTGCGATCAGAATAAGGAGCATGTACTGGTTCATTCATCGACTTTTCCCATAGTATGTGAACGACCATAGATAACGTATGTTCGCGGCTTTTTGTTTATAGCATAAGAAAAGGTTTTTTGCACAAATGGCTGTTCCTTTTTTGTTGGCTCCCATGATTTACCCGCCCAATAAACAAGCTGCGCCCCATGATACAGACAAGATGGCTGAAACATCCGCAAAAGTTCATCAGGATGCAACGAGGCTCGTGCACAAAAAAAATCGATCGAATAATTGGTCTTACGTAAGAAAGTTCTCCAGTCACGTGATTCAATCATAACATCAGTAAGTTTTAAGTCATGGACAACCGATTCAAGAAACTGAATTTTTTTATGGTTCACTTCAATCAATATCAAACAAAGGTGTGGATACTTAATTTTTAATACAAGCCCAGGAAACCCTGCACCAGTTCCTACATCAGCAATCATTGCAACCTTTGTCATATCAAGATAGTTACCCAGTTCAAGAGAATCGGCAAAATGGTAGGCAAGAACTGAAGATAGATCTGTTATCGTTGTTAAGTTAAACAGCTCATTTGCCGCACAAAGAAGTTCATAATAGGTACGAAACTGTTCACATTGCTGTGCAGTAAGTCCATATTCTTGCCCAAATTGCTCCCACAAGAGAGTTGGTACCATTTTATTCATAATATCCCGCTACCCAATCTCTCAATACCCGCATCTACCAACTCATAACTCTCTGCAAGAACCATAGATATTCTCTTTTTTCATATGATAGACTGTCTGGTGAGAATAAACCATGTAACCTTGAGAATACATGATGAAATGTAAACAGTTTAGTCTATCATTTTTTATCATCGCTTCATACTCAATGTACATTACCAGTGCACAGCACCTACCAACACCTTACGTGATCACTTTCTTTTTCAAGCCACCCTGCCATAACGAAGATATACTTCAAAATATTTTTGAAACTCCTTGCAGACTATTGCAAGAACGCATTCAACAAAACCTTATACAAGGTATTTATGTTCTTTATAGAGGACTGGCCACAACATCAGACTTTAATGGCCAAATAAGCTTTCCTCAGCGTTTTCCCACCGGTACGTTCACCGTTATCATAACCGATGGAATTTATCCAGTATTCCTCTTTGGTAACACTGTTCATCACCTTGAGATTGCAGAAGACCATCCTCTTGAAGTGTATCAATACACCCTCGAAAAGCCACTCTGGAAAATCAGTAAACAGAGTCTGCCCGATAGGCATATTCCTCCAGACGCTCTCATCATTTTCGCTAAGCCTGATCAGGTAAAACTTTTAGAAACGGACCTGCCTCTTGAACAAGGCCCAAACATTTTTTTGCCTCCTGTATACGTAACTGATAAAATAACCTTGTCGGAGAATGCTCTACAATTTCTCAAGATATCTAAGTTCTTTACTCCTGTTCTTAAGGTCTTTAGCTACGCTAATAAACGTTATGCAAGTATCATAACAAATTAAATGGCATATGAGCCTAACCGAATGGTCCATGCGTGATGAATCACTTAATAAGGATAAAAAATTATGAAAATTCAGATCTCATTTGACATGTTAGATCTTGATAAGGCTCTTGCCTTTGCATCAGAAATGCATGAGCATGTTGATATTATCGAAATCGGGTCACTTCTCGTTTACCGGTATGGAGAAGCTGCAATTCAAAAATTTCGCGATACATTCCCTCAAAAAACATTACTTGCTGATATGAAAATCGTCGACCGCGGGAAAGAAGCTTCACGTATTGCATTTCAAGCAGGAGCAGATTGGGTCACCGTTCTTGCTGGCACAAGCCGCAATGTTATCCATACAGTTAGTACCACAGCACATGATCTTGGTAAAAAAGTTATGCTTGATCTCATCGATGCCAGCTCTCTTGGTCAATCGGCACTTGAAGCACAAAGCCTTGGCGTTGATGCGTTACTTTTCCATCGAGCTGCTGATGAAGCATCGCAGGAAATATCACTTGAGCAATGGGACATGGTAAGAGGCAATACCAAATTACCTGTTTTCATAGCTACCACTATTCATCGCGACTCTTTGCCACAACTTATCGCATTGCAACCAGGCGGCATCGTTCTAAGCAAGGGTAACGAAAAAGAGTTTAATAGCGAAGATGTGCTCTACATGAGTAAAATGATTCGGCACACTACATGACAAATCATCGTTTAATGTTTTCGTTGCTGCGTATATAACGTATGAATTTCCTTAACCGTAGTTGTCTCTTGCGCAGACTTATCTGGGCGATATCCCATGATCCTTGGAAATCGTAAGGCAAATCCCAATTCTTCTGCTGTTTTGCCCGCCGTATGCACAGGGGATTGGCTAATCTCATCAGCACGTACCATAACAACCAATGCCGGGTCAACCCATACATCAGGAACTAACTCTTTAGAACAGATAACATTATTGGGTTTTGTTGAGCGAGCAAGAGCATCGCAGCTCTTTTTTAAGTCTTTCCATTCCACATCAGTTAAACCGGTACCAATCTTTGCAATAGTTTCAAAGCGGTCATCTTTTTTGTCATAAACACCAACTAAAAATGCACCGATACCAAATTGCGCACGCTTACCTTTACCGTAATAATACCCCAAAATAACCGCATCAATAGTATCTTCAAGGTAGCCATGTTCCTGCCGTTTCAACTTTACCCAGTTAAAGTTCCGTTTTCCCGGCTGATAATGAGCATTTGGCTTCTTTACAACAACGCCCTCAAGCCCCTCACTAATCATCTCCATAAAATAATTTTCAAGCTGATGCGCCGTTGAAATTTCATGCTCTTCAATAACCTGAATATTATCGGATTTAACATGCTTCATAAGCTGCAATAACATTGTCCGACGCGTATGATAGGCCTTAGCAAGTAATGGTTCACCATTAAGATACAACAAATCAAAAACAAACAGTCGTAGCGGCAGCTCTTGAGAAATTTCTTCGATATCATGCTTACGTTTACGTTTGACCGTTTCTTGAAATGGTGTATATGATCCTGTTGCTTCATCAAATGCGATCGCCTCACCCTCCAAGATACAAGTTTTTGCAGGAACTTGAGCTAATCCGGCATGTAAGTCAGGAAACATATCTGACATATTCAATAAATTTCTTGAAAAAAACTTAATAAGGGGTCGATCATGAGTCCGGTCAATATGCACCTGCAATCGAAATCCATCAATCTTTGGCTGAGCAATACAATGCCCAAGTTTTGAGATAATATCTTCTGCAGTTGGTAATCGTTCTGCAGCTGCAGGCCTAATGGGAATACCGACTGTTACTTTAACCTTATCAATACCGTCAATACCATCTTGTTTGACGATAAATGCAATATGGCCAATATCAGCGCACACATTATATGCATGTTCAATACGCGCATGCAGCGACTTGTTTTCTACTAACATCCACGATAACGCATCTATTAAGGTCATATCAGAAAAACCAAGCCGCAGCTTTCCTACAACAATTCTTATAACAAGCCCAGCTTCGATAGGTTCCAGTGCTCGCAATAACCGCTGGAAGGCTTTTGCTCGTTCTTCTTGTGAGCCTACACCTGAAATTTCTTCAAGTAACATGAGACCCTCATACACCTGTTCAACCGTTAATGTTTGATGCGGTTTCCATGTCCCATGCGCCACAACCATACCTAAATCACCGTACTCTTTCATGAGACGTTGTAACTTTTCATGAGAAATCTCAAGCAACTCTTCTAAGATTTTTTTCACTGAACGTTCAGCCAAGTTAAATTCAGTACCTTCATACTGCGGTCGCAAGCTTCCAAGCGCAAGATAAGCAATAATTTGAGCTTCTCGTGCTGTCGTACGATGGAAAAGTTCCGCAAGAAGTTTAGTCGTTTCTGTACGTGATGATGTTTGGGCAATGAGTTCAAAATATCGTTGCAATTCTGAAAATTTCATATCATCTTCCTCAAAAACAAGGGAGTGAACTTTTACGAGCAGAACATTTACCCCAATCGGTATGGTATCAATTTTTATGAATAGGTTACAAGATCTGGAAAGCGATTATGATTTATTGAGGACTACGCTGTAATTTTGCATATTGTTTATAAAACTGGTGATAATACATTCCCCCTGTCCACAATGTTATACCACATGAAATGACACCAAGCCACCAGCCTATCTGGATAATGAATCCGTAGGTTTCAAGATGGGCCGTATAAAGCACAACGGCTAAATAGACCATCTGGGCAGCAGTTTTAACCTTCCCACCCCAAATAACAGGTACAGAAAAACCATAACTTAAAGCAACTTCCCGTAAACCCATCACAAAAAAATCACGCGCAATCACAAGGACTGGCCAATACAAAAACAGTTTATGCAGATATAAAAGACTCATTGCCGTTGAAACAATTAAACATTTATCAGCTACAGGATCGAGCAATTTTCCTAACATCGTCTCCTGCTTACATTTACGCGCAAGATACCCATCTAAAAAATCAGTCATACTCAGCAGAACAAATAATCCGGTAAGTAGTTGATTTACCAGCGCATTATGCAAAGGTACAAACTCAATAAGCAAAATAGGCAAAACAAAAGGAGAGATCAGTAAACGGACAGTAGTTAACAAGAGTGGAACATTAAACACAGGATAACCTGCACATTGCAATGAGTATGGTGGCGACGCAGGGACTCGAACCCCGGACCTACGGATTATGATTCCGCCGCTCTAACCAGCTGAGCTACGTCGCCACACAAAGATTATTTTACTAAATTTTTATACTTGTGACACCAGCAATATAAATCAAAAAGTTAAAAATTGACTTCAACAACACAAGACCAGTAATCAGGGTAGCAATAATACCCACAATCATCGTAACTGCAAAGCCCTGAATGGCACCTGCACCAAGTTTATACAACACAACAGCAATCAAGAAGGTTGTAATGTTCGCATCTAAAATAACGACGGTTGCCCCTTCAAACCCGGCTTGTACTGCAGCGCTAAAGAGCAAACCCCGTGCAAGCTCTTCCCGAATACGCTCATAAATCAATATCGATGAGTCAATAGCCATACCAACCGTCAACACCATACCGGCAATTCCAGGCAGCGTTAACGTTGCACCAAGCCATGACAATGCAAAGAGTATCAACAATAAGTTGTACAGAAGCACAATAAAGGCAAGCAACCCTGCTGTTTTATACATAACAACACCAAAAATGAAGAGAAGAACCATGCCTACAAGACAAGAAACAAGCCCTTGCTGAATCGACTCTTGTCCTAACGTAGGAGCAATGGTACGATCTTCTTCAAAAGTAACTGGTGCCACAAACGCACCTGAACGCAACAACGATGCTAATTCTTGAGCTTCTTCAATAGTAAAATTACCTTCGATATACGCCTTACTTCGCAATGGTTCTCGTGCATTTGCTGCTGTTACCACTACACCATCAACAATCATAGCAATAAAAGCGCCCGGCTTGCGTGTCATTTCATAAAATTTATCGCCACCTTCTGACTTAAACTCAAAATCAACCACTGGCTCAAATCCAAAACGCCCGCCCGTTGGATTCGCATGAGCTGTCTTTAATAGCTTGCCAGTCAAATCGGTATAACGTGGAACGAGATAATAGGATTTTGTTCCACCTTGTCGTGCTCGCCCAGAAACAATTTCAGTCCCTTCTGGCAAACAGTTATTATTTTTTTTCAAAATATCTTCTGCTGAATCGGCCATATCAAGCACAGGCTTAACCTCTAAAAGAGCCGATGTCCCCAACATTGCTTTAGCACGCTGCACATCCTGTACGTTAGGAAGTTCAACAACAATACTTTTCTCTCCTTGAGCAGAAATAGCAACTTCGCCAACACCAAATTTATCAACACGGGTTCGCAATACACTGATGTTACTATCAACAGCCTCTTGTATTAACAATTTACGTTCCGTATCGCTCAATTTATACCGAAGAACAACCCCATCTCGCTCAACAACCAACCCCTTCTCTTTGTTGAAGGGTAACATCTGTGCATATTGAGCATCAGCTTGCTCAACAAAGGTGGCAAAGAGGGTACCTTGCTCAAATCTTTGGGAAATTGGAACGTTCCTTTGAGCAGCAACAAGCTCTTTTTTGATAGTTGAAACCCGCTCTGTGAGTTCATTTTCTAGGAATTTATCGGTCTGAACCTCAAGGGTAATATAGGTCCCTCCCACTAAGTCGATACCAAAATTAATACTTTCCTTGAGGTGAAGCAAAAAATAAACACCATACACGGAAATCGCTAACCAAATAATCAAGCTTGAAGAAAGAAAACGACGAACAGCAAATGACATTGAACATGCTCCATAATATTGATAAAGTAATGATTACTACCAGACTTCTTTTTTACAAATAAAGACACATGTCTTGGTGCGGAAGAAGGGACTCGAACCCCCACGGGATTTCTCCCACAGCCACCTCAAGGCTGCGTGTATACCAGTTTCACCACTTCCGCGCATACTTTAAAGCTACATAATGTTTTAAAAATATAGCATATTCCCCCCACCTGATCAAATTTTTACCAGAGATAGGTCGTAGATTGTAAATATATGTATCATAACTTAAACAAACCAGCCTACAATCAAGTTCCACAACCAAATAAATGGACTTAGCAAGGTTCGCCACCAAGAGCTTTCTGGGACAACCACCTTAGTTTCCACAACTTTTTTCTCTGACACTATTTCTTCAGGTTTAGGGAAAACACCCCGGTCTTGTAGGGCGACATATTCCTCACGAATCTGACCATACAAGGCATCAAATCGCTGAGAGACATCTTTTACATATAAGGTAATATCACCCTGCAAATAGGTATCAATGAGCTGGATATTTTCTGAAACTGTTTGCATCTCTGCAAATAAATGTTCAGCAACCTTATCGCTCAGCGATTCATCAATACTCTCATACAATTGCCATGCTTTTTGCTCATATGTTTTACATTGATCAGCCTGTGTGATCATTACGCTCAATGCTTCAGTACATCCGTGCTGTAACGCGTTCAATGTCGTAAAATTTTCATGTAAGGTATCAAGCATCTTTTTGGAATCGTGTGCTTGCAATAATATTTGCCGATCTTCCGAGCGCAAATCCTTTTGCTCTGATACACGTTTGATCTCGTCCTGCAGAGAATTGTTCGTTGCAATAATACCTTCTTCTGTAAATTTAAGCTCAGCAAACGCTTTTTTCATATGCTCCAACGCAGCTTCAAATTCAGCTGCTAACTTTTTTTTAAGCTCATCAATATGTTTAACGTGATCCCGCTCTTCCTGCAATAAATGGCGCCCTTTATTTAAAAGTTCTCGTTTTTTAAACCAGTCACCCCGTCCCTCATCAGCAACATTATCAAAAGCATCTGACCGTTCCCACGTTTTCGGGGCGCTATCCGTTGCTTGCTCCTTTTCCACTGGCATTGAACCAGGCATTGGCATGACTGGTGCCATCTCCGGATCAATTGGGGCTACCTCTTGTATATAGAACCCAGAACACCATATCATAAGTCCTGTAATGAACAATCGTACGATATTCATTGTAAACTCCCACAATATTATAATGTTCGAGCAAGCTCTTTAAGCTCATCCATCAGCGCTACCGTCAACTCTTCTGCTTCTGGAGAAATATAGTTCCACTGAACACCTGCATCAACACGGGCAAGAATAGAACGATCGCTCTTAATATCAACGATATCGATACGCACAATATTCATCAATGGATGCACTAATGATGGCGCTCGTACTACGCCAGCACGGCCAAGCACACTATAGGCAACATTATGAGCTCCAAGAAAACAAAGCATCACCTTTTTTTGCCAAACCATATTATGATACCCAGTATGATCTTTATGAATCGACATCAAAATACTTTCAGTGCCCTTTGGATAAACGCACTGAATTGGTGTTGTATGAGGTAGTCCTTTTTCTGAAAAGGTTGCTAAAATAGCAAGAGCACGCTCACTTTTCAAAAAAGCCAACAAATCATCCGGAAGTTTAACACCAACATGTTTTGCCATTATTGTATCCTTCAAAAAAAAGGCAAAGCGCACCCATTCGCTACTTTGCCGTTGTTTATTTATACGACTATAAGCCTTGTTATTACTTCATTTTCAAGAAAACGCCCCTTACGCGTCAGTTTCACATATCCATCATCAATGCATACAAGCCCTGCACGTTTCAAAACAGTTATTTGTTCATTAAGTGCAGTTTTTTGTCGTTCATCAAGCGCCTGTCCAATCTCCTGATAAGATATGCCATCCACACGCCCTAACCCACCCATTATTTTTTCAATCCACATCTGTCGAGCATCAATATCCTCTTCATAAACTACCGCTGTATTGTGATGCGCAATACGCCAACAATAGTCATCAACATTTTCACTATTTTGAAACCGAGAAACCATATCAAACGACCATGCACCTACGCCAAAGCCACGAAATGGTTTACGCTCGTTATAGATAGCATCATGTTGGGATTCAAAACCAGGAAGAGCAAAATTATAGGTTGTATACTGCCGTAATCCCATTTTTTTTAATATCTTTACGAGCTTTGTATATGTTCTCATACTGTTTTCCCACACAGCCCCCCTCGCTGCTTTTTCAGGTATATCCCGGTCAAAATATACTGATATATGTTGAATCGGCAAACAGATAAGATCGTTCATAATATCAGTATTTTCATCATAATCCTCAAGATACATATCAACGGAAATCGTTTTAAAATAGGGTCGCGCTTTTTGCACAAGAACATATATTTCTTGAAAGCTCCCCAACACTGTTGTATCAAAGCTCAAGCGATTAATGCCAGCTTGCGCCAACTCCAACAACTCATTCTCGCGTAGCTGACCAGTTCGTGACCGGCCAGTTATCATTCCTCGTAAAACTTCAAGCGTAACTTCAGCCGTATGAGAAATACACAATCTTGTTTTTAGTATACCAACCATGTCAAGTAGCCATTGCAAACAATTGTCATGAGAACTACCGCTCATAAATATGCTCGAAAGCTCTGTTCTCAACGGCAACATTGTGATATACGATTCCAGTTCTTTCAACAAAGCACAAGAGTATTGTTCTGCATACTTTGAATCTAACTGATCTGGCCACCGAATGTAAAATGCTTGTGCCAATTCATTCTTCATAATAATCGATCTAGCGCTTCTGCGTATCATGCCGATGAGCACCTGATGCAACATGTCGTTCAAGTTCTTGTATATGGCCCTGGATAACTTTACATTCAAGCATGCCGCGGCCAAATTTAACCAATGTTGCGGCCTGGCAAACGGCCTCGACACATGCAACAAGTTCAATATCATTACTGCCCTGTATAATGCGCATACACTCTTTATCAGTTAGATGCACACCACCAACGCCAGTCACAAGAGATACATATTCCTTTAAAACTACCATCATAACATTATAGGCATGAACTTGTTCATGATGGGCGCTCAACACATATTTTTTTAACCCGTTCAACTGCCGAATCATCCGCCGCGAAGAGCTCATATATCGTCGGCAAACAAAGTATCCAACAACAGTTATAATTAATCCTATTACAACGCTTATTGCTATCAAAACAGACCACCACCATGGATTTTGCCACCATGCTAGCTCAAGTAACTCAAACATTTCATCCATACATAGGTACCCTAATGTTTGTTGAAAAAATGCAGTAAAGCGTCGTCATAGGAACTATCAGTTTTAAGGTCAAGATAGTCGATACCATATCTTTGAAATATCATATTCTGGTCACGGATCCATCCTGCAAGAAATCCTTGCAGTGATTGCATCTCCAACGGATTTGTACTATTAAGCATAACCTGCGATTCAGGATCTTCCATATGGACCAAAATCCCCTCAGGAAAAACACGCTCAACAGAATCATGCACCCGAATCGCCATGACCTCATGCTGTTTTCTCAGCACTGGTAACAACTTTTGATAATCAGCACTGAGAAAATCTGAAATAACAACCACTATTGCACCGTGCTGAAACTGACTAAGACATGCAGCATAGGCTGATGAAATCTCCGTAGGGGCATAATAGTTCTGCTCAGGCGCCTCCATCAACGTTTCTACCAATCTCATAACATGCTGTTTTCCAGATCGAGCAGGAATTATCTGCTCAACCCGATTACTAAACAAAACTGCACCTACCAAATCATTTGTCATCTGTGCCGAAAAACTCAATATCACCGCTATTTCTTGAATAACACTCTTTTTGAGCATATCACCAGATCCAAACATCGTAGAGGCTGAAACATCAACAAGAAGGATGATTCTGCGGCAAGTATCTTCGCGGTATGAACGAACAATAAGCTTATTGCTGCGGGCAGAACAGTTCCAATCGATAGCACGTACATTATCACCTGCTTGATAATCACGCAGTCGATCAAATTCAAACCCGTTACCAAGTCGTTTTGTGGCATACACCCCAACCCTTTGCGCAGACAATAACCGTCGAGTTTTAATGCGGAGGTGATGCACCTTTTGTAAAATAGCAG
>Ga0364920_10219_pt1 | contig 19275 bp, 20 predicted proteins | sample SorcelJu500001C8_FD_206961 | JGI IMG/M metagenome (GOLD analysis project Ga0364920, IMG submission 206961) | Enriched cells from Trout Bog Lake Hypolimnion, Wisconsin, USA - BchlTB.June20.5000.01.C8 | ecosystem: Environmental > Aquatic > Freshwater > Lake > Hypolimnion/Profundal zone | place: USA...
TTTGAGATTCTCTGCCATCAGGTCATTAAAATTAGTTGTCTTCATTGTGTTATCTCCTCTATAAAAATCTTTCGTAGTTTTTGAGCCTTTTCAATTTCACCTTGATCTGTTTTCATCTCTTTTTTTATGTAGCCTGAAGTCACTACATACAGGGTGTTCTTTTGCCTCATGTAATAGCATATAGTGATAAGCTGCTATTTTATAACGATATAGGGATTTTTAAAAGCGAGAAAGGAACAATGGTGGAACAAATTTGATCGGGAATAGTTTGGATTCGAAAGGAGGAAGATTTTGCGGAACAGAGAGAAAAAAAAGCAGTTAAAAATAAATCAATCAGCAGATATTCCTGAAATCTACAAAAAAAGATAGAGAAGGCAAATTGCTCAGTTCAGAAAATTTTTTCTTCCGTTAATGCATCTGCTGCAACTCCAAACTCAAAAAAAGAGCAACAGCAGAGCACAACGGACTATAGAAAGAACTTTGTGTTACTCCCTGACAGGAGATTCCTTTCTTAGTTTCAGCGTCCATGTTCCCCATGCTGCAAGAACGGAAGCGACAAGCCAGAGAGGAGTTCGAATGCTTTCAATAAATTCCTTCATACGAAGAGACATTAAAGAAAATTACTTTTTGGCATGCGCCCCATGATGGTGCTTGTGAGACGATGCGGCAAAAGATTCGTTGCAGAATGCTACGGTCATAACCAGCATCATAAGGCCCATAATTACTTTTTTGATGTTCATAACTGTTCTAATTTTGATGATTAACGGAATGAGTTCACACACAAATACACAACCATACATCTATTCTGACGTTGATATGATCATGTTCTTGCACAAATCCTTCACTTTTTTTAATAAAAAACTCATATCGCCAGTGCAGTCTTGATTAAGTTTAGGTCAGCCTGCCGTTGTTTCAAACAACTGTCGGGATATTTTATAGTTGTGGCTTGAGTGGAAGACTATGGGACGCTCATGACTATCTGTATTTATGATAGTTACATGCCTTATTGATGCAAGTGGTGAGACATTCATAACGAGCACTTTCTTCAAGAAACCCCTCGCCGAACTCAATCTTTCTCTGCACTGTGCAACCCTCAGTTTTCCAATTTCCTGACGTATTTGAATATTTCCCTTGAATGCCGTTGTTCCCGATTCGGGAACTTTGTATATTAGAGGCAAACGATATTCACATGAAACGTTGAGAGTCATTTCACGTAAAACACTCGTAGATTTCTGGACGAAGCATAAAGATGCTGAGCAGCCATTGAAAGCCTGGTTTAAAGAAGCCGAAAAAGCATGCTGGCAGTCGCCTGATATTCTTAAGCACCGTTACCCTTCGGCGAGTATTCTAAACCACAATCGGGTAGTGTTTAACATTAAAGGCAATAAGTATCGCCTGATAACAATGATTAATTATGACTATGGGCAGGTGTTCATCCGTTTTGTCGCTACTCATGCTGAATACGATACCATAGATGCAACGACAATTTAGAACTGAGTGTGATATGGAAATTAAACCAATAAAGACCGAACTGGATTACAAGGATGCTCTTCATCGTATGGAGGCAATTTTTTTAGCCAAGACTGGTACCTCGGAGGGTGATGAACTCGAAATCCTCGGTATTTTGATCGAGCAGTATGAAGAGGCCCATTTTCCCTTTGATCTCCCTGATCCGATAGAAGCAATTATGTTTCGAATGGATCAGATGAATCTTAATCAACGGGATTTGACAAAAATAATCGGCTCCAAAAGCCGGGCAAGTGAAATAATGAACCGCAAAAGACCTCTTTCAATCCGCCAAATCCGAACACTGCAAAAAACGCTCAACATCCCTGCAGAAGTCCTGCTCAAAGAGTATTGAGACTTTCGCTGACAGCCTACGGCTGAAAATCTATGTGTGGCTTTACTCCAAAAACAGCTCCGACACGGCGTAGAAAAGCCAGACTGACGTTTCTGTATGTTCCTGATTCCAAGCGGGAAATAGCGGCTTGTGACGTATGTGCCAGGTGGATAATTTTTTTTGAGACCTCAAATTCCTCTTCGAGAGCGTCATACTCTTTTTTAACATTTTCATCTTTGAGATTCTCTGCCATCAGGCCATTAAAATTAGTTGTCTTCATTGTGTTATCTCCTCTATAAAAATCTTTCGTAGTTTTTGAGCCTTTTCAATTTCACCCTGATCTGTTTTCATCTCATTTTATTTATGAGTGGCTAAGTTTATATAAAGTAATAATATAAGAGGTGTTATCTTCAAAAGTTGTGTTTCTGGACATTTGTGACTAATTGATTTGCAAGTGCTATCTTGAAGTAAAAAAGGAGCACAAGACATGACAACAGAGACATCTATCCTGCAGGGGCTTTTAGCCCAGCAACCGAATCTTGAAGAGATTGCCCGAGCCGGGGCTCAGCACATGATTGCCATGGCCATGGAAGCAGAGATCAGGCTTTTCATGAAGCAGTATGAGGAGATTACTAATCCCGAAGGGAAAGCCGTTATGGTTCGTAATGGCTACCTGCCTGAACGTAAAATTACCACCAGTGCAGGGCCGGAATCGGTAAAAGTACCAAGGAGCAGAGCAACCGTAAACTCCCTTAAACCATTTGTAAGCGCGTTGATTCCGAGATACATGAGAAAATCCATACACATAGAAGAAGCCGTACCGCTGTTCTATCTTGGAGGCCTCTCCAATAACGATTTCATGCCTGCTTTTGAACAGCTGTTTGGTGAATTACCGGCAGGCTTTTCTTCAGCATCTATAACCCGGATGAAGCAACTCTGGCTCGAAGAGCACAGGAGCTGGAACAAAAGGGATCTCAGCTTTTCCCGGTACTCCTATCTTTGGGCTGACGGTATCTATTTTAACCTTCGCCTTGATGAGGGGCGTCTCTGTGTCCTGGTGCTTATCGGCGCAACCCCTGAAGGGAAAAAAGAATTGGTAGCAGTATGCGGCGGCTATAGGGAAAGCACGGAGTCATGGCTCGAAGTACTGCGTGACCTCAAGGAGCGGCATATGCCATCACCAAAACTTTGTATCGGCGACGGAGCCCTCGGGTTCTGGAAAGCCCTGCGTGAAGTGTATCCTGCAGCTGAAAAACAGAGATGCTGGGTTCACAAAACCGCCAATGTACTGGACAAACTACCAAAGAGCATACAGTCAAGCGCAAAGTCATATCTACCGGGCCGAGACTGAAAGAGATGCCAGAAGCGCCTATCAACGCTTTCAGGATCGTTACCAGGCCAAGTACGCCATAGCTGTTGAGAACCTGAAAAAGGATGAGGCATCGCTTTTCACTTTTTATCACTATCCAGCAGAACACTGGCAGCATATTAGAAGTACCAATGTCATAGAATCGGCATTCTCAACCGTACGACTCCGGACAGCAAAAACTCGCGGTCAGGGCACAATGGTAACGACGTTGTCAATGGTGTTCAAGCTGGCTGAGAGAGCTCAGCTGAGATGGCAGAGATTACGGGGCCACCAGCTGATTAGCAAAGTTTTTGAAGGTGTAAAATTTATCAACGGAATTGAGGAAACACTTGCAGCTTAGAACGGTCTAAAACACAACATTTGGAAATTACTCCATTTTGTATGTATTCCCTATGAATACAGTCAGCAAATATCGCTATGAAAATACAATATCCAAGTATGTCCAAGCACAAGGTACAGCTCATGATAACAAGCAACTGCATAAATCGAAGCAACATAGCTTTTTTTTACAAGATACCCTATTGCTTGCGGCTAGGAGGCTTCATTAATAAAATAGGAAGCTAATACACTGCTATTAATAATGCGTAAATAACTGTTAGTAATCAATAATTTAAACATAAGTGGTGGTGTTTATAAAACACAATAAAAAGAAAATAGCAATTATAGGTGCAGGTTATATGGCTCAAGAGCATATTAGGGTTTTTCAAGATATAGAGGATGTAGTTATAGCTGGTATTTTTTCAAGAACCCATCTCAAGGCTGAGGATGTAGCTAAAAAGTTTTTGATAGAACATGTGTGTGACTCTATTGATGATCTTTTTATTACTACACAAGCGCATATGGTGATAATAGCAGTGCCTGAACTCGAGGTTAGAGGAGTGTGCATAAATGCTTTTAAATATTCTTGGATGCCTCTTGTTGAAAAGCCAGCAGGTTATAATCTTGTCGATGCCCAAGAGATTGCTCACGCTGCCAAAAAGTTCGGACATACGGCTTATGTTGCACTTAATCGCCGTCATTACGCAAGCACTCGTACAGTCCTACGTGAACTTAAAGATGTTGATGGCGGGAGACTTATTCATGTCTATGACCAGGAAAATCCTGCAATAGCTTTAGAATTGGGCAGACCGAATGAAGTCGTGAAAAATTGGATGTATGCTAACTCTATCCATGTTATTGATTATTTTAAGCTGTTTGGTCGAGGCGACATTACGTCAATTGAGCCGATTATTCGTTGGGACTCAGAAACGCCTCAATTTGTAATGACGAAAATCACCTATTCATCCGGCGATATTGGTATTTATGAAGCCATTTGGAATGGCCCTGGGCCATGGGCAGTAACCGTAACGACCCAGCAAAAACGTTTTGAGTTGCGCCCTTTAGAGCAGGCGACCGTTCAGCTGTATAAGTCAAGGAACCTTGAACTTCTTCCTGCACACTTCTGGGATTCTCAGTTCAAACCTGGTTTACGTTTGCAGGCAGAAGAAGCAATTAAAGCGTTGCGTGATGAGCCAACGCTCTTGCCAACGCTTGATGAAGCTCTTGAGACTATGAAACTTGTGAGTGCTATTTATGAGATATAGTATTTTGATTGTTGGTGCAGGTCAGTTAGGTTCACGTTATTTGCAGGGATTATCTAAAGTTTCGATGCCTCTGGATATTATCGTCTCAGATGTTTCACCTGAATCACTTGCACGAGCTGAAGTTCGTTGGCAGGAAGCCGATGGCCACAAGACATCTCATCACGTTAGATATATGATTGGATTGTCAGAGCTACCACCTGATATTGATCTGGCAATTATTGCAACTTCAGCAGATGTAAGAGCTAAAGTGGTCGTGCAGTTGACTGAATTGTCTGCTGTAAGATACTGGGTACTTGAAAAAGTGCTTGCTCAGAGTGACGTGGGTTTGGATTTGATCACTTCTGTACTAAATGAGAAGACAAATGCCTGGGTAAATACGCCGCGTCGTATCATGCGTTGGTACAACTCAATAAAGCAGGCAACTCCACACCGTACACCAACAATAGGCATTGTTAAAGGTAGCGATTGGGGGCTTGCCTGCAATGCCGTGCACTGTCTTGATCTAATGGCGTGGTGGACGGGTGAGACGTTGGTAGAAATTCAAACAGAGCAACTCGGTTCTCAATGGCATCTATCAAAACGTCCAAGGTTTTGGGAAGTGTATGGTACGCTTATTGCAAAATTTAAGGGTGGCTCTGCCCTCACGTTACATTGTTCTTCCTCAGCTGCATCTTCTGCTTTGTTGCTTGCTGTTAATGATAAACAGTGGACTATCGACGAAGTACATGGAGTAGCTACCCGATCCGATGGCTTATCCATTCCAGGCTGTATGGAATTTCAAAGTACAATGACAACCGCACTTGTGGAATCAATATTGACGGCAGGAACATGCAATTTGCCAACATTGGCTGAATCTGTCGCCCTTCACCGTCCATTACTTCAAGCATTGCTCTCCCACTGGAATAGTACTATGTCCGATCAATTATCTCTGGTTCCTATCACCTGATGCCCAATAAAGTCCTCATCACCGGAGCAGATGGCTTCATTGGTTCTCATCTGACCGAAGCCCTTGTCCGCCAAGGCTACAATGTCCGTGCATTCGTTCTCTACAACTCCTTCAACTCATGGGGATGGCTTGATCATTGCGCACCAGACATCAAAGGTAAGTTCGAGATATTCGCTGGCGATATCCGGGATCCGCATGGAGTAAAGGATGCAATGAAAGGTTGCGAGGTGGTACTTCATCTTGCAGCATTGATTGCTATTCCATATTCTTACCATTCACCTGACACCTATGTGGATACCAATATAAAAGGCACGCTCAATGTTTTGCAAGCAGCTCGGGAACTTGGGGTCAAAAGGATCGTACATACCTCGACGAGTGAGGTTTATGGTACTGCCCGTTTTGTTCCGATTACTGAAGAGCATCCATTGCAGGGACAATCACCCTATTCAGCAACAAAGATAGCAGCTGATCAGTTAGCATATTCCTTTTATTCTTCTTTTGGTTTGCCAGTGATAATAGCACGTCCCTTCAATACATACGGCCCCCGTCAGTCAACACGTGCCGTTATCCCAACCATTATCACCCAGATAGCCAATGGTCATCGTCAAATAAAACTTGGTGCAATAACTCCAACGCGTGATTTCAACTTTGTTTACGATACGGTAGCGGGATTTATCGCTGCAATGAAATCAGATGAGGGGTTGGGTGAAGTTGTTAATTTCGGTAGCAACTTTGAAATTTCCATTGGTGATACAGTCCAGTTGATTGCAGAAGTCATGAAAGCCGACATTGAGATTATCAAGGACGAAAATCGTTTACGACCTGAAAATTCTGAGGTAGAACGGTTGTATGCCGATAATACAAAAGCAAAGCAGCTCTTCGGTTGGCAGCCATGCTATGGTGGTCGAGAGGGCTTCAAGCGTGGACTAACTGAATCAGCAGAATGGTTCTTGAAACCTGATAACCTCGCAAGGTATAAATCAGATATATATAACCTGTGAGTGCATTGAGTACCCCAAAATCATTATCAGATCAAGTCATTGGAGCCATTCGGAACGTCATTGGCGCTTACCCTGCTGTTCTGCTTGAACCCAGCTTTACAGATAATGAGTGGCTTTTTCTTAAAGAGTGTCTCGATTCTTCATTTGTCTCATCAGTAGGTAAGTTTATAGATCGCTTTGAAGCTGATTTGGCAACTTATACTGTTGCAAAATATGCGGTTGCCGTTGTTAATGGCACAGCCGACCTGCATATTGCGCTGAAACTTACTGTGGTTAATGCTGGTGATGAGGTTTTGATTCCCGCGCTTACTTTTGTAGCTACTGCAATAGCGGTGACCTATTGCGGAGCTACACCGTATTTTATTGTTAGTGAAGATCGTACACTTTGTGTGGATGCCCAAAAACTGTGTGACTATCTTAAAAACTGCAAAGGACATCGTGCCGGGCAGTGTGTTAATCGTACAACTGGCAGAATCATTCGAGCCATTGTACCAATGCATACTTTCGGACACACCCTGCAGATTTTGATGGTATCATGGCTATAGCACACGATTACAATCTTGCAATGCTTGAAGATGCGGATGAATCATTTGGTAGTTACTATCATGATCAGCACGCCGGAACCTTCGGGTTGATGGGTACTTTGAGTTTCAATGGCAACAAAACCATCACCACAGCTAAACAGGCACACGCATGGGAGTACACGACATGATTCAATTGGTTACAACTACCGCATGCCAAACATCAATGCAGTCTTGGGTTGTCCTCAAATGGAACAATTGCCTGCCATGCTTGCCGCAAAAAAACTGTTTCATCTCTTTTAGACGGCATTAAGTTCTATAACTGGGGTAAGACTGATGGTTGAGCCGGAGCAATGTCAATGCAACTACTGGCTACAAACCATGATCCTTGACCAAAAAAAACGAATTAACTTGATCTATTGAAAGCTACCAATGGTTCATGTATTATGACTCGACAAGCCTTGATTCTGATGCATGAGTTGACTACATTCAAAAATAATCCACGTATGGATTTGTTCACTGCTCAGTCAATGGTAAAGCGTTTGATTAACATCCCGAGCAGTCAAGGTTTAATAAAGTGTGCCTTAAGACTATTTTGATATTGTTAACACACAATGGTAATGTTATTAGTAAATAAAACTATGCAAATTAATTATACTTGTAATAAAACTAATAATGATATAACTCTTGTTCCTGTGACGATAGGCGATATAGACTTTCTTTATCATCTTAAAAGTGAAGAACAAAGTATATATTGGTCTGGATATTCAAAGGCTCCAAAATATGAAAATTTAAGTAAACACTATCAAGATTGTATTAACAAAAAGACAAAAGTTATACTTATTATCAAGTTTAATGGTGAAAGTGCAGGAGTGATTAGTTTTGTGATCAAAGACGTATTGACTTGTACGGATTATGGAATAAATATTTCAAGTAAATTTAGTGGACAAAAAGTCGGTTTCCAATCGATTAACAAATGTTTTGAATATTTAAAATTAAATAATCCAAGCGTCAAAAGTATAGATGCTTTTATTGCAGAAAATAATAAACGATCTCAAAATATATTTACTAAATCAGGTTTTATTTTGACAACTAATTATAAATATATGGATTTAAAACCATCTTCAAAACTTGTTTCAATTCGTTTTTATAAATGGATAAAATATTTATAATTTAAACTAACTGAAAATGAGTTTAAACACTGCAATAATATGGGAAAATATATTTCGTGAAAATGAATGGGGAAAGTACCCCCCGGTCTCTGTAATAAAGTTTATCGCAAAAAATTTTTACAAAATTGAAGATAGAACACAGATTAATATTCTTGAAATTGGTTCAGGACCAGGTGCAAATTTATGGTTTATGGCTAGAGAAGGATTTACTGTATATGGAATAGATTTTTCTAAAAGCGCTTGTGATCGTTTGGTTAGAAGATTTGAAAATGAAAACTTATCAGATAGAATTGGGGGGGGACGAATATTTATAGGTGATTATGAAGAACAATTACTGGAGTTTGAAGATGAATTTTTTGATGCTATTGTTGATGTAGAAAGTTTGTATTGTAATTCTTTTGAAAAAAGTAAAAATATTATAGAAATTTCTTTAAATAAGTTGAAAATTGGTGGAAAAATGTTCAGCCAGACATTCAGTAAAAGAACTTGGGGATTTCAAGAAATGATTGATATTGAATATCATGCTTCTTATCCATCTGAAGGGCCTTTGGCATCAAAAGGGTACGCTCGGTACACTACTATAGAGGATATCGAAAAATTATATAAAACTAATCAAAGTGTTATAAAAAATATAGAACTTCAAGAATTACAACTAAATAATGGTAAGTCAATAAGCGAATATTTAATAGAAGTTGAAAAGGTTTAATTTATTAGAAGATGTTTATTACTCGAAAGAGTATGTGTCGCTGTATTTAAAAAAGGACGAAAGTGTTTTTATATTTAACTATACAAAAGGCAATGATAGTTTTTTAAATATTTCTATTAAAAGGTTAATTAACAAAATTGCTGATAAAGACGTTCATGAAGGATATTTCGATTTAGAAACTGCTTATGGTTATGGTGGTTATTATGCATCAACTGAAAATAAATATTTTCTTTTTAATGCTTTTGAAGCCTACAAAAAAAAATGTAAAGATGAAAATATTATAGCTGAATTTATTCGCTTTCATCCATATAATAGTATTGCAAATAAACAGCAGTTTGATTTTGATTTATTTGCTTTAGACAGAGAAACAGTCTCTATTAATCTTCGCTTAACTAAACAAGAAAGATGGTCAAACTATTCGCCTACAACACGAAATCTTCTACGAAGATTATCAGATAAAATCTCCATAATTAAGATCAGGGATATTGATGCTTTTATGGTACTTTATCGATCAACAATGGAAAAAAATAATGCAGATAAGTCTTATTATTTTCCTCGAATATATTTTGAAAATTTACTAGAATTAGGAAATGTTGAACTTTTTGCTGTATTTTATAATAATATTGTTATAAATGTAAGTTTTATATTATTAGGTCGTGATATAGCTCATTATCATCTTTCTGCAAATAATAATGATTTTCTGAGATTAAACGGAAACTATTATTTGCTTGATGCTGTTTGTGATTATATAAATATTAATTATCCATATATATCCGAGTTTCACTTGGGAGGTGGAAGAACGAATAGCTATAATGATTCTTTGTTAGCATTTAAATCAAAATTCTCAAAAGTTAGAAATAATTTCTATATAGCAGGTAAAATATTTAATCGATCTATATATCACTCTTATATCAATGATTTTCATAGTAGATATCCAGAGCACGTAAATACCAAATACTTTTTAAAATATCGTATGTTCTCCATATGAGTTCTGTCTTTATTATTGCAGAAGCAGGGGTGAACCATAACGGTGATATGAACCTTGCCAAACGTTTGGTTGATGTTGCAGTTGAAGCAGGTGTCGATGCTGTTAAATTTCAGACATGGAAAACAGAGCTTATAGTAACTAAAGAGGCTAAACAAGCCGAATATCAAAGTGTAAATACTGGTATAATTGAATCTCAGTATGACATGCTAAAAAAACTAGAGCTTTCATATGAGAATTTCCGAGAAATAAAGGAGTACTGTGATTCTAGAAACATTATTTTTATGTCTACTCCTGATGAAGTCGAAAGCGCTAACTTTCTTTCAGGTCTTCAGGATATTTTCAAGATAGGATCAGGTGAGTTAACAAATATTCCATTTTTACGCCACATTGGACAGCTTTGTAAAGAAGTAATACTTTCTACAGGTATGTCTCGTTTGGGCGAAATTGAAGATGCGTTGAATGCTTTAATAGTGGCTGGAACACCAAAAGAAAAGATTACCTTACTACATGCTACGACGGAGTATCCATGTTCAATAGAAGAGGTTAATCTTAAAGCAATGCTTACTATAGGCGCTGCCTTTCAAATTAGAGTCGGTTATTCTGATCATACGAAAGGCATTGATGTTCCGATTGCTGCAGCAGCTATAGGAGCAACTGTGATAGAAAAGCATTTTACACTTGACTGCTCAATGGAAGGCCCAGACCATAAAGCCAGCCTTGAGCCTCATGAACTCAAAGTCATGGTTAAATCTATTCGTAGAATTGAGCTTGCTATGGGAGATGGTATAAAGCGAGTGACTCCAAGTGAAGCAAAAAATATACTTATTGTCCGTAAATCTATTGTTTCTCGTTTACCAATACAAAAAGGAGCAACTTTCACAGTGGAAAACCTTACAACAAAACGACCAGGTACAGGCATTTCTCCAATATTTTGGGAAAAAGTGTTAGGGCGTACAGCGTACCGGAACTTTGATGTAGATGATTTGATAGAATTATGACACATAAAAGTTGTGTTATTGCCGTAAAAACTCTTGTATACGGTTTATTGATGTGATTGATGCGCGTGTTTATACTTAATCAGCTCACATACTTCAGTTTACCCACTTGAAACCCCTATGGATTAAAGTTTATGACCTATAAGTACCGAATTGGAGGGGAAATGGAAATATCCCTGGATAATTTTTTTGCAACAGGAGATGAAACGGCATGGCCGGATTTTTTTAATTATCATCAGATTCGATGCGATACTGGACGTACAGCATTACGTTTAGCGTTGGAGGACTGGAAGTACAAAAATAATAATTCCGGTCAAGTATGGGTTCCAGAATACATTTGTACTAGCGTTATACAGACTATCAGGGGTTTGGATATTACTTATGTTACATATTTAGATCTTCCGGGATCAAATACCAGCATTAATCCGCCCAAACCTGCTGATTGTGATTTGGTGATGATTGTTCACTACTTTGGTTTAATTAACTCAGCTGCTCTTGCATGGTTGGAGAATAACCCTCAAAGGCATTGGTATGTGTTGGAGGATTGTGTGCAATCTCCCTATACCAAAGGGGTCGGAACGACAGGTGATTACTCTATCATCAGTTTACGTAAATGGTGGCCAGTGCCTGATGGTGCTGTTCTTTATAGTGTTAGTCCCCTGTTAATTTCTCCTTATCTTGCCCCCCCTAATGAACAGTTTATTAGTCAACGTATTTTAGGAAAGATTTTACGTTTAAGCAGTTGTAGCGATGTTTATTATTTAAATTATATTTATTTGTCTGAAGCTTTACTTGAGACTTCCCCTCCAAGACATGTTTCTTTTTTTTCAAGGATAATTCTATCAAATATTAATATAACTCACGCATTGATGCGTAGAAGGTCTAACTGGAAATTTATTCATTCTAAGTTAAATGATATAGAAAAGCAAGGATTTACCGCACTCTATAAAGAGTTATCGGATTGTGAAGTGCCACTTACATATCCGATACGAGTAAAAAATGGAAATCGGGATAGACTTTACGCTTGGTTAATCGAAAATAATATATATTGTCCAATACATTGGAAATTTAAAGAATTAGCGTTTGATTCTTTAAAGCTATTGGCAGAGTCAATTTTGAGTTTACCAATAGATCAACGCTATAATGAAAACGATATGCTTAGAATTATTGATGTTCTGACTCATTTCAAATAAATGAGCATTATGATCATCATAAAATGATTAAATTATGAGTCACAAGATTTGTGTTATCACTGGTACTCGTGCAGAATATGGTTTACTGTCTCTGCTTATGAAGGGAATCCAAGATAAGCCTGATCTAACCCTGCAAGTGATCGCAACCGGTATGCATCTCTCCCCCGAATTCGGTTTAACGTATCTCGAAATAGAAAATGACGGTTTTGTTATTGACCGCAAAATTGAAATGTTAATAAGTTCTGATACCTATGTTGGTATTGCAAAATCAATGGGTCTAGGACTGATTTGTTTTGCTGACGCATTGAATGAATTAAAACCGGATCTTATAGTCGTTCTTGGTGACCGATTTGAAATATTCTCCGCAGTTGTAGCGTCTTTCGTAGCTCGCATTCCTGTAGCCCATATGCATGGTGGTGAGTTGACAGAAGGTGCTTTCGACGATGCTTTAAGGCATTCAATTACAAAAATGTCACAACTTCATTTTGTTGCCACAGAAGAATATCGTCAACGAGTCATCCAACTGGGCGAACAACCGGATCGTGTATTTCTTGTGGGAGGACTTGGTGTCGACAGTATCAAAAGCCAGAAGCTTCTTGATAGAGCAGCATTAGAGGATTCCCTTGATTTTATGCTTGGACCAAAGAACCTGCTTATTACATTTCATCCTGTTACCCTTGAAATAGCAACAGCGGCTGAGCAGATGGCTGAACTTTTAGCATCTTTGGCGGAATTGCAGGAAACACATCTAATATTTACCATGCCCAATGCTGATACCGATGGTCGCGTATTAATTGAAATGGTTAACCATTTTGTTTCACAGCATTCAAACGCATGCGCGTTCGCATCCCTTGGTCAATTGCGATACCTTTCGACCATTGCTCATGTTGATGGCGTAGTGGGAAATTCATCCAGTGGGTTGGCGGAAGTTCCAAGCTTTAGGAAAGGTACTATTAATATTGGCGATCGGCAGCGAGGACGCCTTCAAGCTGCAAGTGTAATTAATTGTAAGCCTTCTCGAAAGAGTATATCATCCGCAATTGATAAATTGTACTCTTTAGAATTTCAAAAGGACTTGAGTAAGGTTACGAACCCTTATGGTGAAGGAGGTGCTATTAAAAAAATTATAGATATAATAAGTAACTATACTTTTGACGAGACAGTAAAAAAGTTTTTTCATGATATAATTGCATCAAATAGCGATTTAAAATAAAAAGATATAGTGACCATTACTGAAGTCAATTGGCGCCAGTCCATCCTGCACAATAATTCCACTATACATGATGCTATAACAAATCTTGATAAGATTGCAAACAAGATAGTTTTAGTTGTTAATGAAGAGGATAAGCTGGAAGGGACAATTTCTGATGGTGATATAAGGCGTGGCTTGCTCCGTGGGTTGGATCTCAAAAGCCCCATTGAAGGTATCGTCTATCGCAATCCGATGGTTGTATCGCCGGACATGGGGCGTGAAACAGTTCGACAGTTGATGGTGGTAAATAAAATCCAGCAGGTTCCTGTTGTAGATGAGCAGAATCATCTTATAGGACTACATCTTTGGAATGAAATTTCTTTACCTCTATTACGTAATAATTGTATAGTTATCATGGCTGGAGGAAAGGGCATAAGGTTGCGTCCATACACTGAAGATTGCCCAAAACCCATGTTGCGCGTTTCAGGAAAACCAATGTTAGAACACATCATTGAGCGTGCCAAACTGGAGGGATTCAGCCAATTTGTTTTGGCCATTCATTACCTTGGCCATATAATTGAGGATTACTTTGGAAATGGTGACCGATTTAATGTGAAGATAGATTATTTACGAGAGCAATCTCCGTTGGGAACCGCAGGAGCTTTGGGGTTAATTGAGCATCTTCCAAATCTACCATTTGTGGTAACGAACGGTGACGTTATAAGCGACATCCACTATGGAGAAATTATTGATTTTCACACATATCATAATGCCATGGCTACCATGGCAGTGCAAGTGTATGAATGGCAGCATCCATATGGAGTAGTCCAGACCAATGGTGTTGATATTATTGGCTTTGATGAAAAGCCAGTGTTTCGTAGTCATATCAATACAGGTGTTTATGTACTCAATCCAGAAGCATTGGGTTTTTTAGATGTAAATTCTAATTGCGACATGCCTACCCTGTTTGAACGACTGCAAACAAAAGCTAAGCGAACGGTGGCATATCCGATACACGAACCATGGATGGATGTAGGTAGGCCAGATGATTTAGCTTCAGCAAATGAGAAAGCACTAAATGATTAATTAATGAGAATTCTTGCCTTAATTCTTGCTCGTGGAGGTTCAAAAAGATTACCAGGAAAAAATCTCAAACCACTTGGCGGAAAACCACTTATTGTCTGGTCAATTGATGTAGCAAAAGATATTCCTGAAATATGTGATATTCTTGTTTCCACCGATGACCCTTTGATTGCCTCAGTGAGTAAAGAAGCTGGTGCTTTTGTGCCTTGGTTACGTCCAGCAGAGTTTGCCACCGACACTGCTGCTTCCGTCGATGCTGCATTGCATGCATTGGATTGGTATGAAGCTGAAAGGGGTTTCGTTGATGGGCTTTTATTGCTTCAACCAACTTCGCCATTTAGAACAAAAAAAACAGTGATCAAGGGAATTGAATTGTTTATAAAGAATCCTCAAAACTCTTTGGTGGGTGTCTCTCCAACTCATGCTCATCCAAATTGGACATTCAAAATTGATGGCGATTATTTAGTGCCTTTTATGCAGGAACATGGACTGCCGACTCGCTCACAAGATTTGTCGCCAGCCTATGTTGTTAACGGTACCTATTATTTGATATCTCCAGAGAAACTTAGAGAGAATCGATCTTTTGTGGGTAACAAGACAATTCCTTTGGTAATAGAATTACCACAAGAGTCTTTGGATATTGATACAGAGTCTGATTTTCAATTTGCTGAGTTTTTGATTAAATAGTCAGTTTCACAGGTGTCCACTTGTTGAAAAAATAAATTCATATAATCTATTATTTAATAATAGGATATGGTGATTTTATTATGTAATCGACTTGAGAATAAATTATTAGGTGACCACCGGTCGCGCTATTTCGGAGGTTGGCTTTTCTTTGCGAAGTTAGCAATTCAACAGCATCTCTCTTGAAATCTTTGCTGTACATTCTGCGATTTTGTTTTTCTGTCATTTTCATCCTTATTTTTTAACGGCAAGTCTTCTTACACTGTCCATTAAAATATAGCAACTCCAAAACTGCAGTTACTCGCGCTTATAGGCGGAAGTTTCTTGGTTTCCACTTCTGGGTAGGGCCCGGAATTGAGATTAAACGCGCAATATCCTATTAAGCGATTGCCATGTTCAAGAAGCGCATTCGACAAATAACACATCGAACAAGTGGCAGCAGTCTACCAGAAATGGTGGAAGAACTGAAGTGTTATATGCAGGGCTGGAAAGCCTACTTCAAGTTAGCACAGACGCCCGGTATATTTAAGAAACTGGAAGCATGGTTGCGATATCGTTTGCGCACATTGCAACTCAAGCACTGGCGACGGGGGACAACGGTGTATCGAGAGCTACGTAAATGTGAGCAAGTGCAATACAGGCAGCCAAGGTTGCGGCTAATGTTCGTCGCTGGTGACATATAGCCGTTTAGAAATGAATCGACTCATGGTTATCTACTTCTTTGACAGCATCGCAGGGCCTCGCCTCTCATGATCTCAACTACTCGAACCGCCCGGTGCTGACCCGCTTGCCGTGGTGGTGTGGGAGGGGAATGGTTAGGTTTATCTGACCGCACCTATCCTGATTTTACGGAATCATTTTCTGTGAAGCCCTTACAACCGTTAAAAAGCTAATTTACCTCAATGTTAGCAGAACCCATTAATTTATAGTACATCAGGTTTTTCGAGCAATTTAATTTCTTAGGGTTGAATTCTCCATTGCTTGCGGTTAAATTGTGTTAAGCTTATTCTAAAATCAGATACCCTGTAGCTTGAAGCGTGGAACTGCATTGGAAAACAAATTATGAAAGCTTATTCTTTACAAATATTTCGTGAAATCGTTAAGGAGCGTTCTCTACCTCTTTTTTTTGGAGTTTCCCTTGAAGAAACGCTCAGTGATCTTTTGGGTTTCCAAATATATCAAGATAATTTAAAAGGGAAAAGGTTATGGTTAAATCGAGCATTAATGATGCGATACTGGCTCTACCCCCTTCGCTCGAAAAATTCGTTACCAACTTTTCCTGAAGGGCAAATATTGGTGACATGGTTGGATGGAACATCTCGTTTAAATGATCTTGTATTACCTGTATTGCAAAAACTTAAAGACGATCAGAGTTGTTTAGTGCTTTGTGGAAATCAAAAAGTCAAGCAATTCGTGCCAAATGACGTACAGTGTGTTGCTTGGGATCAAGTCCACTCATTTTCAGTTAAGGATTGGCGGGTTGAGTATAGCCTATGTAGGTCTGAATGGGTAGTTTGGATAAAATCGATATGTCGTAAATATGAATTGCCCATAGGAGCTGCTGAGGCTTTACATTTTTGTATGATGATCTCAAGTCAACAAGTGATGGGGAGCATCGAATTCTTGAAAGTAAATAGACCCGCAGTTATAGTTACTGATTATGACCGCAATAGTAGATGGTCCTGCCTGGTTCTTGCAGCACGCCGCTTAGGCATCCCCACAGTCACGCTTGTTCATGGTGACATGGGTAAGGATGCGGACTCATGTTCACCCGTTATTGCTGATAAAATTGTCTGCTGGGGAGAGTTTGGGCGTGAAAAACTCATCACTGCAGGTGAACGTGCTGAGAATATTTTTGTAGCTGGCTGTCCTAGGTTGTCACGTGATCTTTCTGCTACGACCGCAGATAGTCGTAGAAAGTTATCACTGGGTTCGCTGAAAGCAGTAGTAATGTATGTTGCTACTAACGGTCTACAAAACAAGAAGTATGTAGACTTATTCTGTCAAGCGCTTGAGTCGCTGGATATTGCATGTGGTTTTGTTCGATTACACCCTGAAGATAAACTCTCGTCTTATTCTTTACTTATAGATCAGTACGCTTCAGTGAAATTTTTCGAATCCACTCAAGCTTCGGTTGATGAATCTATAGCCTCATCTGATGTGGTGGTATTTCACGAAAGCAACATGGGAAATGATGTTCTTGTTAAACGACGTCCATTAGTATTGCTTGATTTCGAGGAACAACCTTCTGGACTTGGTAGTGATGTTGTTAATCTTGCTGGATGCCCTCACGTAAGAACCTCACATGAACTTGCAGGTGTATTGAGTAAAATTATTGTTGATGACTCCTATCGCCGAGAACTGGAATTGGCAGCAAAATCTTATATTAAATGCTTTTGCAGTGCCTATGGAGAAGAGTCTGCCCGCTTGACTGCGGATATTATCAGACAAATTGCTAAAAATACTGAGAAATAATCATCAAGAAAAAATTCAATAAAATAATTAATACTCTAATATGTGTTTAATGGCAAAAATTATTAAATACAGTTTATATTTTTTATGGAGGTTACAAAATAGCAAGCGATATAAAAAATTAGGCACTAGATCATTTATTGATCGGCCATTAAAGATAAATGGATCTCGAAATATAATAATAGGTAATCATGTTTTCATAGGCTATAAAACATGGTTAGCATCAATGCCTAATACTGTAACATCAAACCCTATTTTACAAATCGGTGATGGAACATCTATTGGTCACTTTAATCATATCTATGCTACTAAAAAAATTATTATAGGAAATAATGTATTAACAGCTGATAAAGTCTATATTTCTGATAATATTCATGGATTTGATAATGTTACTTTACCAATAAAAAACCAGCCAATTCAACAAAAAAACGATGTATATATAGGAGATGGTTCATGGTTAGGTGAGAATGTTTGTGTTATAGGTGCAAAAATTGGAAGAAATTGTGTAATAGGGGCTAATTCAGTGGTAACAAGGAATATACCCGATTACTGTGTTGCAGTTGGCGCCCCTGCTAAAATTATAAAAAGATATAATTATGACATTAAACAATGGAAAATAACAAATCCAGATGGTTTATTTATAAATATTTAATATGAAGAATATACTGATAACTGGAGGCGCTGGATTTATTGGTTCAAATCTTGCTTTAAAGCTATTATCTAAAGGATATAATGTACGGGTTCTTGATAATCTTTCCCATCAGATTCATGGAGTTGATCCAGATAATACATCACCACTTTACGCAACAATAAAAGATAAGGTTGATTTTATACTTGGCAATATAACAACTGAAAATGATGTAAAAAAAGCCATTAAAAATCAAGATACAGTTATTCATCTTGCAGCTGAAACTGGAACTGGACAATCTATGTATGAGATAAAAAAATATTGTGATATAAATATAGGGGGAACAGCATTATTACTTGATGTATTAACTAATCAAAAACATCAAGTTAAGAAAATAATTGTTGCTTCTTCACGAGCGATCTATGGTGAGGGTAAATATAAATGCTCTATACATGGTGAAGTCTATCCTGATGCAAGAATTGATGAAAATATGCAAAACGGTGATTATGAATGTAGGTGCCCTTTATGCAATAATTCAGTTCAGCTTATGCCTACATCGGAGGATAGTATACTACATCCAACATCAGTTTATGGAATAACCAAATTAAGTCAAGAACAATTATTTCTTACTGTAGGAAAATCAATAAATATTCCCATTGTAGTATTTCGTTATCAAAACGTCTATGGTCCAGGCCAATCATTATATAACCCATATACAGGTATTCTTTCGATATTCAGTACAAAAATAAAAAATAATAATAACATAAATATTTTCGAAGATGGAAAAGAAAGTCGTGATTTTGTGTACATAAATGACGTTGTTGATGCTACAATTTTAGGTCTTGAAAATAATGCGGCTAATTATGACGTGTTTAATGTTGGTTCAGATAAACCAATTGATG
>Ga0364920_10221_pt1 | contig 19097 bp, 7 predicted proteins | sample SorcelJu500001C8_FD_206961 | JGI IMG/M metagenome (GOLD analysis project Ga0364920, IMG submission 206961) | Enriched cells from Trout Bog Lake Hypolimnion, Wisconsin, USA - BchlTB.June20.5000.01.C8 | ecosystem: Environmental > Aquatic > Freshwater > Lake > Hypolimnion/Profundal zone | place: USA...
GATTCCACGTTCACCACCACGGATTTCTGGCGGTTTTGGGTCGTGCATTTGTGGGTGGAGGATTTTCTTGAATTGTTCACGACGGTGATGGTCGCCTATATTTTCGTGCTGCTGGGCGTGGTGCATCCGCGCGTGGCCTTACGCCTGATTTATCTGGATGTGGTGCTGTATTCGGCCGGCGGGGTCATTGGCACAATGCATCATCTATATTTTTCCGGTGAACCCGCCGTACACATGGCGCTCGGCGCGTTTTTTTCAGCGGCGGAAGTGATTCCACTGACCTTTCTCACGGTCGAAGCCTGGAGCTTCCTCCAGCTCGGGGCCCAACAAAGCTCGCAGACGCGCACGCCGTTTCCGCATTTCTGGTCGGTGATGTTTCTGGCGGCCGTCGGCTTCTGGAATTTTCTCGGCGCCGGCGTTTTCGGCTTTCTCATCAACCTGCCGATTGTTTCCTATTACGAAATCGGCACCGCGCTGACGGCCAACCACGCCCACGCGGCGATGATGGGCGTTTATGGCATGCTGGCCGTTGGGCTGGCGCTCTTCTGTCTGCGGTACTTGATTCCCGAAAAACTGTGGAGCGATCGCGCGGCGAAAATCAGTTTCTGGTCGCTGAATCTTGGGTTGGCTTGGATGGTGTTTGCCACGCTGTTTCCGCTCGGGTTGATTCAATTATATCACTCGCTGAATGTGAGCTATTTTGACGCCCGTTCGTTGAAGTTTATCTCTGGCCATACCCTCTCCCTGTTGGAATGGATGCGGCTGCCGGGCGACGCGCTGTTCATTGTGGGCGGCACGTTGCCGGTGCTTTACCTCTGCTGGCTCGGCGTGAGCCGCCTGAAAAAACAACCGCCGCGCGAAGCGCCGGACGGCGTGTTGTTCACGGAAATCCAGGAAAGACAAGATCTCGGAGGTAAATGATACACGGCGTCCACCTCGAGGTGATCCTGGCCGGCGGCTATGCGCTGCTGCTGGTGGGCGTCGCGGTGATTTTGGAACTCGTCGCGCGTCATTCGCATCGCCGCTCGGAACATTTCCGCAACTCCGGGTTCGTTTATCAGCAGAAGCTGGACGTGTGGCAATGTCCAACCGGTCATCATTTGACGCGCGAGCAGACCGATTTCGAGCGCAAGATTGCCCGGTATCGTGCCCCGGCCCACAAGTGCAATGCCTGCCACTGCAAGCAAGCCTGCACCGATTCGGATGATGGCCGGGTCTTGGAAAGTCGCTTAGACGCTTGGTTGCAATCGGAATTGAGCCGCTTCCATCGTGGCATTTCGCTGGCCCTCTTGCTGCTGGCCCTCCTTTTCCTCGTAGCGGAGATGTTCCGCCATCAGGAAACTCGTGATTGGATGGTGCTGGTCGCCTTATTGGCGCCCATCGGGGTTGCGGGTTCAAGATATTTGGTTTACTTTTCAGAGCGGGGGGGCGAAGAATTGACCGCGCCTCGGAATCGCCGCCCCGTTTCAAATAATACTTGTCATGGCAAATGAACATTGACCCCAACCACCACGGATTCACGACGCTTTGCATTCACGCTGGCACGCATCTGGACCCTATCACCGGCGGCGCGTGCAGTCCCACCTTCACTTCCACGGCCTACGCGTTTCCAAATCCGGCAACGCCAACCTCTACCCGCGCTACTTCAACACCCCCAACCGGCAGGTTATCGCCGGCAAGATGGCAGCGCTCGAAAAGGGCGACGCGGCGGTCGTCTTCGGCTCAGGTATGGCGGCGATTGCCACGCTGTTGCTCGCCCACCTCAAACCCGGCGATCACGCGAACTTTCAAAAGCGCGTCTCCATCGGCATTGCGGACGAGGCGGATTTACGGGAAGATCTTGCCCAAGCCTTGGCCAGCGGATGATCGTCACCCGACGTACGGCGCAAGCCGATGAACGATATGAATGCTACCGAAGACGAACAAAGCACTTAATTATGTCACAGAACAAAAATTCAAACGAAATCAAGTTTAGACCGGCCCAAGCCGCCCCAGTTGCCGCGCTGGTGGATTACCAGAGCGCCTCCATTGTCAGCCGCGAAATTGTGAAAGGCGCGACCGGTCGGGTCACGCTCTTTGCCTTTGATGAAGGGGAAGGTTTGAGCGAGCACACTTCACCCTTTAATGCCTTGGTCCAGATTATCGAGGGCGAGGCGGAAATCATCATCTCCGGCCAACCGCATCGTGTCGCAGCGGGCGAATTGATCTTGATGCCAGCCCAGGAGCCGCACGCACTGAAGGCGCTCAGGCGGTTCAAGATGATATTGACCATGATCCGTTCCTAAACACGAGCTCGGGATGTTTACGCGCATCGCGGCCATCATTTCGACAGGCTGCCAGGCATCGGTTCCCTGGCGGTTGTGTCCCCTGCCCTGCGGAATGCCTTGCTGCCGCTTGTGCTGGACCCAATCCGGGTTCAGTGGCCGGCCGCGATCAATTTGCGCAAGCCGGGAAGGCACTTGTTCAATTAACCCCATGGGCGTCAGCCGCACAACCCAGCCCTCAAGCACCTGGAATCCCCGCCCACCCGTTTCCTTCGCGCCTCGGTCGGACGTGCAGGCCCTGTGCGAAATGCCTTGCAAATCCGGGCGTTGGGGAGAGAATCGCACCAAGAACCAGCAACCTTCCATTGAACTTCATATACCACCGGTCAATTGGGAAATCCCCGATGAGGCCCGAGAACTGCCTGGGTTTTCTCCTCTTGGTGGCCATGGTGCTGCCACTGTGGGCACCCAACGGTCAGGCGCAAACTTCGGTTACGTTTTTCAACAACGGCGCGAACTGGACGATCAATCAATCGGGACTCAGCTCGGCGAACATCACGGCCAACGTCTTCCACGGCACCGATGGCAACGGCGGCGAGGCCGTTTCCGCTTGGTATGACTATCCGGTTTACATTGATGGATTCACGGCCACTTTCACCTACCAAGACGTCGGCGGTTCGCCGGGCAATAACGCGGACGGCTTGAGTTTCGATCTGCAGGAGTACGGGCCGTCCTTTCTCGGTGCGACTGGCGGCAACTTGGCGGTGGATGGGCTTTCGCCGAGCGCGAATTGGGAGTTCAATCTCTACGCTCCGAATGGCATCGGCGCCAGCTTCCACACCGATGGCGAGATTTATGGCTACGCCGGCACTGGCTTGGTGAATATTTCGAGCGGCCATCCCGTTCAAATCACCATCGTTTACACCCCCGGCGGCGCGGTCCGGGAAACGCTGGTGGACACGGTGACCAGTGCCTCCTTCGTCACGAATTATAATATTGGGGACCTGTTGCTGCTGTTGGGCAACAGCCGGGCCACCCTCGGTTTCACGGCGACGGACGGCGGGGTGAGTTCGGTCCAGACGGTCAGTAATTTCCAGTTTGCCAGCGCGACCAATCTGCTGAATCAGGGCGGAGCGGTGGCCTCCTCGTATCCGTCCGAGGGCGCAGTGCTCCCCGGCTTGTGCCGGATACAAGTGAATTTCAACCAGGGGGTGACCGGGGTGACGGCGCCGGACTTGTTGATCAACCACGTGCCTGCGACCAATGTGACCGCCTATTTGCCGTGGCTGTACGTCTTTGATTTTCCGGAGCCGGCGATGGGAAACGTGAGCGTGGACTGGGCCACCAATGCGAGCATCGCCAGCCTCGCGGGGCGGACCAATGTGGCGCTGGGCGGCGGTTGGGGCTACACGCTGGATCGTTTGTTCCCGCCGCCGAACGCGGAGATTTCCGAGTTCATGGCCGCGAACACAGCCACCCTGCTTGATTCCTTTGGCGACAGTTCGGACTGGATCGAGCTGTACAACGGATCGAGCGCGTCCGTGAATCTGGCGGGTTGGTCCCTGACAGTGGATCCCACCAATTTGACGCAGTGGACGCTGCCGGATTTTGTTCTGGCCACGGGCGATCACCTCGTCGTGTTTGCATCCGGGAGAAATCTCACGGCGGTGACGAATGAATTGCACACCAATTTCAAACTCCGCGCCGAGGGCAGTTTCCTGGCGCTCGTGGATCCGCATACCAATCTGGTTTCCCGCTTCGCGCCCCAATACCCGCCACAAACCACGGATATTTCCTATGGAATAGACCCGGTCCTGACGGGTGACCTCGGCTATTATACCATCCCGACCCCGGGCGACCCCAACCTGCCGGCGGGACCGGGCTTCACTGCGGAACCGGTGTTCTCGCAGCCGGGCGGGACGTTCATCGCACCGTTCAATTTGACGATCACCGACGCGACCACCACCGCCGTCATCCGCTATACGATTGACGGGACGATGCCGACGGACCAGTCACCCGTCCTGGCCGGGCCCTTGCTAATCAACAGCCCCGTGCAGGTGCGGACACGCGCGTTCGCCGCCGGCTGGTTGCCCGGGCCGATCCACAGCGAGAGTTACATTCAACTCGGATCGGACGTGGCCCGGCAATCGTCGGACCTGCCGGCCGTCATCATTTACAACTTTGGCGCCGGCGTGCCGGATCCGACCGAAGGCGTGCCGGATCAATTCGCCAATTTTTCCTTTTATGAACCCACGAACGGGGTTACCTCTCTGACGAATGCCCCGACCTTGAGCGCGCGGGCGGGATTCCACGTGCATGGCTCTTCGACTCGCGATTTCGCCAAGCAGGCTTGGACCGTTCAATTCTGGGACGAACTCAACAACGCGACCGACTGCGCGCCGCTGGAATTGCCTGCGGGCAAGGACTGGGTGTTCTATGCGCCGGATGTCTTTGAACCGGTGCTAATTCACAACCCGCTGGCCTATCAATTGAGCCGGGACATTGGCCGCTACGCTTCCCGCACCAGAATGATCGAGGTGTATATCCACACGACCAGCGGCCCCGTGACCGCCAGTGACTATAACGGCATTTATGTGCTTGAGGAAAAAATTAAGCGCGCGCCCAACCGCGTGAACATCAGCAAGTTGAACGCGGATGACAACATGCTGCCGGCCGTCACCGGCGGTTACCTGCTCGGCATCGACCGACTGGGTGAGGGGGAAAACGGCCTGAATGCGGCCAGCCAGACGATGGTCTACGAGGATCCCAAGGAATCGGACATACTCACGCCCGAGCGCGCCCCGCAGCAGGCTTACATCCAAGACTACATGAACCAATTCGCTGCCGCCCTGGATGCGAGTGCCTACACTAATCCGGCCACCGGCTACCCGGCTTACCTCGATGTGGATTCATGGATTGATCATCACCTCCTCAATGTCGTGACCTTTAACGTCGATGCGCTCCGACTCAGCGCGTTTTTCAACAAACCGCGCCAAGGTAAACTTGTGTTCGGGCCGATCTGGGACTTTGACCGGTCGCAAGGCTCAACCGACGGGCGGGATTTCAATCCGTATGTGTGGCGGGCGATGACCCAAGACGGGGGCACGGATTTCTTCAACTACACTTGGTGGGGCCAAATGTTCACCGACCCCGACTTCTGGCAGAAGTGGATTGATCGCTACGAGGACTTGCGCGCCGGCATGTTGTCCACTAACCACATCTATGCCGACATCGACGCGCTGGTGGCGCAGGTCCGCCAGGAGGAGCCGCGCGAGATTGCGCGGTGGCCGGGCTGGACGACCCCGCGCTCCGGAACGTATTCTTATGGGAGCGGATTCGCCTACACATTTCCGGGCACTTACGACGGGGAAGTGACGTTTCTCAAGCAATGGTATGCCAACCGGCTTCAGTTTATTGATACCAACCTGCTTGCCCAACCCACCCTCGTTTCCAACGTGGTGGCCGGTTCCTCGGGTGCCACGGTCACCATGCGCGGCCCGGCGGGCGCGACCATCTATTATACCGTGGACGGCTCGGACCCGCGACGCTCAGGCGGAGTCATCTCGCCCACCGCGCACCTATACCAGTCGCCGGTGGCCATCACCAGTAACACGGTGATTACCGCGCGGGCGCGCGATCTGAAGCATTCCAATCTGATTGGGGCCAACAATCCGCCCATCTCGAGTCCGTGGTCCGGGCCCGTGGTCGCAACCCTAGGGCTGGTTTCTTCGCCCACGGCGGTGGCTTATGGCGCGGCTGGGTCAGTGTATGCGCAAAACTTTGATGCTTTGCCCAATCCCGGAGCCAGCTCGGTGAACAGCGACAACCCGGTGACCCTCAACGGCGTGACTTATTTCCTGGGCGATCCGTTCGGCTTCGCGCTGCCCGTGGATTCAAGCGGCACCTCGCTCGGGGCGGACGGCCTCGGGCTCACAAACTCGATGGCGGGCTGGTACGGCTTGGCGGATCCGGCGGCAAACGTCGGCACGCGTTTTGGCGCGACCGACGGCGACCAGACGACCGGCGGGCAGATCAGCTTCGGTTTGCCCAATAGCACCAACCGCGCACTGGGATTGCTGGCCACCAGCAGCACGGGCTATACCGCGTTCGGCCTGAAGCTGCTCAATGGCACCTCGCAGACCTTGAATCGAATCTCCCTGCAATTCACTGGCGAGCTCTGGCGGCAATCCAATCTGCCCAAGACCCTGGAGTTCTACTATCTGGTGGATCCCACTGCCACGAACGCCTTTTCCACCAACGCGACCGCCTTCCTCCCAGTGTTAAACGCCAGTTTCGCGACCCTGGCAACCGCGGTTGGCGGCACCGCGGTCGATGGTACGGCAGCCACCAACCAGGCGACCTTCGGCGTCACGGACCAGGCCATCACCGACTGGGCGCCGGGAGCCGCGTTGTGGCTGGTTTGGGAAATGGCGAACCCGGCCGGCAAGTCCCAGGGCCTGGCCATCGACGATTTGACCTTCTCCGCCTTCAACTCGATCGCGTTGACCAATCAACCCGTGCTCAGCCTCCAGCCTGTCCGCAGCACCCGTGGGTTTGCGAACCAGTTTGTCATTTCTTGGGTCGCGGCAGGCGTCCCGTATCAATTGCTGACCACCACGAATCTGACGCTGCCGGCAGCGTGGCACCCGGCCGCAGGCGCGCCCACCCAAACCAACGACGTCTCGTACTTCAACGTGGCCTGTACCAACACGGCCCAGTTCTTCCGCCTGGCGGCGCCTTGAACTCAGGCCGGCAGAGGTTTAGCACAAGTAATTCATGGTTGCGATGGCAGGCGCAGGCCACACTGGGGTACCGCAGGTTTCCCAACCTGCTGTCTCGCCGATTTCCAAATCGGCGGTACGTGGCAGTATCCATGCGGGCTTGGGTGTCGGCGGGCAAATGGACCCAGCTATTCCTCCTTAGGCACCTGTGCGCCACAAGCACAGTGGCCAAAGACGCAACTTGGGCTAGACTCCTTTCCAGACGGACGAAGCCATGGCCCGATGCAGACGACCTGCACCGGTGGCCATTCATGGCCGACTGGATGAACCGGAACCCAGCCTGTTGGTTGGCAACGAACACTTTGAGACGGATCACTCAGGGATTGACTCGCAGCACCGAATGGTCATTGCGCACAGCAACCGGCTGGAGGAATTGTCAGCCAACCATCATCTGGCCAATACGCCCGCGACAGCCGCGTGCGGGGCCGCTTCCGCCGCGCAAAATCTAATGTGCATGATAATTGCTAAAAATCTCTTGCAATTGTTGTTTATCGCATGTATTATGAAAGCTAGGTCATGTGACGCCATGGAATGCGGAAGGACCGGCATGCAGAGCCGCAAGAAAAGATTGAGACCGCGGCCTTTTTGCGGGGGGCTGACAGATGGTTGTCCCTTGGCCTTCGATCAGTTAGTCAAGCAACAAGAACACAACTCGTATGAAGCATGGAGGTTATGACACCTTGAAACCCATGAGGTGGCGGAGGCGCTGGGCAATGCTCGCGGCACTGCTCGTGCTGTGGAGCGGGTTGGCCAGTCGGGCTCAGACCGTGCTGCTGTTTGAAGGCTTTGAAGGCAATTTTCCGGTCGATAATGGCTGGTCCGTAGGCGATTCCAATTTGCTCAACGGCTTGGTTTATTGGGATGATGTCTATACCACCTTTGGCAGCATCCCCGCTCACTCCGGGTATTGGAAGGGCTATTGCGCCGCTCTCTCCAATGGCGCGCCCGTGGCCGTCGCCGGCTATGCGATCAACATGCAAGCCTACGCCACCAAATCCTTAAACTTCGCGGGGTATACCGGGGCGAACCTGGGTTTTTGGTACAACATTCCCTCGATCGAAACCAACTTCGATCATTTCCGGGTTTACATGGACACGAATGTCCTGCTCGACAAAACTGAAGGCACTGTCGGCTGGTCTTATTTTGCGGCGCCCTTGAATGCGTATCTCACTGGCACCCACGCGTTAAGATTCGAATTCGATTCAGATTACAGCGTGACCTATGAAGGCGCCTATCTGGATGACATCCAAGTGGACGGAGCCAACGCGCCGGTGGTGACCCACCTCGAAAACCTGATTAACGCCAATTACTCCGGGCTTGTGATTGCATCCGATGGCCTCTCCGGCCGAAGCAATGTCCAGGCGCAGGCCGCGTTTTCTGCGGAGAATTTCACGGGCAGCCCGGTGTGGTACACGAATGTGCTGCGGTTTCAGTTGATCAACACCAACGGCAACACGCCACAACCCATTTATGACGCGGGCGACGTCTCGACGAACCTCAATTACACTTACAACATCACCAACATTCTCTATCTGGCGGCGGGAACCAATGTCACGGTAACGAACACCGCTTATATTCTGCCGGCCGCGTGGATGAGCCAGTACACGGAGTATTATCTGAACTGCCAGATGTTTACCAACGGCATGCTGGCCGGAAGCATGGTGACGCCTCCGCAAATTTATTTTGATTTTACCAACACGGTCAGTGGGGACCACGCGTTTAACGTGCTGACGTACTTCGGCAATGCCTCTTGGTCGAGAACCTATGCCGTTCAAACCATCCCCGGGACAAACACATTCCAGGTGGATGCCAGTTACTATCTGCTGCGCTGGGACGACTTCAACTTGGCCCGAACGGCCGCCAACATTCCGGTTATTTTTAACTTAGAATTACAGGATTCCGCGGGAAATATCGTTCCGCTCCTGAACCAACGCGAAGTGTTTTACGATGCAGTGACCAACTACGCGGGACTGACTCCGCCGAGCCCCACGGCGCTGATCGCTTCCCACACCTTGGACATCCAGCCCGCCGCGCAACTGGATTCGGTCAACAAGACTTACTACCTGACGCTCACGCTCGGCTACACCAATGATCCGGTCAGCGGCGAGGTCATCACCGCCTATTCCCAAAGTTCGAGCACCAATGAACTCCTGGATTTTGACGGTAATCTTGTCTTTGGCGGCATTGGGACCACGATGACCTCGTTGGGCGCAGCGCCGCCGGTCATTCCGCCCAGCGGGGGCATCATTCCAACGACGTTGAGCAGCGTGGGAGGATACGTGACGGCGAACACCAGTTACACCTATTCCGGTGCTGGCTCGCTCAGCGTCAGCCTGCAATCCAATGGCGACGCCATCGTCACTGCGGGCGCCGTGACGCCGAACGGACCTCCGTCCACCACCCTCGCCGGGGTGACCTACCGCGGACCGATCACCCTGTCCACTTCCGGCGCCCATGGAAACCTGATGGCCACGCTGCCGACCGGTTTCGGCTATCGCCTGAACGACATCAGCAATTTGGTGCTCTCCCCCTTTGTCACCTACACTAATGTTCCGTTGACGGCGGCCTTGTCGCCCGCGAGTGATCAAACCTATGCGCCGGGCGTGCCGATTTATGCCGCCAGCGACAACAAGCCGGTGTGGTTCAACGTGAGCCAGATCACCTGGCATGTGGCCGCGGGTTCTTTCGATTTTCCGGCGTCCAGCGCGACCTACGTTCGTCAACCGGAATACGCGTACCTGCAATCGGTGTCCAATCTGCTGGCAAATCCGCCGGTCATGGCGATCAAGATTTCCAACGATCAGTATTGGCGGTCCCTGACGGGTATCACCGGAACTCCGAACGTGCAGGCTGACCCGCATGGTAATGCTTGGCTGACGACCACTTTCACTTTCGGTCCGGGCACTTTTTTCGGGCATTTCCCCTATAATAACCCGGTCCAATGGACTGGGTCCGGCCAAATGGAGGTGGTGGACGATTTGGTGGTGGTGGGGGGCAGCAGCACTCTGACTGGCGCCAGCACTGTTTCAGCGCCGTATGACCGCAATTGCACGGATTGCGGGAGTGCGGGGCTGGCGGCGAACGGAGATCCTGCCATCGCGCCCAATGGTTCGCTCTTCAACTTCACGTTAGACGGTGGACTGATTGCCGTGGGCCCCACCGTGGGCACGGTCAATTTGCAATGGGGTTACATCGGGGGAACCAATATGGATTTTGCCCAACAGGCGCTCCTATTCTCCAACGCCGTTTTCCACCTGCCAGGTAATTTCCTCCGGGGCGATCAAAACGCGCTGCCTCCCGAACAGGGGGCCACCACGATCCTCTATACGGGCTTTGCGGGCACTAATCTGCATTACGCCGAGCGACCACTCTCCGCCGGGTACAGTGCGGGTCTGGCCGATTATGCCGGCATGAATTTCCGCTGTGACCGAGATTCCGTCCACAACGCCAACAGCGTAATCGCCGGCACCCCCAACATTAACTGGCAGCTCACCGGACGGTCGAAATACTATGTGCGCCCCAGCGGCGTGACCGGGATTCATGAGGCCGCCTCCAACAGTTTCCCCGCCTCCCTGACGCTTTGGGGCTATCAATTTAATTTCAGCAACTACGGATTGTCCTTTATTGACAGCCACAACGATCGTTCGCCCGCGACCTCGCTGGTGAATGGTTTGATCACGCTGCCCGCTCCGGCTAATTTCGCGCAGGCGTTCATTGACATGGACTTTACCTGCCGCGGCGCTCCGGAGGCTGGGGATGTGCCTAACGGCGATGGCTTCAAGGTCATGCAATACTGGCTGGCGGATTTCAAGACCCATTCCATCACTTTTGCAAGCAATGATCAATGTTCGCCGGACGACGGCAAGCTGGTCTTGGGAATTGAAGGGTATGCTTCGCATATTCCCAGCAAGCTGTATGGCGAAATTGGCTTCTTCCCAGGCGGGGACCAAATCCCCGCGGCTTTCGGGCTCAGCAATGTGGTATCCCGGCTGAAACTTCCCAACATCATCTATGTGGATGGGCCGACCAATTCCAGTTACGCGTTCACGCCGGGACAGGACGGTTATTACAATACCTGGTCTAACCGGGACAACGCTTCCTCCGCCCCCGGTTGGATGAATATTTTCGGCAAAATGGACGTGCCGTTTTTTGAAGACCTGCAGTTGCACCTGCAAACCAGTTGTCGCACGAACGGCGCTGCCGCCAGCAACGCCGTCATTTATCTGTCCGGCGGTTGGCCGCGCCCGGGGAGCGGGAATCCGGATTACGGCTGGGATTTCTCCGGGGTCACCCCGTTTGAAACCAACCTCTTTGACACCGCGAACGCGGGCTGGCCCGGCCTCGGCGGCACGCCCAGCAGTTCATCCATTGAGACCTACCGCGATAACCCGAAAGCCCAATACTTCCATCCGCGCGCGCAACGCCTCTGGCTGGGAATTGTGGATTTCGATTATCCGCTCGCATGGAATTATCCCCTGCGGACCTTCAAATCCTGGGCGGGAGTCACCAACAGTTTGCTGATCGTGTCGATTCAACATCAGGTGACCTACATGGATTGCCAACACGCGTCGCTGGATTTCGGCGCACAGTATGCCGGGTTGCCGGTGGCCAACATCGCAAATCTGGCGTTCAACGCGATTGACCAAGCCACCGGGGTCAGCGACGCGATCACCAAGGCCGCGACCCAGCCCATTGAAGCCGCCCTCAGCACTGGACTGGATGAAATGAATCAACTGCTCGATACGCAAATGAAACGCATGATGGATGGCGTTTTTGACAGCACGGTGAATCCGGTGATCGATCAATTCTACGGCCAGCTCTCCAATCAATGGGCCCATACATGGAGCACCCTGAGCCTCGCCCAGAAGCAGCAATTCGTGCCCTCGGTCTATTCAAACGGCCTCAGCCTGTTGGTCGGCACCGGCCCTGGCGCCGCCGCCCACAGCCTGACCTCGGTGCTCGGCCAATTGGGCAGCGGACTCCAGACCGCCAACAACCTGATCACCCAGATTCAGAGCTATTTGCGCGATGGCACCAACGCCATCAACGCCGTTATCAGTGTGGTCAATATCGGCACCAATGGCCAGAACTTGGCGAGCAATGGCGTCGCCGGCCTGATCTCGCCGCAACCGGATGGCCGGTCCGGGATCCCCAAGCTGATCACTGCGCTCATCTCCGATATGGCACCGCAGTTCATTGATTCCACCGCGGGTCCCACGATGAGCAATCTCGTAGGCGAAGCCGACTCCACCTTTGCCGAGCTCACCCAAACCCTGACTGACACCGAAAACGCCCTGATTCAAGTGAGTGATGGCCTGACCAACGCCGGAGATTTTACGGCCGAGCTCAGCAACATTCTGGCCAGTGCGAACAGCGCCCTCAGCAACGTCACCATGCAGGTCACGCTCCAAACCACCCAATATTTCGGGAAGTTAAATTACAACATTGATAATCCCTTCCAGGTCATCAGTGCCAGCGACATTAAACAATACATCCGGCAACAGGTGGAAGATCAATTCTTCGCCTCCGCGCCGGCGGCCCAGATTCAAACCGCGTTGCGCCAACGACTCTACGACGTGGACGCGGCCATGCGCCAACAAATGGATTCGGTCTTCAGCCAAATTGACGGCCTCATCAAAGACTTGATTGGTCAGTCGTTGGCGAGTCTGGATGACTCCATCAGTTCCTGCCTGGGTTCGGTGGCCGATGTCATGGGCGCCGGCAGCCTCAAAGGCCATGCCGACATTGACGGGGACAGCCTGAAATTGCTGCGCATTGACGGCCACTTCCAGTTCAAATGCCCGGACAACATGGAGCTGAATGCCTTCTTGGAAATCAAGGAACTCAATTCCGACGGCAGTGACAACGGTTGTGGCGACGCGCATAACCCCTTCACGGAAGTAACGGTTGGTGCAACGAAGGTTCCGATGGATTGGATCAGCTCCGGGCTCACCGCCGATCTGGAGGCCAAGTTCACCTTTGCCACGCAGCCCGTCCCCATCGATCTTGGCGGCCAGATCTCCCTCAACGGCGATATCAATTTCCAGGCTTTTGACCTGCACGATTTGGCAGTGGCCATGGCTTTTGGCGCCTCGGACAATTATGTGGCTTTGAAGGGCGGCGTAAGGTTTAACGGCTTCGATTTCTCGGGCGCCGCTTTCTTTGGCAAAACCTGCACGCTCGATCCGCTCTTGTTGATCGATCCTGACGTCGCGAAGGTACTCGGGAACCCGCCCTTTACGGGAGGTTATGTCTATGCCCAAGGCTGGATACCGGTCTCCCAGCTCCTGACGGGCATCCCGGCTACCTGCCTGTTTGAGATCTCCGCCGGCATTGGTGCCGGCGCCTTTTACTTCGCGCAAGGTCCGACGTTCGGCGGCAAAATGTTCTTGGGCGTTTCTGGCTCGCTGCTGTGCATCGTCAGCATCGAAGGGGATGTAACGATGATCGGAGTGGACAAAGGCGGCAAGGTAAACTTCTTCGGCGATGCTCACTTTGATGCGTCGTTCGGACCCTGTCCGTTCTGCATTTCCGTCAGCAAAGACGTAAGCATGTCGTACGTGAATAATTCATGGAGCATTCAATGACCTGCACCCTCAAACAACTGAGTCACTTCGGCCGGCAGACACTGGTGTCGGTGGTCATGTTGCTGGTGGGCTTGCTGCCGCCGCCAGCGCGGGCGCAAAGTGGCATTGGCGAGATCATCTACACCGTGGGCACCACCGCCCGCGATCCGCATGGTCGCGACTGGGCGTATATCCTCTGGCAGGGCACTAGCCCCAGCCTGACCAGCAATCGCGTTTTTGCGGTCTATGCAAAGTCCGGCGAAGCCACCAACCCTGCGCCGTACTCCCGGCTCTCGCTGGTCGCCCAGCAGACCGATCCGCGCGTGATCGAACCCCTGCTGGAACGGGCGGCCAATGTCGGCGACGACATGATTAAGCTGGATCAAGACATCGAGGCCCTGTTCGCTAGCTTCATCCCGCCCACCTCGGTAGCCCGGGCGGACCAACTTTCGGGAGTGATCCGGGGTTCGGCGGGAATTGCGACCTATTATCAGGACTTGATGCTGCTGGCGCGTAATCATCCGGGCGTGAGCATGGCCTTGGGTTTTGCGGATGCGGAACTGATCGCCCCAAACTCGACCAATACCTTTGAAGTGCGGGCCTATGATCCTATCACCAGCCAGGATCTGGCGGTGGTCGGCCGCGTGACGATTTACGCGGGCAAGCCCACCATCCTGCCCCCGCCCGGACCACCGATCCAGGTGCCCGTGCCGAATCCGATGGGCGACTTGAACTTGAAGTTCCGCTGGGGCACGCCCGATGAGCTTCGTCGGCTGGGATTGATGCAGTTCGGATTCAACCTCTATCGCGTGGAAATGCACTACGCCAATAGTCAAGGCTGGAACGTATCCACGCCGCCTCCAGATAATGTGCTCCTGGGACTGGCAGCCACCAACCCTGCCGCCGTAAAACGCGTCAACACCGTGCCCATCACGCCGGCCACGGAATTCACGCTATTCGATGCTGCCAATCTGGCGCCGCCAGGCGACACCAATACCACGTTCATCATGGACGACGATGGCCGGGGCCGCCCCGGGTACACCAATTATAATTGGACCAACGGCGCGGAGTTCTACTATTACGTGGCCGGACGCGACGTACTGGGGCGCGACGGCCAGTTCTCTCCTGGCCTGCTGGCCACGGTGTGCGAGCGCATTCCCCCACTGCCGCCCACCGGTGTCCACGTAGTTAACGACTATGAGTACAACCCTGCCACGTTATCTTCCAATCAGTCCTTGCGCGTAAATTGGAAACAGAATCTCCGCACCAATGATCCGGTGGTCAATTATTGGATCTATCGCTGGACGAACATGGCGGAAATGAATCTCCACTCGGGGAATATTTCCAACAATCTCATCGGAATTGCGGCCCAAATCCCGAATGCCACCAACAACAGTTTCCTGGACAACGGCGCGGGTTCGCCCTCCGCGTTGAACTCCTATGGCGAAACGTATTGGTACACGGTGCGGGCGGGCGATGCCGGCGCCTGCGGCCAGAATCTTTCCCAGCCCGCCGGGCCCGCGTACGGCGTGCTGCGCGCACGCATCGGCCCGCCGGCGGCCACGGGATACATTCTCATCAACTGCCTCGAACCGTTCGTCACCTGGACGAATTATTCTTGGGCCGGAATCCCCTCCGATACCAACAACTACCATGTGCTGCTCAATTGCGTTGCGACCGACCCGCGTTTTGACTGGGCCGAGTTTATGGTGCAAGCGACATATATGCTGCCCACGGGCGGCACGATTACGCTCAGCAATTCCTTTGGTCCGCTCTATTTCCAGGGCACTGGTGCCGTTTCGAACTGGTGGACGCTACCCGTCGATCCCACCGGACAAGGCCTGTCACTCGGCAGCCCCACGGTTACTGCGTGGTGCCGGGCAGGCTTGAATAACGGCAAGGTGTCGGCTTATGTCGTCGGCACAGGTGTCTGGCCGCCTCATTATGCCGCATTCACCGCCCTGACGATGACTTGGGATGCAGTCGCGGACAGTCTGCGAACTACCGCCGGGTCCCCGCTTATTGGCAGCCGGGGAAACTACTACCCTGATTGCGTGGAGCATGACCCCGGGGGCGGCGGCGGCGGCGTGGCTGGCACCAACAATGTCTGTGTGCATGCCATCCCGACTCCGGGAAGCTATGAATACCGGTTCTATCGCCGGGTGGATAATGGTCCGCTGACACTGCTCGCAGCCGGCGCGGTCAGCAATCTCACGGATGTAGCGGCGTGCGATGACAATACCCCCGTGAATGGTGGCACGATGTGTTTCTATGTGCAAATGCTGGATCAAAACGGCAATCCGAGTCCGTTAGCGGATTTGGGCTGCATTGAAACTGCCCCGGTGACCCCGCTGCCCATCCCGGTGCTGGCGAAAATTATGCCCGTCGGGAACGACCCAGCCGACGCTCAAATGAGTCTGTACTGGTTTTGCCCGCCCTATGGTATCGATCGGTTCGAGGTGAATCTCGCGGCCAAGCCGACCAGCCCGATGACCAATTTGTTCGCGCTATCCCCGCAGTTAGTGTGTACCGGCGCGCCCCCAGTTCCGGTTACGTTCACTTTGAAGGGAAGCACCTACACCAACCTGCCCTTCTATTCGTACCTTACAACCAAGGTGGGGCCAGCCTTCGGAAATAACGGCGCCGCCTTTGACGTCCCCTGCAAGATCGAAGTCGGCAAAACCTACTTTGCCAGGGTGCGAGCCGTGAGTCCGCATGGCGATGTGGGAAATTGGAGCGTTTACCAATCGTTTATCTGGTCGCCCAGCAATACCCCCGCCTTGCAGGTGCCTTGGCCAGCTCGGCCATTGCCCACTGTCACCAACGCCAATTTCTTTACCTTTGCCTTCTATTTATCGCCAACCAATAGTGACCCGTTGCGCGCCGCCGCGCCCGCCGGCAATGCCGTGCTCATCGGCCTCACGAACATCGGCAACTACACCTACGCGGTTTCCAACATGCCGCCATCGGTCAACGGGTTCTTTAATCCCAACCTGGCGTTGGAAACCAACACTTTCGGCGAGAGCATCTTCCCTTGCACGCTGTATCGCTACCAGGTAACTAACGCGATCTTCCCCACCGTCTCCGGGGATGTCATCCAAGTCTCTCCGCTCATGGAGAACATCGCGTATCACCAAGTGGACGTTTCAGGCGTGGCCTTCTTTCTGTATTCGGTCATTTCGGATCCATTTATTGCGGTTACCGGCGCGAACACCGGCGCCGGAAACGCCGTGTATCTCTGGATTCGTGATACCCAACCGCAAATCTCCGGCGCCAGCTATAAATACATCCTCGTGCACTTTGATCCGGTCTCGCACGAAATTGATCAACTCATTCCGTCCAACGAGGTGCAAGTGCCATGAAACCGTCATTCTCCTCAAACCTTCGCGCGTGTTCTGGCCTGTGTCAGACGCCGTTCGGCCCCGGTGGACAGCTCAGCTCTGGGCTGAAAACCTTTCTGAGCTTGTGTCTGCTGGCTTTCACTTGCTTTACCTCGCGTTCCGCCCCGCCATTTGTTTACGAGAATGCTTTTGAAATTCAAAGCACGGGTGATTTTGACGGCAATGGCCTGCCAGACTTGGTGATTGTGGACAAGGCGACTGGAAGTTACCGGATTGCTTATCAATTCTCGCCAGGGGTCTATTCCTGGGTTTCCGCCAGAGCTAGCGGCGTTGCGAACGCAACTGGCTTGGGCATCGGCAAACTGGATTCGCTGACTTTTGATTCCCTGGCCATCGCCGGCCCCGACGCTAACCGCATCAACCTACTCGACGCCAACAACCCCGCGGCTGCCAGCGAACCTGCCAATATCTTCATCCCATCACTGGGGCCCAGCCTCGTGGGCGTGATTGACATCGGCGGCGTCGGCAACACCACAAACGACGATCTATACGTCGCGAGTATCTATAACGGATTGCTCTCTTACCGCGAAACCTTGGTGCGCAACAACGGCACCACCAACCGCACGATTCTCGCGGACAATCCGCTCTCCCACATCCGCCAACGCGCCAACTCCATCCTCATTAACACCAATTCCTATCCGCGCCTGGCGCTGTTCGACCGGAATGCACTGCCGGGTCAGGACGCACTTGATTTGCTGGATCTCTCCAGCGGCGCAGCGGCACTGGCCATCAGCTATCTGATTACGAATCTCCCGGAGTCATACGATTATGTGGCGGCGCAATTTGTCAGCACCAACCCCCTGACTCAAATCATCTTCTACGCAACCAACAGTTACTTCTTTTACGAATATCAAGTAAATCAGCCGGTTCCGGGCACTTATTCCTTGAGCTCTGCAAACACGTTTGGCCTTACCAACGCCATTGACCGTATTTTCACGCTGCCCGGCACCAACGGAACTCGCTTGCTGGTGCTCTATTCCAACGATCTTTCGGCCGCGGTCTTTAAGTTTGATGGCGTAAACCCGCCCGTGCTGGCACAGGCGTTTAATGCCGACCCCGGCCAGCATTTCACCGGCGCCGGTGCTTTGGGCAACAGCGGGTTCATGGCGTATTCCGCGCCTGCGGGCGAGAACACCTCCCAAAACTTCCGACAATGGATGTGGACGGGCTCCGCCTACTCCAACTCCGCGTCCGGCAGCCTGCCGCGCGTCTCTCCCTATAGCGCCTCCGGCAACGTCATGCAATTTGCCCACGAGCCGTTTGTGACCAACAACCCCATTCTGCTCCGGCTGAACAATGCCGGCGACTGGGCGCAGTCCCCCAGCTTCTCCGGCTCGCCGGGAAACATCTCGGTCACGACCCTGAGCTTTCTGAATTCCACCTCCGGGCTGGTCAATCCGACTTCGGTGACTCTGGGTGCGGCCCACCCGCTGGCGCAATTCGGACTGGCGAACCAATTTAGCAACATGATTTCCGTGTTTAGTTTCACTCCCCCCGCTGGCGACAAAGTGAGCGACGTCACCATCTCCCCTGTGCCGGGCACCTATGAAAAGACGTTTTCGCTGCAATTCACTGCCGCCACCCCCAGCGACAACGTATTTTTTCGGCTCGGGTCGGGAGCCTGGAATACTTGGAGCAACAACGCCGTGGTTTGGGTTTTCACGAATGTCCTGGTGCAGTATTACAGCCAGCCGACCAACAGCGGCAACGCCAAGTCGCTGATCAAAGCCGCCGCCTACCAATTCACCGCGGGTCCGTCCACGCTCAATGCCAATGGCGATGGCATCCCTGATTTCGTGAAGATTGCGTTGGGCTTGAATCCGACTGCCGCGGCTAACAGCGATGGCAGCGGGTATTCCGACCTCGATGAATTAATATACGGAACTGGCGTGACCAACCACACCCGCCTGAACGACGAAGGGCAGTTCAACCTGCTCACCACGCCCATGCCATGGGATGGATTTGCCAATGCGCCAACCTTCTGCCAGACGAACACTTCACTTTATGCCTATGATTTGCAGGGGAGCCTGCTCAGCCGTGGCGTCATTAGCAACCTCCCGCCGGCGGTGGTTCTGAGCAATATCA
>Ga0364920_10222_pt1 | contig 19095 bp, 5 predicted proteins | sample SorcelJu500001C8_FD_206961 | JGI IMG/M metagenome (GOLD analysis project Ga0364920, IMG submission 206961) | Enriched cells from Trout Bog Lake Hypolimnion, Wisconsin, USA - BchlTB.June20.5000.01.C8 | ecosystem: Environmental > Aquatic > Freshwater > Lake > Hypolimnion/Profundal zone | place: USA...
GACCGAGCTGCGCGGGCGGCGGCGGCGGGGCATTTGGCGGCGCCATTTTTGTGCGCGACGGCGGCAGTTTGACGATTTCCGATAACGTGAATTTTGGCTCTTCGAGCAATGCAGTCACACATGGATCGGCAGGCATTGGCGGCGATGCGACCGCAGGCAGCTCCGCAGGTCCCGATCTCTTCATCAATTCGGGATCTACCCTGACATTGACGCCGACCGGAAACTTCACCTTTTCGTCCATCATCGCGGGCGATACGGTCAATTCAGGCGGCGGCCTCGTATTGAATGCGGACTCCTCGGGCGTCCAAGTCATCTTAAATCAGGCAAACACCTACAGCGGATCGACAACAATCACACAAGGGATTCTCGCGGTCGGCGCCGATGACAATCTCGGGGCGTCGACAACGGGGATCGTCTTCGATGGGGGCACGCTGGAGACGACGGCCAGCTTTACGCTCGGCGCGAGTAGAGCCGTCTCGACAACCGCCTCGACGACAGGGACGATCTCGGTAGATAACACCTGCACATTCGTCGTTGATCAGAGCATCGGCGGTTCCGGCGCAATTGCCGTGTCGAGCAACGGCGATGGAATCCTCGACTTTACCGGCGGTTCTGGAAACGCTTTCTCGGGCGGGCTGCAGATTCAATCGGGAGTGGTCAAAGTCTCCGCAGATCATCAACTGGGCGCTACGACAGGATCTCTGACACTCGAAGGAGGAGAGCTCAATGTCACAAACACATTCACGCTCTCCGGCTCGCGCGCTGTGCAGCTGTCAAACACGAATAATAACACCATCGATATCGCCTCCGGCAAGACATTGACAATTTCTCAGGCTATTGCAGACGGATCGAGCTCCGGCGGATTGGTCCTCTCGGGTCCGGGCAAGCTCCTTTTAGAAGGGACTTGCACCTATTCGGGGAACACGAGCATCGATGACGGAACGCTCGCTCTTTCGGGAAGCGGTTCGATCTTCGATTCGAACGAGGTCTACGTTGCAAGCGGCTCTACTTTTGATATCACCGCGGCGACGCAAGATGTCCAGATCAACACGCTCTCTGGCTCAGGCAGCATCAACGCAGAGTTCACGTCGGGACCGTACAATTTCATCGTGGTGCAAAATGAGGATGAAGGATTCGATGGCGCTTTAAGCGGCAATGCCGCGTTCGTTCTGCAGGGAGGGAATTATTTAGATTTTTCAGGAGCGACGAATACTTATTCAGGAGGAACCACCATCGAAGGCGGCACGCTCTTTCTCAGCAATGATGCAGAGCTAGGCACAAGCGGCACGAGTCTCTTTCTCAACGGAGGATCGCTCGGCTCAAGCAGCAGCTATACGCTCGGAAGCACGCGCGCTTTATCGGTCGGCATCGATTACGGCGGCTTTGACGCATATGACGGAACCGTATTGACGATTCCGCAACAGATCACCGGCGTCGGCGGGGCCTACGTGGATAGCTATAGCTCGGGGATTGTTGTGTTCAGCAGCAGCATAGGCAATAGCTTCGAAAACGGTCTCTATATCGGCTCTGGCGTTCTCGAAGTGTCCCAAGACAATCAACTGGGAGCTGCGGGCGGCTTTCTTGATTTTGACGGGGGCACTCTCGCCGTCACAACAGGTTTTACTCTCGACGACACGCGCGCAGTTGAGACAGATGATTCTAGCGGGATCTATGTGGCGGCAGATCAAATCTTCACCATCAGCCAAGGCATTAGCGGTGGTGGCAGCATCTACGTCAATCCGCCGTTCCCCTCCTTGGGAACAGGCAAGCTTGTTTTGGGAGGAGATTGCAGCTACACGGGAGATACGGCAGTCTACGGAGGGACTCTGGCACTGGTCGACAGCGGATCGATCGCCGCCTCCAACTCCGTTGAAGTCGACGCCGTGCTCGATCTCTCGGCCCTTGCCAGCGGCGTCACGCTGCCCACTCTTTTGGGCAACGGCACTGGCCAGATCCTAGGCAATATGCAGGCGCTCACCGTGATCCAAACAAGCGACGATACCTATGCCGGATCAATTGACGACAATATCTACGGCCTCATCAAACAAGGCGATAGCGAGCTTGCTCTGACAGGGACGAACGCGTATACGGTCGGCACCACCATCGAGGCGGGAACGCTGGGCATCAATACCGACGCCGCGCTCGGAAATACTGCGGGCTTTCTGACGATCGGCGACGCGACGCTGCACGTCACAGGCAGTTTTACTCTGAGTTCTTCGCGGGATTTCACTCTCACGGACTTAAATAGCGCGATCAATGTCGACAGCGGAAACACTTTCACTGTCAACCAGACGATTGCCGATGGCGACACAACCGGCGGTCTGACCTCGTTGAGCGATGGAGAGGGAACCCTCATTCTCGGAGGAGTGAATACCTACAGCGGCGGGACAACGATCCAAACGTGGATTCTCAGCATCGCCGCAGATACCGGCCTTGGGAATGCAAACGGCTTTCTGGCCTTGGAGGGAAGCGGCATCCTAAAAAGCACGGAGACTTTCTCACTCAGCGACACGCGCGCCGTCACGACCGCGACCTCTGCCGGAGGCTTTGAGATCCTTGCAGATCAGACGCTCACGATCCCGCAAACGATTAGCGATGGAGCCTCTTCCGGCTGGCTCATCGTCAATCCCCTTTCCGATACGGGGACGCTGATCTTAGACTCTGCATGCACCTACACGGGATCTACCTGGGTGAAGGCGGGGACGCTGATGCTCGAGATGGACGGCTCCATCGAGAACGGAGCCGCGACCATCGTGGATGGCGCGCTCGATATCACAGAACTCCCTGCGACGAGCATCACGATTCCCACCCTTTCGGGCAATAGCGCAGGCACAATCACCGGCGTTTCGGGACAGACGCTCTACATCGATCAAGAATCCGATCAAACATATGCAGGCGGCATCAGCGGCATCTCGAGTCTTGTCAAACAAGGTTCCTTTACGCTGACCCTTTCGGGCGATAATTCCTACGACACAGGGACGACAATTGAGACGGGAACCGTCAACGTCAGCGCAGATGCGGCTTTAGGAAATCCCACAACTGGTTTTGTGGCGCTCGCCGGAGGCACGTTAGAAGCCAGCGGAACGTTTTCACTCACTTCCACGCGCGCCGTATCGACCTCCAGCTCGACGAGCGTCATCAGCGTAGACGACGGCTATCAATTGAGCGTGCCGCAGAACATCACGGGCAGCGGCGCCATCACCGTCACGAGCAGCGGCGCAGGCGTTTTGGCGCTTGGCGGGACGAACGGTTTTAGCGGCGGCATCGCCATTCAATCGGGAGTCGCCAGCATCGAGGCAGATCGCGGACTTGGAGCTGTGGGAGGATCCGTCCTCCTCTCTGGCGGGATCCTCCAATTGACGACCCATAGCGTCACACTGGATGGCACACGCGCCTTCTCAACCTCGAGCAATGCAAGCGGGATCGATGTCGCCGCAGACAAAACTCTGACCATTCCACAAGGCATCAGCGGCGCAGGCGGCCTCACAATCAATCCGCTGACAGGGACGGGAACCGTCATCCTAAAAGCTGATTGCAATTACACCGACCCCACTTCGATCAACACGGGTACGCTTGCCTTAAGCGGCGCAGGAGGGATCTCTGGATCCTCCTCTGTGAGCGTCGCATCGGGAGCCCTCTTCGATCTCACCGATTCCACAAGCGATGTCTCCGTCACCAACCTCAATGGCGCCGGCAATATCAACCTCAGCTCGTCCGCAAGCTACACCCTCCAAATTACACAAACCGGCAATAACGAGATCGACGGGATCATCTCCGGCGCAGGCGGCCTTGAGCTCGCCGTAGGAGACGACACGATGACCCTCTCAAACATAAATCCCTTCACAGGCCCCACAACGATCACCACCGGAGTCCTTGCGCTCACGGGAAACGGCTCGGTCGCCGATTCCAGCGCAATGGCCATCGCGAGCGGATCTCGGCTCGATGTCACAGGCGTCGGCAGCTCTCCCGCGATGATCGGCTCGCTCAGCGGAGCAGGCGAGATCAACATGACTGGCGGGATCTCTTTGAGCGTCAATCAAACCGCAGACGGCACGTTTAGCGGAACCTTTGACGGAGACTCAGGAGATTTCACCTTGACAGGGACACATACGCTGAACCTCGACAGCGTCGGTCTTTCCTATACAGGAATCACCGAAGTGAGCGGAGGCATCTTGGCTTTATCGGGCGACACCACGTTGGTTAATTCTTCTGCAGCCATCATCGATCTGGGAGCGACGCTCGATTTGAGCGGATCTACTTCCCAAGTCGATATGAACAACCTCTCAGGGGCAGGCCGTTTCATCGCGACCAGCCAGGGAGTCGGCCTGATCCAGAGCTCCGACGGAGAATTCGACGGCGTGATCAGCGGAGATGGCGGCTCAATCTACATGTATGGCGGCGCAACGCTCACCTTGACGAACACAAACACTGTAAGCGGCACATTTCAGATCAACAACGGCACCCTCGCCCTCTCCGGAAGCGGTTCGATCGCCGATTGCGCCTACATGACCCTTGAACCCGACGGAATCCTCGATACAAGCGCGGTCACTCTCGAAGGAGGAACGTTTGTCAACAACCTCAACGGATCCGGAAAAGTCCACACAGGTTCGACCGCGGCGTTTACAACCGTCTTAAGCAATCCCCAGACCTTCTCCGGCGACATCACGGGCAGCGCCCAGTTCATCTTGCAAGGGGTTTCGACGCTTACCTTCAGAGGATTGGACAACACCTACTCTGGCGGAACCGATCTCCAAGGCGGCGTCCTGAGCATCGGATCCGATGTCCTCGGCAATGCTTCCGGAGGTCTTTCATTTGCAGGAGGCTCTCTCCTCGCCACCGAAACCTTCACGCTCGGAAGCAGCCGTGCCGTCACAACCTCAAGCACATCGACCATGATCTCAGTTGACGATGGAAAGACCTTCACGATTTCTCAAGCAATCGCGGACGGCGTCTCGCAAGGAGGACTCACCATCGCAAGCAATGGCGCAGGCATACTCCAGCTCAAAGGCGCAAACACCTACCACGGCCCCACTGCAGCCTCCTCAGGCACGATCGTCCTGTCCGACAGCGGCGCGCTTGTGAATACATCATCGACAACCGTCGCAAGCGGCGCAACCATTGACATCAGCGAAACAACCAGCGGCGCCACCCTCAATTTGTTTTCCGGCGCAGGCAATCTCGTCATCACCGGCAAGCCTGTGACGCTGAACCAAACTGCCGACGCAACCTTCACCGGCACAATGAGCGGCAGCGGCGGCTCGATGATCAAAACTGGCTCCGGGACCTTCAGCGTCACTGGCCTGATGAATTATTCGGGAGTCACGCAAGTTGCGGAAGGAAAACTCGCGCTCAATACCTCCATTGCCGGAGGCATTGAGGTCCTTGCCAGCGCGACGCTCTCCGGCGTCTGCACCATCGGCGGCGACGCCAACATCCACGGAACCATCGCCCCCGGAAACTCCCCCGGAATCATAAACGTTATGGGCAATTTGACCCTCAACTCCGGCTCTGTCACAAGCATCACCATCACGCCCACCGCCTCTTCCGAACTCGTCGTCACAGGCTCTGCCACTCTGGAAGGAGAGCTCCTCATCACTGCGCTGCCCGGCATTTATCTTGGAGAGACGCAGTACACCATCTTGACCGCGGCGAGCGTCACTCCCGGATTTACCAGCGTAGAGGGCGGCGCCCCCGGCTCCGAACCCAGCGTGATCTATGGAGCCACCTATGTGATCCTCTCCTATTTGACCCAGCTGCGCGATCTCACGCTCACCGGCAATGCGCTCAATTTCATCAACTACATCAATGAAAACTCGGCCAATCCCGCGCTCGAACCGATCATTACCATTCTGGCAACCCTCCCTCCCGATCAGTTCGAAGGGGCAGCCATCGTCTGCACTCCCGCCCGCAACGCCTCCGCCACTTTTGCCTCGCAAAACACCATGTTCGCCTTTAGCAAATCGATCTCCTTCCACCTCGACGAGCAGCGGCTGCTCCGCTCGATGTACCGAAGAAATTTATCGCACGAAAAAGCCCCTGAAGAGAGCGCTCTTGTCTCCTATTTTGATTCCCCCCATCATCTCGGAGCCAATAGCTCCGTCTCTCCTTACGGAAGCGTCAGGAAAATGGCCCGCAACGAAGACTATTATTCGATCTGGCTCGACGGCTTTGCCGAATTTTCCCATCAAGATGCACAAAATCAAGTTCCCTCCGTCAACGTTGTCACAGGCGGAGCCCTCCTCGGCTTTGACGCCTACCTCAACGATCGAGGAGAAGTCGGATGCGCCTTCGGCTATGCGAGAAATGCGCTGCATGAAAAGCAAGGACAAGGGCACAACAGCGCGAATTTATACACAGCCTCGATTTACGGCACCGCCTACCTCGGCAACGCCTACATTGAAGGCGCATTCTGGGCTACCTACGACCAGTTCCAAACTGAAAGAACCATCGTATTCCCCGGATTTAGCGGCAAAGCCACCGCGCAGTTCAAAGGATGTCAAATCACCCCGCACCTTGGCCTCGGCATCGATCTTCCCCTCTCTTGGGGCGTCATCGAGCCTTTTGCTAACTGCGATTGGGTTGTCAACTTTGAAAAGCACTACAAAGAACACGGAGCCAGCCCCCTTGACATGCGCTTCCAAGGCTCCACATCTTCTTTCCTCCGATGCGAAACGGGAATCAACTGCTACCAAACAATTGAGAGAAACTGGGGACTCTTCGTATTCAAAGAAATGCTCAGCTACGTCTACAAAAATCCCTTTTCTGTCGGCAAAATGACAGCGGGGATCGTAGGCGCCGAAGGGACGTTCTTCAACGACTCCTTCACCAAAGTGCAGAGCCTCGTCTCCCCCTCCTTCGAGCTCTTCTTCCGCCACAAACAAAGCGGATGCTTCGCCTCTATCCTCTATGAAGGAGAATTCGGCGACGGCTTCCGCGCCAACGAAGTGCTGGGCAGCATCGGCAAATACTTCTAGATGAGCAAAATACGACCGGATAAAGCAAGTTAAAAGCCGTATCCGAGCCCTCCCCCGAAGAGGAAGCCGCCTACCTGGGAGCTTTTGCCATATACATTTGTTTTAGAAGGAGAGAAGTGGATCGGCTGATAGGAATATTCGCCGAACACGTCGATAAATAGACCTCGGAACAGATAAAAATTAAAGCCTGTATTCACAAAAAGACCCACGCCATTTTTGGCGATATTCCGATCCACGTAAGGAGAGTCGTTGTGTTGATGCACATAAAAATAACGAGGGCCTATTGCAAAATAGTATTGCACTGACCGGTAAAGATTGAAAACAGGTTTTAAACCCACATCAACGGGCAACTCCCAAATAGAAGTTGCGTCTCCTGAGGATGTTTTACCCGACTGTTTTAAGAATCCAACAGAGCCATAAATCTGCAGCCAGCGCCATACGGGATAAGATCCGCACCCTTGCACTCCAAAACCCCCATCGAATATGTCTCTCATTTTAGAGGTTGCAAAAAGAAAATACCCGGACTTCACCTCCGCCATCGGCCCCGCATAACTGCGGCAAGACTGAGAATCTGTCTGATGATTGCTTTGTTCCGCAGAAGGAGCGCCGCTCATTTGGGCACACTCCTCTTCCATTGCACTTGCGTGCAAGCATGCGCAAGACAAAAAAAGAAAAACAAAACGGTTTGCCATGATTTTTCCTAGTATATCGTTACATCTACAGGCGTGCTTTGATTCCCTTCTCCATCGACAGCCGTCACTGCATATGATACCGCAGCGCCTTTTGGCTGATTATGATCCTGGTAAGAAATCGCGCTTGCGCCCAACATTGCTATCAAAGTTCCATTTCGGAAAACATAATAAGCAGCTACGTCGTCCGATAAACTCGAACCCCACTGTAACGTATTATATAATTCATATAAAGTTCCAAAAGAGTGTTTTTGTTGAACGCCTGCAAGACTTGTCGGCGGATTGGGCGCGCTAGAACTGAACGTGGCAAAATTCGATTGCGCATTCTGATCGATATCTACCCATACGAACATCGCTCCCGTCGAAGCCGCGCTGCCGCTGACGAAAAAATCCCAATAGCCTGAATTGACACTCCCATCATTTGTGATCGCAGTTGTGGACCACGTGTTTCCCCCATCGGAGGAGAGAGAGCCGTCAGCGTTATTATCCCCTCCATGCCAAAAAGCGATGAACCGATTGGAAGAAAAACCAACAAATGAATCGACTGCCAAAAGATTTTCGGCAGCCTGAATAGGAGTGTCCCACGTGGATCCGTTGTCGGTTGAAAGACTCGATTGCAGATTGTTGTCGCCATCTTGCCAAACAGCCATAAATGCATCTGCAGAAGCGCAAACTTGAGGGCCAAAGGCCTCCGATGCCAAATCGTCGGTAATCTCTGAGGGAGTACTCCACGTCATTCCATTGTCTGAAGAAAAACTGGAAAAAGCCCCCGAGCTGTCCGTGACCCAGGTAACCACAAAGCCGCTGCTATTGCCGGCAATCCCGCATAAAATCCCTTGAACAGTATCGCCGCCTCCGTAGACTTCAACAGGAGAGTTCCAAGTGGTTCCATCGGAAGAAAAACTCGCCCAAACATTTTCTGCTCCCCCATCCAATTCGATCCACACGGCCATAAAACCTGCCTCCGTAGCCGCTACGTTAACAGGAACCCAGGCCTCTCCACCTGCACCGGAAATTTCGTTGACGCTCCACGAAACTCCCAGATCGTCTGAAAAAGCAGAATAAACGTTGCCGGGATTAAATCCGCCTGGAGGGACGTTGATCCAAACAACGACAAATCCCGTGCTATTGCCAGCAACGGTTGCAAGATAGCTCGAATTCGATGCGATTTGAACAGGCGTTGCCCAACTTGTCCCCCCTGCCGCGCAAAAACTCGATTGAATGTTTTGACTATTGTCTTGCCAAACCGACATAAATCCCGAACTATTTCCGGACACATAAACCGGACTATTGACAGACGCGTCATTTGTAATAGCGACTTGAGTTCCGGGAATTAAGGTTTGCGCGAATAGAGAAAAGCTCGTTGCGAGCAAAAAACACAGGATGCGGACGTGCATACAATCTCCCAAAAAATATCTATGCTACTAAAAAAATTTTAAAAAAACTATCTATTTTTTCATTTTTTTTCTATCCTCATTCCCTATTTTAGGAGAGCATGTTCATCCCAGAGACCCCAGATCAAGCGATTGTTTCGTTACAAGCAAGTCGTTACGGGTATTCTCTTGTAGACTTAACCTTGAGCGCAGAGGATGTAGCCGATTTCAATCAGATTGCAGTTGAAAAAGACCTTTTCTATTCCTCTTTTGGCTTCCCTTCGCCAGAGAATCTCTCCCATTTTTTATTGGAGATCGGACCGAACGAGCCGCAATCAGCGCAGAGGATTGCAGAGCGCATCATCCAGATTGCCGCCGATGTTCTACATGCCTCTCAGCGCGAAACGTTCTGGCTCACCCTCCGATCCTTCACTCCGACGTCTCGTTACGACATGCCCCGTTGGCACATAGATGGACAGTACTACTTTCCGGACAAAGGAGAAAAAGATGCGCAATATCGGTTATCTTTCGCTCTTGTAGGCCCGTCCACTCTATTCTATCCCTTGCCGCGCGCATCGGAAGAATTGAGGAAAATCGTTTGGGTCCAGATGGCCGATCGGAAACGGATGGCAGAGATGTTTCCCAAAGAAGAGGCTTTTTCGCCCAACCGCGGCCAAGCAGCCTTCATGATTGGAGGCAGCAGCCAAAATGGAGCCCTCCATTCCGAACCCCCTATTCACGAGGGGAGGCTTTTCCTCTCAATCATTCCGTGCAACAAGAAAGACCTGACACGTTTGAATGGATTTGCAACCAACTGAGCTGGTTGCAAAACTCCATTCGGGCGCAAATGCGTGCTCGCTGCGCCGTTTTGTTTTTTTGCAAATCGCCTAAGGCCCAAAAGGTTATGTCGATTTGCAAAAAACCGAAACAGCTTTGCGATCACCGCATTTGCACCGCGAAGCGAGTTTTGCAACCAGCTCTAATGATTACCAACAAAATGAAAGGCCTCCAGAAACATCGTAGGTAAGAGCTTTGTTGTACACTTCTCCGGAGTACTCCAAAAAGAAGCTATAACAACCTGTGATACATCTGGAAAAGGTGAGGGCGTAGTCAAAGCTATTTTGATTCAAGGTGACGCCGCGGATCCTGATTTCGTCTCCAAATTCGACAAAATGCTCCCGTGCAAAATTTTGGTTGTTGGGGAATCTATAATTCCATGCGGCATCGAGACTAATGGAGATGTTTCCTGGGATCTCGATTGCAGTGAAATGAAGTCCTAAGCGAGAGGATCCAAAGACTCGGTGGCGCTCCTTTTGATTGAGAGCCCAACCGCCAGAGCAGGTTTCTACAATGTGATTTTCCCAATTCACGCTCCCTTTGATTCCGATGAAGGGTTGGATGAGGAGGTGCGGCGCGCTGAAATCCACTCCCCATTCGTTGTATCCCATCATTTGAGAAATATGAGGTTTGCCATGCGCTGTGAAATAGAGATTGCCCACATGGAGAGCCCTCTTCATGGCTTGCGTCCTATACCCATAAGCGATGTCAAAAAGTCCATAAAACCTCGAGGGGCGATACAAGCTATAAAGGCCGACAAGGAGTGTGTTGTTATCCGATGAGCCTCCGCAATGTTTATAGCTGACGGTATCCCACTCAAAAGATCCGGCAACCCCAAAAGTCCAATCGACCCAACGGGTGGTCTGCGCGCCAAAAGTCCCTTCCCCTCCGTTGAGACTCAGTCCATGACTATTTTTATTGCCGGTGATGTGCGTGTGCGTATAGCCGGCTTCTCCCCACAAAGTCCACCGATCGCAGCAACAGTTCCCGGGATTTGTGACAATCGATCGAACGGCATCATAAAGGCGAGAGAGAAAATGGCTGCCGGTCATCTCTGCAAGGGTCAAATTGCTCGTATACTGCCAGCCGGAGACGCTATCGAGCGCGCTCGTTAACTGCGATGCAGAAAGAGAGGCCATCTCGCTTAAAAGGACCGATTGCTGAGGAGTCGGACTGACAATGCCATCGAGCTGATTGGCAACAGCGCGTTCATTGGCAGTCCGAGCTGCTTTTGAAATGTCCGTCGTGAATGTCAAATACACATTGTGCGCATCGGAAGTTAAACGAGGGATGCTAAAAGGAAACGAGGCCGTGACGTTTGTAAAGCCGCTTCCTGAGAGCGTCCCTGCATGGACAATGGTGTAAGGCGTTTGAAATAGATAGACGCCATCTTCAGCTGTGACAGAGACGGTTCCTCCGGTAATATCGGCCGCGCCTGTCACGTCGATTAAATCGCTTTGTCCGCTCCCATTGACTTCTACATCATAATTCCCTGCTCCATTGTAACTTGCCATCTGGAGCGTCCCAATGCTTTGTCCTGGCGCAATCGTTCCCGCATTTGTCACAGCGCCCGCAATCGTCCCATTTCCTGAAAATGTGGCTCCTAAATCGATTTGCACGCCAGCGGCCAACGAGCCGAGGAGGGTTAATTCGCCTGCGGCAATCGTGGTCAGACCGCCATATGTCTGCGTTCCAGAAAGGGTTTGCGAGCCGCTTCCCATTTTTTGCAGAATGGATGTATGGGATGGATAATTTTCGATACTGCCTGTAAAAACAGCGCTCACGCCGCTATCTGTGTCAATGATGAGCGTTGGCAAACTTTGTACAGTCGGGGCGCTTCCATTCAAGGCGCCGATAGTGAACGTAGATGCGCCCGAACTAATGTATAACGGGGCATTCTTGAGTTGGATATAGACATCGCCGCCAGACCCTCCTGCAATCGAGATCCCATAATCTTGAACCGTCCCCTCATTACTCGCCTCGAACGTCGCCTGACCCGTGATCGTAAGTCCGGATCCAAACACAATTTGAGATCCGCCGATCAATCCTAATCCCTGGTTGATCGCTTGGATATAGGCCCCATCGCCTAGTGTGCAGGAGCCGCTAAACGCGATCTGCGAGGCTCCCACCGATCCGACCACATTGTCAGCATTGCCGCTATTGACGCCGGTATTTGTCACAGAGAGCATTAAATTTTCCCCGGCTTGAAATGCGTCTGCAATCGCGAACTGGGATCCTCCCACAATACCCACCGTATTCCCTGTGGTGCTACTCGTATTTGTGCCGCTATTTGCAACAGTAATCGTCGCATTATCTCCTACAGTCAAAGTGCTAAAACACTGCATTTGGCAATCGCTAGCAATAAATCCCACAGCATAGCTGCCAGTCCCTGTGCTGCTATTGGCGCCGCTATTTTCTACACTCAATGTAAAATCATCCCCTGCGGTCATGACACCCTGAACAGCAAGTTGGTAGTTTTCAACAAAACCCACAGTATTGCTATTGACCGAGCTGCCGCTCGCTGTTCCGCTATTGGTAATGGTCATTGTACCGTTATTGCCCACTACAAATTGCCCTGCACAATTTACTTGCGAATCTATCTGAACGTAACCTACATTATTGCCTCCCATTCCCGTACTACTCTCTATCCCGCTATTGGAGATGGTCATGTTCAAATCATTTCCCGCTTGGAATGAGGCGCCGCTGATGTAAAGCTGCCGACTTGTGACAAGCCCGATAGTGCTATCCCCAGAACTGCCGCTGCCGCTACTGATCCCTTCATTACTGATCGCAATCGTCGCATTGTTTCCCGCCTGAAAGGTATTACACCCCATTTGGACTCCAATAACACCCCCTTGCAATGCTCCTACATAATTGCCGCCGGTACTCGTACTATGATCATTTCCGCTATTTGTCACCTCGAGATTGAGATCATCGCCAGCAATAAATGGGAACGATCCACTCATATAAAACTGCGAATCTCCTAAACATCCAACAAGCGCAGACGGGCTATTACTGCTATTGACACCGCTATTGACACATGTGATCGTCGCATGACTGCCGACTTCGAAGGAATTTTGAGGCTGCACTTGTGAATTTGCATAAATCACGCCAATCAGATCCTGGGTAGGGCTGCTGCTGCTATCTACCCCGCTATTTGTGGCGCTCAATTGGAAATAATCGTCTGCTCTCACAGCTCCCACAAAATAAGCCTGATTATTCTGCACATAAGCAATGTTATTGCCATTCGCAGTCAGACTCCCGCTATTTACACCCTCGTTAGACACGGTGATCGCAGCGTAATTTCCTACAGTCAATGTTCCGCCGATTCCGATCTGCGAATCTTCATTGATATAGCCAACGGAATTTTCTCCGTAACCGGTACTGTTATCGAGCCCTGTATTTGTAATACTGAGGCTAAAATGATCTGTGGCATTCAATGAATCTGTGAGATAAAACTGGCAGTTCTCCACCCAAGCGACTGAATTGCTTTGCTCTGTACTGCCGCTGTTTGTTCCGTTATTGGAAATCTCAATCGAAAGATCCTCTTCCCCTACACAGCCCGCATTGAATAGCGCTTGATAACCTCCGATGACCGCTGGAGAATTCCCTTGCGTACTCGAGCTGCTATCGACTCCGGTATTTTTGACATTCAATAGAAACCCGCTGCCTACAGAAAAAGCTCCTCCAAACTCGACTTGATCATTCGAGATATCAGCTACGTGATGGTTCCCTCCATCGGAAGATATGCATGTGCCACTATTTGTGATCTGGATCGCGCCATTCTCTTGAGCAGTAAAGGTATTCAAAAAGGCAAGTTGCGAAGCAGTGCTGCTGCCCACATAATCGCTCGCCCCCGTTCCTGAACTCTCTTCCCTTGCGCTATTGCTGATGGTCATGGTGAGATCGTTCATGGCGGTGAAAGCGTCTTGCACGGTCATTTGGGCGCCCACATAACCGATTGTATTCCCGCCTAACGAAGAGCTCGAATTTTGACCGCTATTCTCGATCGCAATCGTCGCATTATTTCCCAAAGCGCATGAATTGCCAAAGGAGCTTTGGGAGAAACAGGCGGCTATAGAATCGCTTCCAAAACTCGCTACCAATCCTGTCCTGATTCCGCTGTTTTCCAAGCTTAGAGAAAAATTATTCCCGGCAGAGAAGGCCCCTGTAACACTCAATTGGCTGCCTGTCGGCGATGCGCCTATAGCATCTCCATAAGTGGTATTCTGATTGCTGCAAGTCCCCTGCTGCTGAACCGTGATCGTTGCATCATTGCCCATGGCGGCGGAGGCGTTAAAAGAGACCTGCGAGCCATTCAGGCTTCCAACGCCATCATTTCCTACAACAGAGGAAGCGCTGCTTGTCCCCGTATTCGATACATCGAGGCTAAACGCAGCCGCAGCGATAAATGCTTCATGAAACACGATCTGATTATTCAGACTCGCAATGCTGCTCCCGCTAACGCTCGTGGAGGAGCCTGTGTATGTGCCGCTATTGATCAGTGTAATCGAAGCTTGGTTTGCAAGAGTTGTCGTACCGCTAATATAAAATTGATCTCCAGAAGAGCCGAACGCTGCAACATAATTGCCTACTGTCCCTGTACTACTGTCAGTGCCGCTATTCGTCGTTGTGATATTTAGATTTTCTCCAGAGGAGAAATCCCCCCCCACAAAAAATTGATCCCTTAAAAAAGAGCTCACTTCCGACGTCCCGCTCTTAGAGCCGCTGTTCTCGGCGCTATTCAAAATCGCAATCGTGTTATTCCCATCGAGAATCAAATTCGAACTAAATATCGCTTGAGAGTCTGCCAAGCAGCTGTTGTTCCCCGTCCCTGTAGTCGCATCGCTCCCCTGATTGGTCACTGAAATGCTTCCCCCAGTTCCCACAGTAAAGGGGAGCGCGGAATATAGTTGAGCGCTTGTGATCTGTCCTGGATTGTCGCCTGATGTAGACCCCGATAGAGTCGCCATATTTGTGATGTTGAGCGAGGCGCTTGCTGAAGTCGCGCTGTCGCTAAAATAGATTTGGTAGGTTAACGTCTCTGCATCGTTATTGAGATTTGCGGCATTGATCGTGGTATTCGTCTGACTCCCCGTGATCCCACCACCTGCCAATGTCAGCGTTTGGTTGTTAAAATTCAGGGTAAACAAAGAGGCGCTACCCGGAAATTGGAGCGTTAGCGCGGAAAAAGTGGTCGTATCTTCTGTAGGATTTGCGGCGACGCCAGGAACAGTGCTATCAAAAATCGCATCATCGGCGCTACTTGGAACGCTATCGGAGCTCCAGTTGGACCCGATATTCATATCATTGTCTGCACCTTGCCCTTCCCAAGTGATCTCAGCGCCAAATACGGAACTTGCCGCAGCCATAACAACAGGAAGAATTCTACGATGCATCATCTTTGTACCACTCGTGTCCGGTAAAAAATATTCTATCTCTTTGCTAGAATAGGAACAAGGTCAGAGGATTTTAGAAGTGTGATTAAAAGTGGTACATAAGGAAACTCGAGTCTGAATATACACAAACAACTTCAAGAATCGGCGAAATCTAAAAATTTTAACCACAGAGATCACAGAGCACACAGAGCGCGAGGGCATCCTCTAATCGCGGTTGTAGTCCCCATCTTGCGCAAGATCTACAGCTGCGGTCAGCGCTGATTGAAACAGTTCGTAAGAATCGAACACAGGTAAATCGATGGATCGGAAACATGTACGGAAGCCGGGTCCCGCATCGGTAGGTGTGATCTTCAGAGGATGGAGGACGCGCGATCCGCTTGCCGCATTGCACAGCCTTTCAAGATCCTTCTGCGAACACTCGCCTATATATTGAATCAGGAATTGTTTCAGCTGTTGTTTGGCGTCTGTCATGCTTTCCATATCATTTTGAATCGCTGCGATCGCCATTTCCTTTGTCACTGTACCCTGGATATTCTCTTCTAACTGCGACGCGCTTGTTTTTCTCATCTCGGTCCAATCCAATCCATGGATCTTCATTGATTTTGCAATCATCAAAATCGGAAGAATCACTTGATCGAATTTTATCCCATTTATTACATCGGCACTTGTAAGAGCATCCTCCAAATAAACTGTTTTCATTTCTTGAGTGACTGTGCCTTTTGTTATGAATGCCTCGATTGCCGCATTGGAAGCCCGTTCATCGGGAGGGAACAACTTGCGCGAGTGATTTGGGAGATAGATTTTCAATAGATCTTTGTAAATATCCGGGGGAATATTCGCAACTGTACCCAGATTGAAAGGGATTCGTTCGATCTGCTCTGCGCTGAGGCCGTGGATCATTTGAAAAGCGAGAGGATGAAAAAACGGCCCTGTTTTTACTGTTCTAGCCCCTCTGCTATTGAATGCATGCGCGTATATACGGCCGATTAATTTATAGTGTTTGCTTTGATCCGCCTCGCTGATGGGACTGTTGGAGTCAACCGTGGGAAGAAATAGACCTTCCAGAACTTCCATGGGCAGCAACGTTCGCGTGTCGTCGTCGCCTTGTCGAATCAAGGCTTGAAATAATTTGGTGAAAAAGTCTCGAGTCAATCCTCCAACATCCAGTCCACTATTGATGCCCGTTTTATCATCCCAGAAACGAATGCTCGGGAATGTGGGATGCGTGTTTAAATAATCCGATAATTTTGAAAGCACCTCTACAGGATTTTGAGAGGTTTTTGAAAGATCGACGCAGAATCTTTCGATATTTCCGTTTCTGTATGCTACGGCAGAGGAACCTCTATCAAATTCTCGCTCTACTCTAAGAAATTCGGCGCTCGTTATCCCCGGTTCCCTGCGTCTCAGGTTGCGCAAAAATGCGGCTTTGGCCGCCAAAAGAGCGTCCCTGGCTGCTGCATCGGTGATCATCGGCAATACAATTTCTACGATCTCATAGCCTCTCAAGCGACTACAATCTCGATGCAGAAGATTTTTCCGATCTTCGGAATTAAGCGCTGCAACGGCAATCAATATCAGCGCTCTTTCCTCCGCACCCATATTTGGTTTGATCAGTTGAACGGCGCAGTTGCAAATCTCTTTCCGTTCGGAGGAGGAAAAAGCTGCTAAGGTATTCAGCATCTGTAATCTGTCCATCGCAGTCATCGTATCGTTGAAGAGGTCCCGAGCCATGTTACAAATCTCGTTTCGGTCAACATGGGAAAGTGCAGCCACAGTATGGAGTATCAGTATTCTCTCCTCAACATCCATCGCAGGCAGTGTCAGCTTAAGGGCATTTGAACAAATATCGTTTCGCTTGGCAGAGTCAAACTTTCCAACAGCAGTCAATAGCATCATTTTCTCATCGGTATTCATCCTAGCGGTAATCAACGATTTAGCGTTGGTGCAAATATCGTTTATTTCCGAGTCAGAAAATCCAACCATGGCGTTCAGGATCTGTATTCTTCCCCTGACATCTATCTCGCCGCCGAAGGGAAACAGGTCTGGGACGTTGCTATAAATTGGCTTTCGCTGAGCGGAAGGAAGTGCCGCAATGGCGCGTAGCATCTGGAGTCTCTCATCAGGACCCATCGCATCGGAGATCATTCTAACGGCGCCATCGCAAATATCTGCCTGTTCGGCGGGCGGAAGCGCTGCAATGGCGCTCAGTATCGGTATTGCCCCCCCATGGGAGATCAACTTTGCGACTCCGGCACAAATGTTTGCCCTTTCGCGGGCAGGAAATTGTGCCACGGCCTTCAGGATCAGAACATTCTCCTGCGTATACAGAGGACGGAGGGTAAACAGCCCCATGGCGCGAGTATAAATATCCTTCCGTTCCTGAGGAGGAAGTTGGGAAATCACTTTCAATATCAGCGTTCTATCACTAGGATCCATCGAAAGGCTCGTCAGCTTTTCGGCGATGAAACAAACATCTGCCCGTTCCCGGCGAGAAAGTGTGGCCATGATATTTAGTATCTGTGCTATCTCCTCAACATTCATCGTATTGTTGATCAGTCTCGCTGTGCAGTTATGAATATCTGCCCGTTCTTGGATGGGAATATCTGCACTGATCTTCAATATCTGCACCATCTTCTCGGCGCGTATCGAATAGAGGTCGGCGCGTATCGAATAGAGGGAAATCAGATCCTTGGCTTGGGCGCAAATCGCTTGCCGATCCCGAGGAAAGAGTGCAGCCACGGCATTCAGTATCAGTATTCTCTCCTTAGCGGCTGTCTCATTCGTGATCAATTGTCTCGCGCACATATAAATGTCATCCCGTTCCGCTGGAGGAAGATGGGCAAAGGCGCTCAAAGTTAGGAGTTGCTCATCCAGATTTGTCCTATACCTATTCCATGCCGTCCATCCGTACGACGTCGGGAGGGCCATTTTGGCAACGAGACTACAAATATTTGTACGTTCGGGTGAGGGAAGCGCCTGAACGGCCTTCATCATCAATATTGTTTCCTCGGCAGTCAACGAATAGTATTTGATCAGGGGATAGGCGCTCTCGCAAATACTTTGCCGCTCCAAAGGAGGAAGCGCTAAGACGGCGTTCAGTACCTTTATGCCCTCTTCAATATTCTTCGTGCAGGAGATCAAGTTACAGGCGCAAAAGCAAATATCTTGCTGCTCCGGTAGAGGAAGGGAGGCAACAGCTTTCAATATCTCGATTCGATCATCGGTATTTATTCTTGAGCTGTTCCTAGCACTTTTCATTCTGGTCTCGATAATACTTGCGGTGTTTTCAATAACTTGCGACAACTCTTCGAGACTCCTGGAGGGCGACTCTGTATGAATATCGGACAGAGCGGACAAGATCGACAGTCTTTCTTCAACTGTCATGTTCGGGTCAATCAGATTCTTGATAGGAGCGCACAAAGCCCTATTTTCAGGAGGAAGCCCGGCTACGGCGAGTAATATCTTCGCAATATCCCCTCCCTTCTTCAATCCCCGACCGATATTTGCCGCCTGCTCAAGCAGCTCCTTTTTGGCGCCTTCTGTGGAAAATTCGGGGTAAATATAGAGTGTGGCCACAACTTTGATCAACAGATCTCTTTGCGTAGAATCGGGTTTCATCCATACGGTCCCGCAGAGCGTTTTGGAGACCTCTTCTCTCACTTTCAAAGGGATAGAGTTTAGGACCCTTCCGATCCTTATTTTCTCTGCCTTTTTCATGCCAGGGGTAAACAGCTTCTTTACACCTGAAGGGAATATTCCTAATCGTTCTGAAATTGTCGTCATAACTACACTTGTTTTAATATAATGTTGATTTATCAACGAT
>Ga0364920_10224_pt1 | contig 18978 bp, 12 predicted proteins | sample SorcelJu500001C8_FD_206961 | JGI IMG/M metagenome (GOLD analysis project Ga0364920, IMG submission 206961) | Enriched cells from Trout Bog Lake Hypolimnion, Wisconsin, USA - BchlTB.June20.5000.01.C8 | ecosystem: Environmental > Aquatic > Freshwater > Lake > Hypolimnion/Profundal zone | place: USA...
GGGATCGATATCGACCCCGCGATGCTTCTTGACGTTCTTAACTGCCTTGTCGAGGATCGTCAGGTTGCGAAGCCCAAGAAAGTCCATCTTCAGCAGACCGGCCTTTTCGACCGTCGGACCTTCCCACTGCGTGATGACGTCGGTTTTGCCCGTGATCGTTTGCAGCGGGATATACTGAGAAATCGGCCGATCGGAAACGACCACACCGGCAGCATGTGTCCCGGCACTTCGCGCCAGTCCTTCGATCTGTTTCGCCAGATCCAGCACTTCACGAATTTTCGGATCGCTGTTGTAAAGATCCTGAAGCTCGGCGCTTTCTTTGATCGCTTCGTCCAGAGTGATATTCAGCGTCTCAGGAACCATCTTGGCGATAACATCGACGTCTTTCGGCGGAATTGACAACACTCGCGCGACGTCGCGAATTGCGGCTTTGGCCTTCAGCGTTCCAAACGTACCGATCTGTGAAACGTTCGCCGAGCCGTATTTCTGCTTCGTATAGTCGATGACCGCCTGCCGTCGGTCACGACAAAAGTCGATATCGATATCGGGAGGTTCCGTTCGACTGGGGTCGAGGAATCGTTCGAACAGCAAGTCGTACTCAAGCGGACAGACGTGGCTCAGCCTCAGCACGTACGCCACGATGGCTCCGCACGCTGAACCTCTGGCGCTGCAGGGTATTCCCTGCTCGACGGCAAACCGTACGAAGTCCCAGACGATCAGAAAATAGCTCGCGTAGCCCATCTTCTCGATCACCGAAAGTTCGAAATTCATTCGCTCGCGATGAGCATCTGTGATCCCGTCGACACCGTAGCGGAAGATCATTCCTTCGTCGCACAATTCACGCAGATAGTCGATGTCCTTTTTCCCACCGGGAGGCTGAAACACCGGATAGTGCCGCGATTTGAGATCCAGTTGAATATCGACTCGATCGGCAATCTCCTGCGAACGTCGGACAGCGTCTTCGAAACCTGGAAATGCGTCGTACATTTCCGAAGGAGTCCGGACGAATAACTGGTCGGTATCCATCTTCATCCGATTGATGTCCGACCGCTCAACCTTGGTATTCACGCACAGCAGCACATCGTGCATCGCCGCGTCAGATTGATTGAGATAGTGCGCGTCATTCGTCGCGACCAGTGGTAGTCCCATCCGATTGGCCAGATCGACGGTCATATCCATGCACTGCTTTTGAATATCAAATCCCGCGTTCTGGATTTCCATATAAAGACGGTCGCCGAAGACCTTCGAATACCATGCGACCAGTCGTTCAGCCTCTTCGTCGCGTCCACCCAGCAGCAGTTGTGACAATTCACCGGCAGCACAGCCCGACAACAGGATCAGCCCTTCGCTGTGAGCTTCGAGTATTTCCTTGTCGATACGAGGTCGATGATAAAAGCCTTCCAGAAACGCCGCCGATGAGAGTTTGACCAGATTCTGAAAACCCGCCGCATTCATCGCAAGCAGCGTCAGGTGATAGCAAGCTTCCTTAACGCGTGAAGCGCCCGATTTATCAAACCGCGAACCGGGTGCGATGTACGCTTCGAGGCCCAGAATGGGATTGATGCTCGCACCGCGACACTCGTTGTAGAACTCAAGCGCCCCGTAAAGGTTGCCGTGGTCCGTGATCGCGAGGGAATTCATCCCCGCGCCTTTGACCTTCTTGACCACTTGATCAATCCGGTTCGCCCCATCCAGCAAGCTGTAATGAGTATGGCAGTGCAGATGGGCAAACGGCTGAGTCTGGTTGACCGAAATGGAATCAATTGCAGCATCGGACATAACCGGAATCCTTTCCGCAAAGCGGTTTTTCAATAAACAAGATCTACCACGCGGCCATTCTTCGGAAAATTTGTGGCGGGCGGAATTCTTCGCGAAAATGGATTGTAACGCACAAAGACGGGGACTCAATCAACTGACGCGAACCGGTTCGTGAACGAGGCAATTGCCGAAAACAACGCGGTCATTTTCACACGAAAAAGTCAAATTATGGGCGGTTCTATCGTATCGACGACGAACGTAAAGTAATGTCTGTCCATTCTTTGGCACTTGAAAACAACATTCTGACACGGTTCAATTCCCGCACGTTCTGAGAGTCGATTCATTCGAGTTTTCTTGCGTCTGTTCGGCTGGCCCCTCTTTGAGGCTGATGACTTCTCGACCGGTCCGCACTTAGGCCCGTCTCAAATTCGTTATCCGTTACGATGCTTTCCGGGTTTGAAGTGAACGGAACTCGAAAGATCACGAAACAATCTTGGAGAATTTCGATGTCAGTTGTACGTGATATTTCTCGTCGTGGGTTTTTGAAAACCGTTGGTGCCGGGACAATGACCGGCACGTTGACTGGGTTGGTGACTCAACCAGCCCGAGCTGCATCGATGCGTTCAAGCGGCACATCGCCGCAGCGAATTTGCGTCGTTATGTTCGATGGGTTTGGATCGGACTACTATGAAAATTCGTCGATGCCAACACTCAAGAGTTGGGAAAAGAATGGATTCTACAAGCGGATTCAAGGAGTGATGCCGGCTGTCACTAACACGAACATGTCGGGGATCTGTTGCGGAGTTCACGCTGACGAACATGGCATCACGGGAAATTCTTACTGGGACGCCGACAATGACCAGGAACTGTTCATGTCGGATAGCGGTCTGCTGACCGCCGCAACGATGTTTCAACGGGCAGGTCGGTTTGGAGTCCGCTCGATCATCGTCGCTGCCAAGCAGAAAACCATCCCTCTGATGAAGCAGGGGACAGCACTCGCGATCGGGTCGCAGGAACCACCTGCAGAAATCGTCGCAAGATATGGCAAAGCACCTGAGATTTATTCGCCCGACGTGAACTATTGGGTTTGGAAAGTAGCGATCGATCTGATCAAGACTCAACCCAAAGTTAGCTTGTTCTTCGTGCATACGACGGATTACCCGATGCACAAATTCGCACCGGAGTCTGTGGAATCACGAGTCCATTTGAAGACGGTCGACCAATTTCTGGCAGAAGCAGCCGACGCCGATCCCGACATGGCGTTTATCATCGCTCCTGATCATGGACTGAATTCAAAGTCGACGGTACTTAACCTGAACAAAACTTTGGCGAGAAAAGAGATCGACATCAAGATCGCCATGTCAGCCGAACGGGATCAGTACCCGAAGCACCACGGCGGTTTCGGAGGAACGGCATTCATTTATCTCAAATCGCCCGATGATACCGACCGCGTGATTCGGGGACTTCGTGATGTAGACGGAATCGAAGAGATTTTGACTCGTGAGGAAGCTGCCAAGAAGTACAAACTGAACCCCTACCGGATCGGGGATCTTTGGGTCACGGCCGTGAAAGATGTTGTGTTTGGTCATTCCAAGGAAGAACGGGAAAAGCTTGCTGCGGATTACCGGTCGCATGGTTCCACCCACGAGTTGGACATCCCTGGTTTCATTTATCGTTATGCGGGGAAACTTCCGCACGAAAGCGAAATCACGACAAACGTCGACCTTTGCAAGTTTTTGTATCGAAGTTAAGACAGACTGTTCCTTGGCAAACCCGAAAACTGATATGCTAAGCCGAACTTTTACTGGAACAACGTGGTGCCACCCAATAGCCCTTTTGAACGTCCTCGCCGGCAGATTGAACGTGAGTTTGGTGTGCCGGTTCCGGGCGAAATCTTGCCGCGTGAGAGCTGGACTCAAACGGCAGTGAAAAAACTGCCGCCGCCAGGTCCGCTTGATTTCAAGGAAATGTTCGGGCGAGAAGCCCCCGTGATGCTCGACATCGGTTGTGGCAACGGACGGTCGACACTCGCTTCGGCCGTTTGGAGACCGGGTATCGATCATCTATCGTCAGACGTACTTCCGGTGGTGATCCGTTATGCCACTCGACGTGCGAATCAACGGGGCCTGACGAATGTCCGTTTCGCGGTGATTGGCGGACGTGAATTGCTCGCCGATTACATTGCTCCACAAACAATTGCCGAGATTCATGTTTATCATCCGCAGCCCTACTACGAATCAAGCCAGGTCCATCGCCGACTGATCACCCCGGAATTTTTGGCGCTCGTCCATCGGTCGCTGGTCCCGGACGGGCTTTTCATCCTTCAAACCGACAATCCAGGTTATTGGAAATATATGCAGCAGGTGGTCCCATTGTTCTTCAACTGGACACCTCACGCCGATCGCTGGCCTGACTCGCCCAAAGGTCGGACTCGAAGGGAGATTATTGCGATTAAACAGTCGCTTCCCGTTTTCCGCGGGTCAGGTCGACCGCGATCCGATGTTTCTCCGGATGCGGCCTTACAACTGGCGGTGACGTTGCCTCCTCCGACGTTCGATGCTGATCGTAAGCTGCGTGCTCTCGACCGAATGGAACGCGAATCAGGCTCTTAGCGCCCTATCAGGTTACGCCGTGAAGGATTATTCTTCGGGAAAACAGGGGCATTGGTCTTCGTGTGCCACTGGCGTGCGTCTTCGCTCGCCAGTGCACTTCAAACTTCAGAGACTGTTTGAAGACACTGGCGGCTCAAAGCTGTCGCCAGTGGCACACGGTCGAAATCCTTTACGGCTTTGGCTATCAGGAATGATTGCTCTATGAAACCAGGGTTGACGGTTGGCACAACAGGGACGCTCGATCTGACGGTCGGGGGATCGGACGTGATTCATATTGGTGCGTCACAGCCAAACAGTGCGATTGTGTTTTCCACACCGTCGATGATCAATCTGATGGAACATGCAGCACGCGCGGCACTTCGTTCCTATCTGGATGATTCCGAAGAATCGGTCGGAGTGAACGTTGTCGTTGAGCACTTGTCTGCAACGCCACTCAACGCGGTGGTACGAGCCGAAGCACGCGTCACGGCCATTGAAGGTCGATTAGTCGATTTTGAGATTGCGGCTTTCGATGAACTGGAACAAATCGGTCGAGGGACACATCGGCGGGCTATCATTCAAGTGGAACGATTTGTGCCGAAGCTCATTGAAAAGACCAGCAAATTAAATGATTTCGTAGTTGCGGCTTCCAGCCGCAGCAATGGCGAAAAGCATTTAAAAAACACCCCTGAATTGAATAGAGGAGTCGTTGTGCCGTCGTTTGTCGAACCCAATCGCGCCGAGCTATCGCCGTTAACAACGCTACTCGTTGAACGCGACGGCCCGATCGTCACCGTGACGTTGAATCGACCGACAAAATTGAATGCCGTTGACCGGCAGATGACAACAGACTTCGAGCAACTGAATTCGTGGCTGGCCGGTCATCCCGAAATCCGCATCGTCATTTTGACCGGTTCAGGTGAAGCGTTCTGTGCAGGTGATGATGTGAAGGAGGTCGGTACGCTCGATTTGGCTGAGGCAACACGGCTCAGTCACCGTCAGGCGTCGCTCTACCTGACTTGGGAACGACTTCCTCAAATCTTCATCGCTGCTGTCAATGGAGTCGCGTTTGGGGCAGGTTGCGTCTGTGCCTATTCGTGCGACTTCCGAATCGCGGCCCACTCGGCTCGTTTTGCGATGCCCGAAGTGAAACTCGGATGGCCACCCGGTTACGGGCTGGCCCAACTGATCGCCTTGATCGGCAAAGCGCGTGCACTTGAATTATGCCTGACGGGAAAACAGATCACGGCACAACAGGCGCAACAGTACGGACTGGTACACGACGTCGTGCCGCAAACACGAGTCATCTCCGCCGCGTGTGAACTTGCGGAACAACTTCTTAAACAACCGACGGAAGCGCTGCGTCTTACGAAGCAATTAATCCATGCGGACGAAGGGACTCAATCCAAGCAGGCATTCCTCGCGGATACGGCCGCTTATATTCGGTGCCTGGGGCACAAGGACGCTCAGGAAGGAATTGCCGCGTTTAACGAAAAACGGCCACCTAAATTCCGCTAGCTGGCCGTTCTTAGTTTAGCCCGCAGCCATCGGCGCACTCGAATCGGCGTCCAGTCGATCTCTGCGACTATCGCTGGGCATAGACTGAGGTCGATGAAACAAGAATGTCTCAATGGCCACATGAGAAATGACGCCTCGGTTTTCGCCTCAATCTCCGTGTCGCCCCGCTTCACTATGAGGCACGATTAAATTAGCACGACGAATGCCGATCGGCCATCAATATCCATCTTTACAACACTTTCCGGATTCGAATCCGGACCAACTTATCGCATAAGGGCAAATATTGCCGAACCGGTCTGGACACAAATGGCGGCATCCTTACAATCCCGCCCGGTCCGACGCTGGGGGGCGGCGGGTGCGTCGACAGTTCCGAGTCAGTTCTGAAGGACTGGTCGCATGCGAATCCGTTTTATTTGTACCATTGGGCTGTTCGTCTTATCGACGTCTGGCTGTTTTTTCCATTCGGGTTACCCCAATGGATATTACGCTCCTGGTCCTTCGGTGCTGCCACAACAGCCAGCTACTGGATTTCCCGGCGGTCCATTTTACCAGCCGGGGGGCACGTATCCTTACCCAACAAACGGCGGTGCACCTTACGTTCCTGGCTCTTCGCCTGGTGGCACAGGAACGATGAGTCCACCAGGAAATTCTGGTGGCACATCGACTTACGATAGTCCGTCCGGCGGCGCAGGAAACGCGCCAACATTTAATCCAGATACTCCCGCTGGCGACAAAGTTCCATTACCGGGCGACGATTCTGGCTTCGAACGTGGAGGCGCTCGTCCAACACTCAAGCCGACCTCAACAACCGCCTTAGACCATCAAGATGCTCCATCGATGGTTCAAAAGGAATTTGGTCGTCGACCTCGACCTGAGGTCCAAGAAGACGTCAATGCTCCTGAAGCCGAAGACTTTTTTGAACGTCCCGCAGTTACCCAAGCGTCAGCGACAGGTACAACCGATGACGAGGTTCAGTTCGCCGATTCGCAACCAGCCGTAACTCGTGACGCCCAAAAACCCTACGCACACGATCCAGAATGGAATTGGGTCCAGGGAATTGTTGATTACGATCCGGAATCTAAGACATGGATGATCATGTACGATGACGCTCCGCAAAAGGGTGATCAGCTCGGTGGGGTCATCACCTTAGTCGCTCACCCCGCTCTTAAGAGCCTCAACACTGGGGATGCCGTCCGGATTGAAGGAGCATTTGATGAGAACGTTGGCGATTCTCGCAACATGCCGGTATTTCGAATTGCCAAGGCTAAAAAGTTGTAATGCCACAAAACTCCGACGACTGAGTGGATTTGTCTATAATGGCTGTTATCATTACGATCCGTTTTAGATCCGATTGTGAATTCACTCTGTTAAATAGCTGTCGATTTGACATCAGTGGCTGACTGACTTTGATTTTAGAGGCCCAACAATCGACAACGCGAATCTGGACACTCACAGATTCCCGTTTTCGAGACTTTCTTGCGATTGACTGTCGAACTTATGACGACAGCTCAACCCGGACTCAATCATCAAATCGAATAAGCGCTGATTCGGCTATTTTTTCGCCGGAAAGCGAGTCTGTTCGTGTCCACCAAATGGATTTTGTGGCAGCAAGTTGCTCAGTCAATTCAAGCCGATGACGGAGTTCGAATACTTCAGGCAGTTGAACAATTCGTCGATCGAGCGGTTTCCGCTGATGGTGTTACCGAATTCTTGCGTGATCAACTTCCCGAAATCGCAGGCGAACTGGCAGCAAATTCCGTTGGTGTTTTCCTCAGAAATCCCAATTGGATCGCACTTTCGCAACACGGTCGTGTTGGACTGAGCGAAATGCCCAAAAATATTTTGATGGATGTTCTCGATCGGGACGCGGGGTATGTCGGGCCACTCGACAGTGTTCCAGGAACTTATTTCGTCGCGACGCCAATTCGCAGTCGCAGCCACACCGGAGCGGTACTGGTCTTTGCCGGACGCAGTTTTCCTGACGACGCCTTGCCATCAGCCATGCTGATGGCAAAAGCAATTGGCACTTGTATGGACTTTCTCGCCCGACGCAGTCAGTCAGTGCGGCGGATTGAACAGCTTCAAAGTATCCTGCGGATCTCGCTGAATCTGTCGGCCGTACACGAGACCGAACCGCTTTTGGAATTGATTGCAAAAGAGGCAACCAGGCTACTGGATTGTGATCGCGCCAGCATCTTCATCTGGGATAAAGAGCAGCACGAACTCGTGGCGTGCCCGGCCCTGGGAGTGGAAGGGAATTCACTTCGTATCCCTGATAACACAGGAGTTGTCGGCGAGGTGATTCATTCGGGTATTTCTTTGCGAGTCGATGACGCGTACAACGACCCTCGATTCAGCCGGAAAGTTGATTCCACGAGTGGCTATAAAACTCGCAATCTGTTGTGTGCTCCGCTGCACGGCACAAACAAAAAATTGCTTGGTGCCTTTGAAGTCATCAACAAGAACACAGGGTCTTTCAGCGATGACGACGAAATCACACTGGCAGATCTGTCACTTCAGGTCGCAGTCGCTCTGCAAAACACTCGTGAACGTGAATCGCTGCTCAGATCACATCATCAACTGACAGAACAGGTCACCAAAGGGGTGACAATCATCGGCGACAGCCCGGCAATGCAAGCCATGCGCAGTACGATTCGCCGTCTGGCTGCGACCGATCTGCCAGTCCTGATTCTTGGCGAAAGCGGTACCGGCAAAGAAGTTGTAGCTCAGTCGCTGCACTATCAAGGTCCGCGTGCCGATCGCCCGTTCGTCGCGGTGAACTGTGCGGCACTCACGGAAACATTGCTGGAAAGCGAACTCTTCGGCCACGAAAAAGGAGCCTTTACCGATGCCAAAGATATGCATAAAGGCAAGTTTGAGATCGCTGAAGGTGGCACGATTTTTCTCGATGAAATTGGTGACATGAGTCCTGGCGGGCAGGCAAAATTGTTGCGAGTTCTCGAACAGAAAGTTATTACTCGAGTTGGCGGATCACAATCGATTCCGATCAACGCCCGCGTCATCGCCGCAACCAACGCTCATCTGGCGGAGGCTGTTCGAGCCAAGAAGTTCCGAGAGGATCTCTATTTTCGGCTCAACGTGGTGACACTCGATCTGCCGTCACTGCGGGAACGCCCTGATGATGTTCTGCCGCTTGCCGACCATTTTCTGAACCTGTTTGCGACTCAGGCCAGGCGGCCAAATCTGCGGATGTCTGCGGATGCACGCAAGCGATTGCAGACACACACGTGGCCCGGAAATGTTCGAGAACTGAGAAACCTGATGGAACGTGTCGCGTTCCTGGCCCCTGGAGACCAAGTGGAAGTCGACGACCTCGCGTTTATTCTCAGCCCCGAACAGCAAAACATCTTCGAGCCTTCGCTGGATCTCGGCCTGGGCGAAGCGACCAATGGATTCCAGCAGGACTTCATCCGTCGTGCGATAAAGCGCGTGAACGGAAACATGAGCGAGGCGGCTCGACTGCTGGGGCTTCATCGATCGAACCTCTATCGAAAGATGAGACAACTCGGTATGAGCGAAGCCGGAAACAAAGAGGACGAGGAAGACGACGACGACCGTGTTAATTCAGGTTAACTGCGTCGAGCTTGATTTTTGTTCGGATCGTACCACGCAATACGTCGTTACAACTCGAATCTCGCCTGCAACCATTAGAACCGTCACACTCCGACCATCCGTTACGACGATCACTATTCAGTCCGTGAATTGTCCACTGTCGGAATCGACCGGCAGAATCTGCGGATCGATAGCCGGGTTGGTGTGAGGAGATGGTAATGCGCAAACAATTGGGTGTCGGGCTGCGAACATGGGTACTCGGCGCGGCTGCAGCGGGACTGTTTTCTCAGCAAGTTCCAGCGGCCGAACAAAACGCACCTGTCGTTACTTCTGGTACAAAAAAGCCAAAATCTAAGCCAGATCCCGTTCAAAACACCCAGCCGCCGAAGCTGTTGGCAGTGCCGGATTCGACCAATTTGCCAGCAAATTCCATTGTTCCCGCATCACAAATGGAAGTCGCGGAGAATGATAAGACTGAAGTTCAGCGCCAACTCGAATTGCTGTTCGAGAAGAACGGTCGAGAAATGCCTGCTGATATGCAATTGAAAATGACACCCCTTAATCCACCGGGAAAAACACCTGCAGCGGCTGCTCCCCAGGCGACACCGCAGGCTGTTCCGCAGGCACCTCCGAAGGGAGCGCCAACAACTGGAGCACGCCCAGTGCAACCGGTTCCTCCTCCTTCTGCGCAAAAGACCGCGAAACCGACGCCCGGTTACACACGATTTCAGCCAGTCGCCCCAGCGCGCCCCCAGACGACGAACTATCCGTCTCCAGTACCGGCGCAGACAGCGAAAAACTACGCTGCGGCATTCGATGCTCAGGTACCACAACAGACACAACTACCGCAGCAGATACAGCAGCCACAACAGATACCTCCTCAGACCCAACCGCAACCTCGCCAAAATCCAGTTGCCGGGTTCTTTAAGAAACTCATTCCCGGAGCACATAAGCCAGCGTCGACACAACCGCCAATTCCGCCCGATTACGTCAATTCAGTCCCTGAGGTTCCACCTGCATCCCTCGCAACGAACCCAGCCAATCAATATGCGTTGTCGCAATCGAAAGTTCCGTTAACGCAAGTTTCGAAGCCTGTGCAATCGACATCAAAACCGGTACTGTTGCCTGTCACGTTGAATGCCGAGCCAATTCCACTGGCTCCGGCAGCTCCGAAAAATCCCATTGCGGTCGGGTTCAGCTCAAGTTCAAACGAACTTCCAATGCCAGATATCGGATTGCCGGCGCTCGCACAAACACCGTTGCCGCTTCCAAGCAACCCAAGTGAAGCGTTTATGCCTCCATTTAAGACCGAATCGCAGCCATTACCGGTCGCGATGAATTCCAAACCCGAGGAATTGGTTTTTGAACAGCCGAAATTAGAACTGGCGAATGATTTCCCTAACCCATTCCCGGACGTTCCCGAATCCCAAGCTGATTTGAAGGGGAAGGCTTTACCTAATGTCGGACAAGTCCCTGTTTTGCAGGCTCCTAAAGTGCAGGTTCCAATAGCGCAGGTTCCTACAGTGCAAGTTCCCATTGCAGAGGTCTTGACGCCGAAAGAGCCAGAGACCAGCGTCGCAGCGCTTGAGCCTCCGAAAGTCGATGCACCGCCGAAAGTTGAAGAAGATCCGTATGCCGTGCGAGTCAAAGATTTTGCCGAACCGACGATCGATGAAAAAGTGGAAGCGAACACTCCATCGGTTGCATTGATGCCAACCAGCCCGGACGTCATCGCTCCGCCTGGACCGTTGACCAGTCCCTCTGCAGAAGATGCAAAACCTGCAGTCGGGCCGGCACTTGATGTCGGGGCGTTATCACAACAACCCGCCGACGCATTGGAACCAGCCGACCCGTCAGATTCGTATCTCGAAAAGATGCAACGGATTCGGGATCGGTTCGGGATGAAGGGCTTGAAGGGTTTCTGTCCCGTGACTTTGCGAGATCAACGGGAACTGTTAGACGCCAAGCCAGAGTTCCACTTTACGCATCGCAGCCAGAAGTTTCATTTCGCATCGGCAGAAGCTCGCGACCGATTTGAAGCCGAACCATCACTTTATGCACCAGCAGCATACGGAGCGGACGTGGTCGCCTTAGGCCGTGACAAAGATGTCGTCGAAGGAACCCTGGATTTTGCCGCCTGGTACAAGGGTCGACTCTACCTGTTCGGCACGCAAGCGAATTATGACGTCTTCGTAAAATCACCCGTCACCTACGCTAGCCCTGCCGGAATCGAATAGTCACTTTTCCGCTTAGACTTCGCACCCCGGTCTCTCTCAGACCGGGGTGTTTTTGTTGACGGTGAAAGAAATGATCGTGAATTGCTAGTACAATTTCGCGTCGTAAGGAATCGAGGTATCATCAAATCCGAGTGACGGGTCTCTACATGACCTCCCGACTTCAACACAAACGCATAAATGCGAGAGATTAACCCGATGGAAACCGAGGTCGTAAAACGAAGCGATCTTGGAAAATCACTTAGACAAACTCGTCATTGGAGCGGTTGTCATGACAGTCGATGTGGCATTTAAAACCGCGATCATTCTGCTCGGCAAAAAAGGCGAACTTTCAAACGAAGAACTCATGCGCCTGGTTGAGCAGGACGAAGTGGTCTTTCGACAATTGCGAAAAAAGCTGATTGACGAAAGATATGCAGAGTACCAGTTGGGACGGGGGTTAAAAGCAACCAAAAACGGATCTGAGATACAGCGCAATGCGAGCCAGGACACCGCTCCCCAACTAATCGAAACTAAGCGTTCAATTGATCATTTGATTTCTGTGCCGAGCGAAGAGGAAACGGAGCTTGACCCACCGATCAGCTTCTCAGAGTCCGATTTCCTTCCATTAAGCTGTGAGAAGCAAAAAGTCGTTTCTTCCCCACCACTGCCGGTTTCCCAAACCCAGCCGATTCGCCAGGAACCGGACTCAGAACCGGTACGAGAGCCGTTGGATTTAGTTGACACCCCTCGACGGTTCGTATCCCAACTGATCTCAAGCAAATTAAATCTGTTCGCGATTGGTCTCTTCGCCATCATTCTTGCAGTCACAAGTATTCAATGGCGGACTTCTCCCGATGCTCATGCCGTTTATCAGGAATTTAAACAATACTACGACCAGGTGAAGGAACTGCGATCTCGTGCTGTCAGTGACCCTGTGGAATGGCATCGCGCGGTATCGCAGCCTCGTTCACGAGTTCAAAATATTGTCACCGCTCTTAAAGACGTGCGGACCGGAGCTTCGGCGCAACGGCCGGAAAATCAAGAACTCTTATGGGCGGGGAATGAGAGCTTGTCAAAACTGCTTGATAGTCCTGTGATCAGCAAAAAAGACGAAGAGAAACTTCAAGCACAATTTGAATTTCATATGAGTGAGGCGAGACGGTTGCTTGACGGCGGAACGCGAACCGTACCCGCAAAACAAATCGCCCCCAAAACGTCTCCCGGTGCAGGCAAACCTTATCTTGGTGAGTAGGTGACGGGTTCAAGTTCAGTAATCACCGATGACGTTGCCATCCCTGATGCCCGCGAGATTGGCGTACGTGGTCCGATTGATATTCTCGCTGATGAAATGCACTGAACCGTCGGCAAATAGAAATAACGCTCCGCCATGATGCAGGCTGCTGAAAGAGTCGTCTGCAAACGGGCCAGGGGAATTGAGCAGGCAGCAACTTGGGTTACATGAGCCGCCCACATCATTGCCGTCATTTCCAACCCCTGGCCACATATCATCGCCGCCGATGGTTCCACCTTGCACTGTGGCAAACGACCGCCGTTCTCCAACCAGGAATGTATTACTCAGCCCATCTCCAAAGTCCCGGAAGTTATGGCTGGGAATGTATGGCCACGTGGTATACCAGGGGAACGCCCCATTTGTCGGACGTCCGGAATCGCCAGCGGCATCTGATCCCCATACACCCATGTAGTTGTTACGCCCCATGCCCACCTGGTCATCCGAATCGTTGTCGGGACCATTTGCGTCATCTGGATCACCCGATGGATCAATCGAGGTTCGAGGCGACCCCGTGTCCGACGGACATCGGAAGATTTGTAACGCTGACGACAACGCATTTGGAGTGGTCAAGGTCCAAACCCAGGCTTCGAAGCCATAGGCAACGCCGGAATTTGGAGAATAGAACGAGTGTCCTGGTGTTGCGACGATGCTGTTGTAAACCGGAGCCTGGTCCAATTGAGGAAGAAGAATGGCACCCCATCCCCACTGGTTAGCCCCCATGAACACGGGTGGCAGCCGGCCGTGTCCGTCGTGGTAATTATGAAAGGCCAATCCGAACTGCTTGAGGTTATTCAGGCATTGAGTTCGTCTAGCCGCTTCTCTCGCCTGTTGAACGGCTGGTAAAAGAAGCGATGCCAGCATCGCAATGATGGCAATGACCACCAGCAATTCGATTAAGGTGAAACCACGCCTTGGATGATCCCGTCGGTACTGTCGCTTGAGCACGAACAACCCCCTTTCGTACAAACGAACGACGGAGAGAAGAGTCGGTCGAATACCAACCCTCACCCATCCGACACGACGTTTTATGCCATCATACAGTAAGTGATTCGGATTGCTACAGAAGTGATTTGACCAGAAAACGATCCAGCAGATTGTTTGGGTCATTTAGAGCGTAATATGATTCACTTTACCTCTCGTCAAATGAAACTTTTTTTACAACCTTGATGGATGAGAATAATGAATCCAAAAATCAGCCGTTATGCTTCATTCGCTTTTGGGATCTCCGTCATGGCAATGACCGCTTGCGGTCAGTTTGTTATGGCGGCAGAAACAACGGTGACCACGATCACTGTTCCATCGCGTGGTCACACGATGTCAGCGAAGATAGACGCGACGGGAGTGATCCATCTGATAGTTGATACACCCGATGGTCCTCAATATCTCCGAACGAGGGATAACGGGAAGACATTCTGTAAACCAATACCGTTATTGGATCAGTCAACGCGCAAGCCTGGGCTTGAGTTCATAACGTGGGACATGGCCGTGACATCTGAAGGAGCAGTTCATGTCGTGCTGGGGAACAATGCCTGGAAACTGAAGCTTCCCAAGGACGAATGGGGGTTTTTCTATACCCGACTGTTGCCCGACGCAACGGCCTTCTCGCTCTTGAAGAACATCAATCACAAGCCGAGCGAAGGATTTTCTCTGGCGGTCAGCGACGCAGGAACTGTCACAGCCGTGTGGATGGCCGACAAACTTTACGCGAACGTGTCACACGACGGGGGAAACACGTTTTCATCGACGATGGAAATCGATCCGATGTTGAACCCGTGTAATTGTTGTACGACAAGTTCGGTCTACGGTGCCGACGGACGCCTGGCAATTTTCTATCGCGAAGAAACGGACAACAATCGGGACATGTACCTGGCACTCTGCGATCAGGAACAGAACCGAGTGACGAAGACTCGTGTGAGTACAACTCCCTGGAAAATCGATACGTGCCCTATGACTTACTATTCGGTCGTTCGAAATGGTAACGGATATCTCACAGCCTGGCCGACCAAAGGCGAAATCTTCTACGCAAAGCTGGACGCGAATGGATCACCGACCGATCCGAAAGAGATCAAAACTTCCGGTTCAAGCGGAATGAGATCAGGAGTATTACCGATTGCGACGGCCGACGGGCAGACTCTCGTGGCGTGGAAAAAGGATAACCAACTCGGGTGGCAACTGTACGATAATCGCGGGCGTCCCATGGGAATTCCTGCTTCCGTGGCGAGCGCCGGAACCGGAGTCGCCGGCGTCGCTTCGAAGGACGGTGAACTGATCCTGTTCAAGTGAGCTGTCAGCAAGTTCGAATCAGAATTTCAAAATACACGAACACTGGCGAGCGAAGACGCACGGAAGTGACACACAAAAAAAATGTTTACGCGCGGGTCAGATCGCGCTAGAGACGTTTAAGCCACCAGCGGCTGTTCGCCGATTGTCAGAATGGTGAAATCCTTGGCGGGGTGTGATTTGATGTACTCCAGAACGCTGTCAGTCGTGAGTGCTTCGATCTTTGCTCGAACCTCGTCCAGTGTGACGATGCGGTTCAGGTAGAACCAGTTGCGGGCCAATGACCCTGCACGACCTCCGGTCGATTCCTGGGCCATGATCAGCGAACTTTTCGCTCGGGCTTTGCAACGATTTAATTCCGCTTCTTCGATTCCATCGCCAAGTCGCGTTAACTCTTTCAGCAGGACATCGAGTGTTTCTTGAGCACGCTCGGTCGTCGTTCCGGCGTAACAGAGGACTTGCCCCTGATCCTTAAGTGAATTCAACGTCGCATAAACCGAATAACAAAGTCCGCGTTTTTCGCGGACTTCTGTAAACAGACGGCAGCTCATTCCTCCACTCAGAACATTGACCGCTGCCCAAGCCTGGTAGTAATCAGCCGCGCCGTAAGCGACCGCCGGATAGGCGACACCAATATGCGTTTGAGTTGATTCGTGATCAATATGATCGCGATAGGCACCTCGATCACCGGTTATCAGCTTAATCTCGTTCGCGCCGGTCCAGTCGTGATAGGTCTCTTCCAGCACTGGCAGAATATCGTTCAATGTCACGTTGCCCGCGATACCAAGAATGGCTCCCTTCGGTCGAACGCAGCGTTGAAACTGGGTCCGAATGGAATCTGGAGTAATCCGTTCCAAGTCAGCCAGTGTCCCCTCGGCGGGCTGTCCCCAGGGAGCTGGAAAGCAGCGGCGGATCAGTTCAAACATCACCTTTTGACGGGGATCATCTTCAATCGCCAGCAGCGACTGTTCGACACCCGCCATCACTGCTTCGAAATCTTCTTCGTTAAATTGCGGTCGCTTGATCACATCGCCGTAAAGCTTTAACGCAGCGGAAAGATTACCAGCCAGGCAGGAACCACCAATTGCCAGATGATGCAGCGAAGACGATTCGTGCGCCTGAATCCCCAACCGGTCGAACGCCGACAACAGTTCGCGACTGGACATCGAACCAGCGCCGCGAGTGATCCAATCGGCCAGTGCGTTGGCGATTCCGTTTTGTCCAACGGGATCAAACGCACTACCGGCGGGGATTAACAAGGAAAATGCCGCTGATTGAACGGCAGGCATCGTTTCGACAAGTACAGTCAGCCCATTGCTGAGCGTGGTTTGATGGATTTGGTGTCCAGTCATGAATCCGCTTTAAAAATGTCTGGTTTGCTTTGGGGCGCTAAAGCGAACGCGACAAAAACCACGGCTGAACGCTCAAATATCGTAGTACATGGCGAACTCATAGGGATGGGGCCGTTGTCTCAGGGCGTCGACTTCCTTTTCTGTTTTGTACCAGATCCAGGTGTCGATGACATCCTCTGTGAACACATCTCCGCGTAGCAGAAACTCGTGATCCCGTCGTAATGCCGCAAGCGATTCCTCAAGTGATGCGGGCGTCTTGGGGACATCTTTCAGCTCTTCCGGGGCCAGATCATAGATATCCTTATCCAGCGGACGACCGGGATCGATGCGCCGCTGAATCCCATCGATGGCTGCCATCAACATCGCCGACATCGCCAGATAGCCATTCGACGATGAGTCGGGACAACGGAATTCAAAGCGTTTGTCTTCGGGACTTGGCGTGTGAACCGGGATACGGATCGCTGCCGATCGATTGCGGCTGCTGTAGGTCAGATTAATCGGTGCTTCAAAACCAGGAATCAGTCGCTTGTAACTGTTTGTCGTCGGGCAGCAAATCGCCATTAAAGCGGCGGAATGCTTCAGGATTCCGCCGATTGCGTGCATTGCGATGTCCGACAATCCGGCGTATCCCGAGCCAGCAAAAAGGTTTGCACCGTTTTTCCATAGCGAAAAATGCAGGTGGAGACCCGAACCATTATCGTTCCACAGCGGCTTGGGCATGAATGTCGCCGATTTTCCATGTCGGGCGGCGACATTTTTCACAATGTATTTGTACAACAGCAGGTTGTCCGCCGTGTTCACGAGCGACGCATATTTCATGTCGATTTCGCACTGACCACCCGACGCGACTTCGTGGTGCTGCGCTTCGACTTCGACGCCGCAATCTTGCAGCATCAACATCATTTCGGTCCGAACCCCTTGCAGGGTATCGGTCGGAGGAACGGGGAAATAGCCCTCCTTATGCCGAATTTTGTAGCCCCGGTTACCATTTGGCTCGTTCCGTCCGCGATTCCACTGACCTTCAATACTGTCGACGTGATAATAGGCTTCGTGCTCGTTCTGATCGAAGCGGACGTCGTCGAAAACGAAGAACTCGGCCTCGGGACCAAAGTAGGCAGTGTCAGCCAGCCCGGTCAGCTTCATGTAGTTTTCTGCTTTTCGGGCAACATTGCGCGGATCTTTGGCATAATCCTCTCGCGTGATCGGATCTTGAATATTACAGGTCATGACCAACGTTTGAGCCATGAATGGATCGACAAAAGCGGTCGATGCTGCTGGAACAACGAGCATGTCGCTCTCGTTAATCGATTGCCAGCCTCGGATCGACGAGCCGTCAAAACTGAACCCGTCTTCAAAACTCTTTTCCGTGAGGACCGTCACTGGAATCGTGAAATGCTTTTGAGTTCCTGGAAAGTCCATGAAACGAAGGTCTACTGCCCGCAGATCTTTCTGCCGACACAATGCCAAAACTTCACGCGGGGTCATAACATGCACGAGGAAAATCTCCGCAGAGCGTTCGCGGCCATCTCAAATCTAAGAATACAGATCCACGATATGCAAACCCAATGCCGTCAAGCAAGCAGAGACGTTTTTGAACAAGATTTCAATGCTGCGGAATCAATCACATCCCGACTTGGCCCATTTTTCGTTGGCGGCGACATTCCTATCAATTAAATTCAAAAGAGTTTAGCCGCAGATGCACACAGATCCGCACAGATGAAGAGAAATAAATCCCAAGAAAAACAGTTGAAAAACTCCTTTGTCTGTATTTTTCTCTTTTGCATTTATCCGTGTGAATCTGTGTTCGTCTGTGGCAAATTCTCTTTGCACTTGCAGTCCCTTCGTGGAATCATTGACCGATTTAATCAATGATGGACAACGTGGGTAAAGGGTTTCAACACCACGAAAGTTCCGAATTTAGAGATTTTTGGTCCCGATAAGCAACGCCGTGAAGCATTTTTTCGTGGAACATCATCATGAGTTGCCACTGCTTCAACTTCAAGGTGTTGCCCGTTGCGGCTTACTGATCAAAGGAGCGTCATAGTACTTCGTCACCATCGGTAAAATGGCTGTTGCTACAGAAGTTTTCGTATGAGAAACGCCCTCGGATTCGGAAGATTGTTTCCAGGGAAAGGTCGACGCTTGGTCAGTCTTGATTCGATAAGCAGGCTGTTTTTGGGTGATTTCGACGAGTAAATCAATACCGAATTGTCCGGCGTCACCTCCGACGCGATGCATTTCTTGCCGGGAGATCATCGCTCATTTGGATGTTGACGTTGCGATCCAGATCCCTCTTCCTCAATCGGTTGTTGTCACATGAGACCCACGACGCTCGAAGAGATCGGCTAGTCGAAGCAACTAGAAAGTAGCGAATTCAGGGCTTGGATTTCTTTTCTCGA
>Ga0364920_10225_pt1 | contig 18951 bp, 13 predicted proteins | sample SorcelJu500001C8_FD_206961 | JGI IMG/M metagenome (GOLD analysis project Ga0364920, IMG submission 206961) | Enriched cells from Trout Bog Lake Hypolimnion, Wisconsin, USA - BchlTB.June20.5000.01.C8 | ecosystem: Environmental > Aquatic > Freshwater > Lake > Hypolimnion/Profundal zone | place: USA...
TCCGAATCATGGTTGTTTTACCACTGCCGTTTGATCCTAAAAAACCAAAAACTGAGCCGCGTTCAACCTCTAGGGTGACATGATCTACTACGGAGACGCCATTGAATACTTTTGTTAAGTCTTGGATTTGAATGGCAACGTTGCTCATGAAATGACTTCCAGGGATACTGGTTGCCCTAAATGAATACGACTTAGATCAGGATTATCGAGTCTTGCTTCGATACGAAAAATGAGTTCTTGACGATTCTCACGTGAATAGATGATGGGGGGGGTATATTGAGCTTTATTGGAGATGTAGCTGATGGTTGCTGTTAACTCGGGGTTTTGTCCTACGTTGGATAGCACTACCTTTTTATTGAGTTGCAATTGTTGTAAGTCTTTTTCTGGTGCATAAAAAATAACTTTAATATTTTTATGGGTAATGAGAGAAACAATCGGTTGTCCAGCTTGAACATATTCACCTTGAGTGTAATAGGTGTCGAAAATAAATCCTGAATTGGTTGCTTGATTGGCTTTGCGCTTTAAACGCCATTCTTGATTTTTAGTATCGACCTTGCTGCTTTTAATTTGCGCGTCAATGGCAGCTAATTGGTTTTTCAACACGTTGAGGTCTTTGGTTGCGACATCGAGATCATTTTGACTGGCGGCGTTATCTTTTCGCATTGTTGAGGTACGATGATAATTGATTTCATCATAGGTTATTTGATCAATTAATTGCTGCCGTTGTGCGAGCAAATTTTGATGATTCAACTCACTCACTTCAACACTATAATGTTCGCTAGTTTGTTCCAGAACAAAAAGAGGCTGATGGGTTCGGACTGTTTCTCCGCGATGGACTAGTAAATGGGATAGACGACCGGCAAAGTCACTTGATAAATAGGTGAGATCGGCATCGATGTACCCATTATATTGTGAACCACGATGTTTACAGCCACTCAAGACTATCAATATACAAATAAGAAGAATTCGATATAGCTTATACATAAATGGGCCCAAAAATCCGTTTGGCTGGTCTATGATTACGAATTATCAGGATCACGTCAAGTCAGAAGTATAAAATAAGTCTTTTAACTTAATCAGTCACACCTTAATTTTTATGATACAGTAGGGCTGGTTACATTTCAGCATAAAACACCGACGTCCCGCGCTTTATGCGCGGGATCCAGAAAATATTAAAGAATGAACTAGAAAATTGTTCACTCAAGTATCACAATGGAGCCCGTGCATAAAGCGCGGGACGTAGAGGGACGAAATGTAAACAGCCCCTAAGCTTTTTTTACTCGTTGTGGTTTTTAAATATGTACGAACAGCAAATTGAACGGGCGCTTCATACGCCGCATATTCTTGTGCTTCATCTCTTGAGCTTTCTTAACTTGAAGATAAGCATGGATAGTTCGACTCTTCAACCGTTTGTCGACTATTTATATACAGAAAATCAAGATCCAGAGATATTTTTAGGTAACTTATTAGCTATTCCTACTTTGTTATGTAAAGGCCCTCGATCGGATTCTGGATTGGGTGAAGTCAGTACCCGTACAGATTTAGTAAAATTAATAGCCCAGTTGGCACCGATTTTGATTGACGAGTTACCTTGGGCTAAAGCAGCTAATCTGCGGTGTAAAAAGAAAGGGCTTACTTCGGATGAAATAGTTGCGGCAATCGATCATTATGATATCTCTCATCAGGGTGATTCTGCGCTACTTGAAGTAAACTTTCTCAATAATTTACTTGGTTATGTCGCATTAAATCTATGTGCTAAATTTATCAATGGTGCGTTCCTTCAGCTCAAGTCGAAATCAGTTGAACTGGAAAAACAAGAGCTTTATAAAAGCATCAATACTCAGGTGCTTTATCATATTGAAATACTCAATTTATATTTAGCGCCTATACGTGAGATTCCGGCTCCGCTCGTAATGATATTGTCCCCTTTTTATTTTGAGATGAAAGATTATCTTGAAACAAAGAGTGGAGAAAAAAAATCAATACCCCTTTATGAGCCTTTCAATTGGATTGTCTCAGAACTGTCAGTTTCCTCTATTATCAGGCGAGTAAATATTAACTGTTTTGAAGAATATATCACCGAAGCAACCTCTTTTAAAGAAGTTGAGTCACTTGTGTTTAAGATGATTCTCAATGACGACAAGCCATTGACGCATCTTTTAGGGGATCATTTTTATGTACTAAAAAAGCTGGTGCAATTGATTTGTCAAAATCCTGATTCTAAGGCGCGAATGGTCCAATTATCTTTGCTGTGTCAAGGCTTTACTTTACCCGCGCAAGACAATATTGCTTTAGCTGAGTTTTTGCTACTCATCTATCATGATGTTGCGGAAGTTGCTCCTTCAATATCGCCGCTATCAGAGACTGTGCGGCAATTAATGGTGAAGATGTTCCTGGAGTTTGGAAATTTCTCAAAATTCGACTCGGGCGTTAGTTTGCCTAGAATCATATTAAAATGTGGGCATTTTGATGTGGCGCTGGCTTATTGTATTGCAGGATCTACTGATCTTGCGGTGCATGATATGAATAAAAAACAGCTATATTACAGTTTGATTGAGGGAATAGATCCAGGGCTAGATTTTGATGCAGCTTGGTGGAAAGTGATATATGAAAAACAACTTCCAGTTTCTATTTATAAAAATTTTACTGTTTTATTTTTCCCCTTAGTTAAATCGACGCTAACACGAAATGTTGGGCGGTTGACATTGGCCTGTCAAGATTTAGCTGCTTTGATGAAGCAATATGAGGACATACCAGCAGATCCAAAATTGAGTTTGATGCTAACAACAAACGATAAAATACGAATTTATATTGATGGATTGACAAGACCTTTTTCAGCACAGGTTGCGTTGAGAGCTAACATCAATTTTATCCAAAGTGCTCCAAAGGAAAACTTACCAATAATCTTTAAGTTGATGACACGCCAAGATTTAGTTTCAGAACTTTTTGAACATCTGGCCGCTTCGTTGGTGCATAGGTCTAAAAAAATTATGGGGAAAATTAATGTTGATTGCGTCATGCATAAGAAACATTTTCTGACAGAACTATCGAATGTTTTGAAGAAAACCCCAGTTGAATCATGGCCTTCATTTTCGTTAACTGATTCTGATGAATTGAGAGCTCGGGTTAAAGTGAATATTACATTGTTGATGTTGATTATTGCTTGCACCGATTTTAAAGAATCTCAGGCTGAGAGCGGTCAGCAAGAAAAAATAGCTGTTCAAGACCCCCTTATCTCCCCGCCTTCGTGGGGACAGGCAGAAGCGGCACTTTCTCCAGGCGAAAGGAAACACGACAGGGGTTATTCGGAAGACTCAACAATGATTCAAAATCAAGCTATTTGGATTAAATTTTTGATGACTTTGATCGAGCGAATATTGGTTAAAGGCAAGAAGTCCCCTCTCGGACGGTTGATGATTGAGTTGATTTATTCAGAAGACATACACTCTTTTTTACCTCCGGAACATCAACGCACTTTTTTAGAGATACTTCGCATAGCTCAAACAGACTGGTCCATGAGTGATGAAAAAATTGACTATTTAAATCAATATTTTTCGATGACTCCAGCAGTGAAAAAAAGACATAAGTCAGCTAAAAAATCACAGAGTCTTATATTAGTGACTGTTTCGGAAGATGATTCACGTGCACTTTCACCCGCAGAATCTGCTTATCACGAGGCTCATCTACCGGATGTATTGACCGAGTCGCTATCAGACACATTGACTTTATGTGAGAGCCCTTCAGTATTTAGTGATGAGCAATCGGTTTTATCTGATGAAGATCTTCTCGATGGCAAGAGTGTTCGATCTGAATCGGTTAGCATCGATGATTCCGCCAAAAAATGCGCTAAAATTCCGTCAGTTATTTTTTATAAATATGTTAAGCAATTGCTGGAGCAATTTAATCAGCAACTTAAAACAATGAGTACTTTTCAATTGCCTGATGCGTGGACTCATTTGGTTGCTAAGGCGAATCATGTTCATCGTGACTTGTCCGCCTTATATCCTGAGTCCTCACTCCCATCGGATGATAGTCAAATTGGTAGCGGTTCATTTTCTGAAGTGCTCTATGCATCTTTAGATAAGTTATCACAATTGGATCTCGAGAATGCATGGAATAAACAAGTTGCCTTTTTTTGTTGGGATTTACATTGTGCTTTTGTAAAGTACAAAAATGCTGATAAGATATTTGCATTAACCGATGCATGTCAGTTACTTAACGAAACAATTCAAGCAGCTATTCGAAGCTTAAGTTTTTGTTATTTTAAAAATATTCAATTAAATTACTCGGATTTTTATTTACCTTATATTGAGTTAGTAAAGTCTTATTTTGAAGCGAATGGCTTTGATGTTTGGTTGAAAGGTAGTTTTGTATTTCCTGAGAAATCAAGAGATTTAGATTTTCTTATTGTACCCCGAAAGCCTTTCACAGGCATTCAAATCAACCATATTGTCCAAGCGATGCCTGCGTCAACCGGAAGTAAATTAATCTTTTCTCGAATCGATCAGGATCAGCATACTTGGTCACAGAGAATTGATGTTTCTCATCAAGATCGGCATCAACAATTGGAAATAGATCTATTAGTTTCATTAAATCCATTAAGTGAAGAAGAGTTATTGAATATAACTTTAAAGTCTTATTTTTCAACTGTCGCCGTATTATGGAATGTTAATGGTCCGGCTTGCATGGGCCTCCCCGCGGCTCGAGCAAATTGTGGTGAAAAGCGTGTATTTAAACCGATTGTTGATATAGAAGGGGAGGCAGCTTGGATATCTAAGGCTCCTTTAGTCGCAAAATATCTCATTAAGTTTGACCAATCAGTTTGTTACTCGCCCGAAATAAAGCAGTTTAAGGCGAGATATGTAAATCCCAAAACTCGTTTTGCTACGATACTGAGCCCAATCATTTTGTTATTGCGGGATGATTTGGATGGTAAGGGCAGGGAAGCGCTTTCATTGCAATTTCAGCAGTTGATAATCGGAGAGGATCTCAATTTTAAGAAAAATTACCCTGTGCTTTATTATTCTCTAGAGCAATGCATAGAGCCAGAGAAGCAGGCTAACGTTGAAGGACTATCAGTTTTGTCAAAAGATGAGCTGAATTTAGCATTGAATCAATTAGTTGAACTCAATAGGAACGTCGTTCAATCGCTTTTGACCTATTTGTTTAATCGTTTTGAGGTAAGAACGCAGCAATTGCTTGAGTTTATTATGGCCAATGAATTGCTTGCTCTATTATTTGGATTGGATGAGGGACAGTATCGATCTTGTTATCAGTATATGATGAAGTATTTTTCGTTATACGTAGCGCCACTTAATCAGAATTTGACAACACCTGCGCTTTTAGCGGTATTTTTATTGGGTGAAATGGTTGATCAGCCAGATGATTATCAAGAAAATTGGTATTGTAAGCTAGAAAAAATACAAGCTCAATCTCCGTCTATCCTCAGAGCGCACATCGGATCTACAATCAATATATTAAAAATATTACCTATGACGAATATTGAGTTTTATATTTATACCAAATTAGAGCGAATAGAGTCATTGGGTTCAACGTTTGACGATCGTATGGCCTTACTTATTTTGCACGCATGGGCTCCAAGAAAAACTGAGGTAATAGAAGAGAAAGTAATAACCAGTGATCATACGGCGCTGAAAGTGGTACCTGCCGTTTCTAGAGTTGAGTTTGGACGATTTTATGGCCCGGTGACCCCTAATATTCCAGTTCCTCAGGCGGCATCGGCGCAGCATGTAAGTGCTTTGGCTTCTGCTTCTAAATAACAGCTCTTTTTTAGGGTATTTGAGTGAAAAAATTGCTGGTTTTTCTTCAATATTTCCTAGATCCCGCGCATCAAGCGCGGGACGTCAGCGTTTTGTGCTGAATGGTTTACTCACCTATACTTATGCTAACTATTTGATGCAGTCCGCTTAATAAGTATTGCCATGGCTGGTGTCTCTTTCAGCTGTCAAGTCTCCATCAATGATTTCTTGCTCACTAGTTTCTTTAATGGGTGGTGTCTGTCTTTGTTCTAGCCCAGGATATAATTCGTTGCTTGCTTCCGATCGAGTGGCTGTACTTAAGGTAAACATAGAAAATTGGGCAACAGAGGATCGCTTTGTCTCTGGTTCCTGCACACTTTGTTGCCGCATCAATGATTTTTTTTCGTCCAGATCTCGCAGAAGCTTGTTTAGCGGTGTTTCTAATTGAAGTATTTGCTTTTCATTCGCTGTGGGTAATGAATCAAAAGCAACAGCAGAAACAGACGAGCTGTTTCTAAATGCACCGTTGTAATCAAGACCCATTCCAATGATAAATTCATTTTTACCGACTTCAAAGCCAACATAGTCAGCATTCGCTTCAGGATCAAAACGTTCCTGTACTTTGTCGACTAATACCATGAGTTTGATAGTCTCGGGTTGAAGTTTCTCTAATTCTTTTTTGACGGCATACCATGTTTTGCCGGTATCTAATACATCATCAATCACGAGAATGGTTTTACAGGCTAAATTAAGTTTCAGAGGTAGTGTCTCGATGGTTATTTTACCCGACTGAACACCATCATAACTGTTCGCACGCATGGTGGCGTATCGGAATTGATATTTTAAATCGTTCAGTTCAGTTTGAAGCATGGTCGCAAAAGGTAGCGCACCATCCATCAAACTAATGATCACAGGATTTACAATACTTTGATCGTTAAAGATCATTTCAGCCAGTTGACGAACACGGAGTTTAATGTTTTCCTCTATCAGTGGCGTACCTTTTCTATCATATACTGGTGTTGCCATTGAAGCGATACGCGCATTGACTTCTTCTTGCATTGGATGGATATAACACTGTAAGAGGGTAATAACGTCTTTGATGCTGGTATCTAGGGACTCAGTATCGATTTTGTCCTCTTTTAAAAGTGCATTGGCAGTATCAATTATTCTTTGTACACGTTCAGGTAACATATGACATCCTCTAGTTTAATTTTATGGTAGTTAATCCTTTTAGATAAGGTTGCAATACCTTGGGAATATGAATATTTCCGTCCTTATCTTGGTAGTTTTCCATGATGGCGACCAGGGTTCGCCCTACAGCCAATCCTGAACCATTGAGTGTATGTACAAGCTCCATAGCTTGACTTTCATTGCGGTACCTGGTTTTCATGCGTCGTGCTTGAAAGGCGCCCATGTTAGAACAGGACGAAATTTCCCGATAGGTATTTTGACTGGGTAACCATACTTCTAGATCATAAGTTTTAGCGGCATTAGTACCCATATCGCCAGTGCATAGCGTTACGACCCGATAGGGCAAATTGAGTTTTTGTAATATTGTTTCAGCATGTTGAGTGAGTAATTCCAGAGACTCAGTGGATTTTTCTGGTTTAGTAATCCACACTAACTCAACTTTTTCGAATTGATGTTGGCGTATCATGCCTTTCGTGTCACGACCATATGATCCGGCTTCACTACGAAAACAGGGGGAGTGGCAAACATACCGAATAGGTAATTCACTTTCAGTTAATATCATGTCACGCACCGTATTGGTGACCGGAATCTCAGCTGTTGAGGTTAAGTAATATGGATTTTCAGTATTTAATTTAAATAAGTCTTCTTCAAATTTTGGAAGTTGGGCCGTCCCAAGTAAACTTTGTGCATTGACAATATAGGGGACATAAATTTCTTGATACTGGTGTTCTGTTGTATGAATGTCCATCATGAACTGGATAAGTGCACGGTGCAGTTTAGCCAAATTATTTTTCATTACAACGAATCGGCTGCCGGTAATTTTAGCGGCACATTCAAAATCCAGCTCTCCTAATGCTTCACCCAATACATCATGAGATTGTGGTGCAAAATCAAATTGAGGAATACTACCCCAGCGTCTTATTTCAACGTTAGCCGTTTCATCTTTGCCGTCAGGCACCGACTCATCAGCAATATTGGGTAAAGATAAAAGAATACTTTCAATGGAATGAAGGACAGCTTCGAGCGCTTGTTTGGATTGGTCAAGTTTGACACCTAAAATGTTGACTTCTTCGCGCATCGGTTCGATATTTTCCCCACGAGACTTTGCAAGACCAATATCTTTGGAACGTTGATTACGTTGATTTTGTAGTTCTTGGGTCGCAATCTGCAGGGATTTACGTTGCTCATCGAGCTGAGTAAAAGATTTCGCATCAAAATCAAAACCCTTACGTTTTAATTGAGTGGCAACATAGTCAGGGTTTTCACGAAGTAATTGAATGTCTAGCATATCTGGAAGGACCTATTTGTACTTGGGTTTGGTTACAATTTTACTTTTTCGGCTCAATCTAGCGAATTGTAAATAAACCCTTGTTGATGTTGAAAGTTTTTAGGGCGTGTTTTTTGAGGAGTTGTTAACACACCCTATTTTTTAACGAACAATACCACGAGTTGACTGATTCAAACCATCTATCATGGGTAAAATTTCAGGACAATCGACTTGCATGATTTCAAGTTCACTAATCGCTTGTTGAATGGTAAACCCTTTCCTGAAAATAACTTTATAAGCGCGTCGTAAATTGTCAATAGCCTGTGATGAAAACCCGCGACGTCGTAATCCAACTGTATTGATTCCGCAAGCCGAAGTTGTATGGCCCGCAATCATCACATAAGGGAGAACATCTTTTGTGACATAAGTCGCTCTAGCAATAAATGAGTAAGCCCCAACACGGCAAAATTGATGTACGGCGGCATAACCACCAATAATCGCATAGTCTTCAACAGTGACATGACCTGATAAAGCCGCATAGTTGATGAGGATGATGTGATTACCAATGACGCAATCATGTCCGACATGAGAGTAGGCCATAAGAAAGTTATTATCGGCGATTTGTGTTAAACCACCTCCTTTACTGGTTCCTCGACTGATCATGCAATATTCACGTATGATATTGTTATTGCCGATAGTTAGGCGGGTCGGCTCACCTTGGTAAGTTAAATCTTGAGGGTCGTTTCCGATAGAGCTGAATTGATAAATTTTGTTATTTTCACCAATGACGGTTGGGCCCTGAATGACAACATGTGGTCCTATCCAGGTGTTTTTTCCAATCTCGACATCTGCTCCAATAATTGTACCAGGACCAACTGAAACGCCAGATGCTAATTTCGCATGCGGATGAATAATTGCATTGTCATCGATCACTTCTGAATTTCCTTGACTGCGCTTAATAATTCGGTTGAACAAGCTAATTTTTCGCCAACATAGGCTTCTGCATGTACACGCCAAAAATCATGCTTACTATTTAAGAATTTAACTTCTAAACGAAGTTGATCCCCTGGGGTTACCATATTTCTAAATTTAGTATTATTGATGCCGGCAAAATAATAAATAAAATCGAAACCCTCTTTAGGTTGTTGGGATAAGCTACATAATAATGCACTTGCCTGCGCTAATGCTTCGAGCATAAGCACCCCGGGCATAATGGGTTTGTCTGGAAAATGGCCCGTAAAAAAAGGTTCATTCATGGTGACATTTTTAATCGCTGTTAGATAATCAAACTCACGATAATCAATGACACGATCGACGAGTACAAAAGGGTATCGGTGCGGCAATAATTCGAGAATTTTATTGATATCAATGCATTGCATGAATTTCACCTTATGGTGTTGTCCCCATAATGAACGGTGGAAGCAGCCATTATGGGGATAGTGTTAGTGGTCCGTTAACCTAAATTTTTGATGACATCAGCGGTCACATCTAGCTTATCTGAACTATAGGGTGCGGCATCTTTTTGTAAAATAATATCGTATTTTTGTGTATTGGCAACTTTCTGAATGGCTGTACGAATTTTGTTGTACAAACCTTCCATTGCTTCGTTGTGGGCAGTGCTCAACTCTTGTTGATATTGTTGGCCTTCTCTTTCAAAGGTTTGTTGAGATGTAATAATTGATTTTTCTAAGGATTTTTTCTGGGCGTCATTCAAAATAGCGCTATCACGTTTGAATTTTTCCATGTCTTTTTTGAGATTTTCTTCCATAGCAATTAATTTATCACGACGTGGTTTGAATTCCTTTTCAAGTTTGTCTTGAATGGTTTTCATTTGAGGAGATGTCTGCATAATGCGTTGTAAATCTACGACGCCAATTTTTATTCCATCGGCAAAAACATTGTTGCAGCATAATGTAAATAGCAGTCCCAGTAAATAACCGCTCAATCGTTTCATGTTCATCTCCAAAGTAAAATTAAAGTAAGAATGCTACCATATTTATAAAGGGTTATGCTAGAAAGTTGTGTAGTCCATTTTTAGGGGGTAAAGCGTGGTATTGTAAACTTATTTCATAATTTCAGTATTGTGTATATAATTTGCCTTCTTTTAACAAGGAGGATCCCCGATGAAAGCCTTAACTCAATTGACTTTACTATCAGCGTTGATTACGCCACTTCCATGTGTGGCAAGTGCTTCAATGCTGGAAAGTGCTCCCAGCCAATTAAAAACATATTTAGATAAGTTTCTTGCCATTTCATGTGATAAATCGGCCATGTCATGTATTGCCGTTGGGTATGGAAAAGATCCTATCACATCCGATCGTTTAGTCTATACAACGCAGGATGCTGGAGCCACGTGGAGTGACCCGATCACTTTAGCTGCTGTACCATCGGATAAATTTTTTAGTATCAATCCTGCAGAAATGAGTTGTGATGCCTACAGACAGCGATGTGTAATCGTGAGTGCTGCGATGCTTAATGGTATTCCCAATCCCATTGCATATAATACACAAGATGGTGGGCTATCATGGAGTGAACCAGTTGTCCTTCCCTTACCGAAAAAGATGAATAAAAAACAACAGTTTGATTACCCAGGATCAATTTTTAATCGAGTGTCTTGTGATGACGGTGGTTTAAATTGTTTAATTGTTGGTACATTAGCTGGCGACAATGAATATACGCCGTTGATGTATATTACGCATGATGCTGGTCAAAAATGGGAACCCATCACCTCATTTAAGCAGTTATCGACCTCGCCAAAGTCTATTATTCACGGCACTGGCTTAACAGGTGTTAGTTGTGATAACTCGGGTCAGTCTTGTTTTGCTGTTGGACAGGCGATTACTAGAAATTCTTTCTGGAGAAGTCGTTACTCTTCTAAGCCTATTGTTTATGTTTCAAAAGATGGTGGCACGCATTGGAAGGATCCGCTTGTTTTACCAACAGAAATTACAGATAACACGGCCAGTACCCTCACCGATATCGCATGTAGTCGTAATGGAAAGAACTGTACTGCACTTGGATATACTGTAGATTATCAATCAAAGCAAATTCAGCATTTTTCTTTTAGTACAAAAAACGCTGGTGCTACCTGGGATAATAAAACGTCTATTTTATCTGGTTCGAATGGATCTGCTTATCTTCACACCATGCATTGTGATGGTACAGCAACGAGTTGCACCGCGATTGGTCTGTACAAACTTTCAATGTCGTCAAATGTTTATAAGCCTTTAATTTATAGGACGACAGATCTTGCGAAAAACTGGTTTAAAGATTCTGAACTTTCCTTTCAACCGTTTTCTCAACTCATGGATATTTTCTGTAGCGATGCAAATGATAGTTGTATTGCCGTAGGTACTCAGCTTCATTTCAATCAAGGTAGTATGCTAATACAGAGTCAAAATGCTGTTGGTTCTAACTTACCATTGGCGTTACAACCTGTTATAGGAAATGAAACAGACCATGGAAAATAAATCTGATTGGTGACTGCTTATTTCGCTCTGTACCTAACTACTTAATCCGATCTGTACCCTCGACGTCCCGCGGCTTGTCCGCGGGAGCAAGGAATCTATAGATATCGCTGCATCCTGAGGACGAGCCGCGGGACGTCGAGAATACAGGTTGGGGTGAGCAGCTACAAAAAAACTTAACTTAGGGCCATGATGATCTGGCCCAATTTATGCGATATTTTCGTTAAAATCCAGATGAGACGGTGAATTGGAATATGCTTTCACGATCATTAGGTTGCAGATTAATCGGTTTTGCAACGCTAAATGATAAGGGGCCCATTGGCGAACGCCATTCAAATGCTAGACCACTGGAATATCTTAGCGGCCCGGACGGTGTGCCTTGAAGAAGGGCTGGTGTATTGCATGCATAAATATTACCGGCGTCAACAAATAGGGTAGTTCTGATGTTATCTCGACTTAATGGATAAGGAAGAACAATGCCTGCGGTACCATTAACAATTAAGTTGGCACCAATAGAGTTACCATAGACATCTTTAGGACCTAGCGAAAAGCTTTCATAACCTCTGACTTGACCTGGTTGAGCGATACCACCCGCGTAATAGTTTTCATAAACAGGTAAGCCCTTATCATCAAATTGATTACCATAACCCACATTGCCCATGGTGTTAAAAATAAAGCCCTTAAACAGTGGTTGATAAAAACTGACACGATAAGATGCTTTATAGTATGACAGTGACTGGTGGTTTGCAGGTAATGCGATTAATGAGGTGGCTTGTTGATTAAAGCCGCGTGTTGGATAAGGAAATTGATCGTAACTATTTCGACTCCATCCACCAATGAGACGAATTTCTTGAAAATCTTTACCATAAAGATTCACAAAATTTTGTACTTGTTGTACGCGGCCTACAGATTTGATATTCAAATCTTGGTAACCATAGCCTAGTTGTAAGCTACTCTTTTCACCTACCAATACGCTATAAGTCACATCACCACCAAATCGATCCGAGGAGTAAGATGCAACGTCAAGTCTTTTGGGATCCATGGTTTGGTAGTAAACATTAAATCCTCGACCAACACCTGTTTTGGTATAGAAAGGGTTATAGTAGTTAAGGCTATAATCTTGTCCCCAATAGCTGGCATTAAAGGTGAATCCGACTGACCGACCACTTCCCATAAAGTTATGGTGATTCAGTGCGGCATTCACTTGTGGACCGTTGGAACCATAGCCTACTGAGGCGCTCGCTTCAGCGGCTGGCGCTTCTTCGAGGTTGACATCTAAGTCAACTTGGTTATTGGTGCCTGCGACCGGGTTTGTTTTGATATCAATGTCTTTCAGGTAACCTAATACGCGGAGTTGTCGTTCAGATTCTTTAATGTTGTGTAATGATAAAAGGGCACCTTCATGTTGTCGAATCACGTTTCGTAAGACATAGTCACCGGTCTTGGTATTACCATGAAAATTAATGTGACGAACATAAACATGACGCCCGGCCTCAACAACAAATACGATAAGGACGGTATGGTCAGTTTCGTTGATTTTGGGTTCGACATTAATGACTGGGAAGCCATAGCCGATATCACCGAGTGCTAAACTAATATCCGAAACACTTTCCGTGACTTTTTTACGTGAAAATACATCGCCTTTTTTGACTTGAATTAAGGGATCTAATTTTTCTTTGGGTAAAATCGTTCTTCCAACGATGCTATAGCCTGAAAAGCGATATTGAGGGCCTTCATGAACATGGATGCTGATATAAACATCTTTTTTGTCAGGGGATAACATGACTTGCGAAGATACAATGGAGAATTTAAGGTATCCACGATCCAAGTAAAATGAACGAAGTGCTTCTAAAGAGGCATCCATTTCTGCTTTTGAATATTGATCTTTTTTAGTGAAATAAGTAAATAAATCACTGGTTGATAAGGCCATTTGTGGTAATAGTTCGTTACTAGCGAAATCATGATTACCAATGAATTTAATTTCTTTGATGCGCGAAACGCGTCCTTCAGAAATATTAATTGTGATACCCACTCGATTTTCTGTAAGCGGGGTAACTTTTGTTTCGATGCGAGCATTATACTTGCCGCGCGCATTGTAAGCTTGTTTAAGTTCTTTTTCGAGAGAGTCTAATGAGGAACGTCGAAAAACTTGACCTTTAACTAAACCAATTTGTTTTAATAGTTCGTTTAGCTTATCTGTGGGGAGTTCTTTGTTGCCCATTAAATTGATAGAGCCGATGGTTGCACGCTCTACAACATTCACAACCAATGTATTGCCATTTCGCTCTAAAGATACTGATTGAAAAAAACCTGTATCGTAAAGTGCACGAATAATATCAGCGGTTGATCCTGGCTCTAAATCTTCGCCGATTTGTACCGGAAGATAATTTAGGACCGTACCGACACTGACTCGTTGAAGACCATTGACCTTAATATCTTTAACGATAAAGGCATTTGCAGGACTGATGCAAAGAGAGAATGCGACTACCGTTGAACAACAAGCACTGATGATTTTCTTTTTATTAACTAAGTTCATTTATACATCCGATTTGTTCTTTTTTAATTTGCTATTAGGTTAGTAAAGTCGTTATAAACCGCAACACACATAAGCATCCCAATAATACATACCCCAATGGTCACTCCCATGGCTTTGAATTGATCTGACAGAGGTCTTCGGTAAATTAATTCGATGACGCAATATAACAAATGTCCTCCATCTAACATAGGGATTGGTAATAAATTTAATACACCAAGACTAATACTGATTAATGCCATAAATGATAAATAGGCTGTTAAACCAATACGGGCGGAGTTTCCAGCGCCTTCGGCGATACCGATGGGGCCACTAATATTTTTGATGCTTAATTGACCCGTGAATAGTCGGCCCATCATCATAAAAGTGGATGAAGATAAGTGTATGGTATCTTGGAACGCAGTGGTCATGGCTTGCCATGGCGATTGACGCTCAAAGCGAATCCATTTTTTAGGCCAATCCATTTTCTGAGAACGCAATCCAATTAACCCCTCCTCTTTACCATTTACTGTTTGAGTTGCGGTTATCAAGGACAAGGTTTGAGTATGTTGATGACGTTTGATTTGGAGCGTCATGGGCGTATGAGGGTGTTTTTTAACCCAGTCTACAATCGTGATCCAGTCATGGATCGGCTGATTATTGACCGTTATTATTTTATCATTTTTTAAAAAGCCAGCTTTTTCAGCCACAGAGTCCGGAACAACTTCACCTACGATGGCTGGGATTTTGGGAATAAAAGGTGTGATGCCTAAGCTAAGTAAAGGATCTTGGTGTGGTGCAGGTTGCCAGTTTGTCAAAGGAAAGGAAATGGTTCGGTGTTGATGAGCCGGGTTTTTAATGGTAAAGCGGATGGTTTCATGAGTGCCCATCTTGGGGACGATTTGAAATTGAAAATCTTGCCAATTGTGGATTGGGTAGTCATTGATAGCAACAATTTCATCATGAGCGGATAATCCCGCTTTTGCTGCAATACTGTTTGAGGTTACGGAATCAATAATAGGGGCCAGTGATATGACCCCAATCATTGCGACTGCCGTAAAGGCTAGCCATGCAAAAATAAAATTAAATAAAGGTCCTGCAAAAACAATGGCAATGCGCGAAAAAATAGGTTGGTTATTAAAAGCGAGGTGTTTTTCAGTGGCAGAAACAGGTGCCTCATTTTCATCAAGCATTTTGACATATCCACCAAATGGAATGGCTGACAGTGCAAATTCAGTGCCTTTTTTATCACGGTAACGCAAAAGAACTTTGCCAAAGCCAAAGGAAAAACGTAATACTTTGACACCACATAAACGGGCAACTAAAAAATGGCCATATTCATGAATGGTGATGAGGAGCAATAACGCCAGAAAAAAATAAAATAAAGTCAGTAGCATCTTTATAATGCTCCTTGACGAATCCAATGTAGTCCAAAATAAAAGGCTGGCGCTGCAGCGATTAAGCTATCTAAGCGGTCAAGAACGCCGCCATGGCCTGGAAAAAGTGTGCCTGTATCCTTAATATGAACGCGGCGCTTTAGCATGCTAATAAATAAATCACCTATCAATGCCATAAAAAACACAAATATAGTCATTGCAAACCAAAGATGACGTTGTTGTGGTTCAAAGGGTAAATAGGTAAAACTTATCGCCGCAACTATCAATGAAAATAAGGCGCCACCCATGGTACCTTGAATGGTTTTACCTGGGCTGACTTGGGGAATAAGATGATGATGACCGAACATTTTACCAATGACATATCCTCCAGTATCAGCGCCCCATACCATAAAGAGTAATGTCACAAGAAAGACCTTTCCATGAGATTCTTGGGTGATGAGAACTAAGCTTTCTGCAAATAAAGGGAGGAGAATAAGAGCAAATCCGGCAACTATAGCAGGATATCCCCATATTGTTTGCGATTGTGGAAAGCGGATGAGAGCCATGCAAATCAATGCCCAGGTGCCTAATCCAACGATTAACCAAATATTGAAAACAGGAGGGACAACAGTCGTCGCCAGGATAAGTAAGGTAAAAAAGACTAATGGTGCGGCGCGTCCTTTTAGAGGGATTAATTGTTGCCATTCAATGGCTGATCCAATGAGGGCAAGTAGGGCCACACATTTAATGACCCAGCTATTAGCATAGTAGAGACCACCTAAAACAATGGGAATTAAGATTAGCGCTGTGAATAGTCGTTGTTTAAACATGTTCGGTTCCGAGTATTTGTTGGGATGTTTTTCCATAACGACGTTCACGTTCATGAAAATTGGTTAATGCTTGTAAGAATTCATCTTTGGTAAAATCTGGCCATAATTTTTTGGTAAAATAGAGCTCTGTATAAGCTAATTGCCATAGAAAAAAATTACTGACTCGGGTTTCACCACTGGTTCTAATAAATAAATCAGGATCGGGTAGATTGACAGAGTCAAGATATTGATCAATGGTTTTTTCATTAATATCTTCTGGGTTTATTTTACCTTGTTTTGCATCCTCTGCAATTCGACGAGCTGCTTGAGTGATATCCCAACGTCCGCCATAATTGATTGCCAGATTAAGCGTGAGTCCGCTGTTATGATGAGTCAGTTGTTCAGCGTAGGCCATTTGGTCTTGAATAGCTGTTGATAAACTTCGTCGCTCCCCAATGAAACGTAAACAAATTTTATTTTCGTGAAGTTTGTCGACTTCAGTACGAAGTGTTTCCAGAAAAAGCAACATCAGAAATTCAACTTCTGCTTCGGGGCGTAACCAATTCTCGCTGCTAAATGCGAATAAACTTAAAACGGGAATTTGCATATCAAGACAGGTTTGCGTGATAAGTTTGACTGTTTTAACGCCTGCTCTATGGCCTTCAAAGCGCATGAGGCCACGATTCTCTGCCCAACGACCATTACCGTCCATAATGATCGCAATATGTTGAGGGGTGTTTTGTTTCAACCTATTCTTCCACTATTAATAAATGGACGATAGTCTAACTGCTTTAAGTTAAAATAGTAAGGACCGGAAGCGAAATAACTCCCGCCAATTTGGGAGAATATGGTAGGCTTACAATTTGCGTTGATAAACCATCCTGAATTAATCGGAGCTAACGAGATGTCTTTTTCACATCCTAGAAGATCGCTTAAATTGCCGAAGCCTTTCAAAGGTGCGACGACTCCTTCTCTCACTCGGCAGAATTCTGCCGGCGGGCGATTAAAGCCACTTGTATTAGTTATATTAGATGGCTTTGGATGTAATCCGACCAAAACACACAATGCAATAGCTAGCGCCAAGTTACCGCATTGGGAATATTGGCTTCACCATTATCCTCATTGTGAGCTTAGTGCCTCGGGGTTAGCTGTTGGGTTACCTGAAGGGCAAATGGGTAATTCCGAAGTGGGTCATATGCATATTGGTGCAGGGCGTGTTATTTATCAAGATCTAACACGGATCAATGCATCCATAGATGCTCAAGATTTTAATCATAATCCAGTATTGCTCGAGTTAATTTCCCAGTTAAAACAATCAGATAAAACGTTGCATGTGATGGGGCTATTATCGCCTGGAGGTGTTCATAGTCATGAAGATCATTTATTCGCTTTTTTAAAGTATTGTCAGGAACAATCTTTTTATCGGGTTGTGTTGCATTTATTTTTAGATGGTCGTGATGTACCGCCACAGAGTGCTATGGATAGCTTACATCGCTTAGCGCAACTATTACAACACATGCCTGAGATACGGATAGCGTCCATTTCGGGGCGATATTTTGCGATGGACCGTGATAAACGCTGGGAGCGTATTCTACCGGTTTATCGTTTATTAACAGAAGGTGAGAGCGCTTATCATTTTGATTCGGCAGAACAGGCCATCGCGTCATTTTATCATGATAATATATTCGACGAATTTATACCGCCAACGCGTATTGGTCAGTCAATACCGATGCAATCAGGGGATGCTGTATTTTTTTTCAATTTTCGCTCAGATAGAGCGCGTGAATTAACGGAGGTTTTTATCGAACCTCAGTTTGATCATTTTCCTCGGTTGGCACGCCCTCAGTTGAGCCAATTTGTAACCATGACTCAGTATGCAGAACACTTACCGACAACGCCGGTATTTTTGCCGATATCCTTACAACATATGTTGGGTGAGGTGGTTGCCGAGACTGGATTAAAACAATTACGAATCGCAGAAACTGAAAAATATGCGCATGTGACATTTTTCTTTAATGGTGGTCGTGAAGCGCCGTTTGTTGGCGAAGATCGCATTTTAGTGCCATCCCCTAAAGTGGCAACTTATGACTTGTTACCGCAAATGAGCGCCGTTGAGGTAACCAGTCGTCTAGTTGATGCGATTAAGCAAGATCTTTATGATGTCATCATCTGTAATTATGCAAATGCTGACATGGTTGGGCATTCCGGTGATTTTTCTGCAGCTGTGTCTGCTGTAGAATGTCTTGATACTTGTTTAGAAAAGGTCTGGCAGGTTGTCGCGGCTCAGGGTGGTGCGATGTTGATTACTGCCGATCATGGGAATGCGGAAATCATGTTTGATGAAAAAACCAGGCAACCACATACAGCACATACTAATCAACCGGTTCCCTTTGTATTCTTAGGTTCGAATTGGCATTGTGATGCTAAAACGGGGCGTTTAATTGATATTGCCCCAACCATGTTAACATTATTAGGGATACAGCCACCGGCTGAGATGACGGGGCACTCTCTTTTGCAGGAAGATCATGTTTCGAATTAATCAATTTGTTATGGCTTGTTTTTTTACGTCC
>Ga0364920_10228_pt1 | contig 18546 bp, 16 predicted proteins | sample SorcelJu500001C8_FD_206961 | JGI IMG/M metagenome (GOLD analysis project Ga0364920, IMG submission 206961) | Enriched cells from Trout Bog Lake Hypolimnion, Wisconsin, USA - BchlTB.June20.5000.01.C8 | ecosystem: Environmental > Aquatic > Freshwater > Lake > Hypolimnion/Profundal zone | place: USA...
GCTGACGAATCTCTTGCTGAATCGGACGTGTGGTCGGATCGATTCTGGCGGTTTGTTCCGATGTTGGCCGTCGGAATTGCGATCGGACTTTTTGCCTTGGGTTGGTCAGGATTCTTTTACACCGCATTACAATTGACATGGCGACTGCAGCAGACAGCTTGGCTGCTGGTTGGCCTGTTGATGATTCGAGCCGTCATTCGCAGATGGATCACGCTCGAACGACGACGGATGGCGGTACTTCAAGATGCAGAATTACAATTAATCACAGACGCCGAACGGGCACCGGGAAATTCCGAACGAAATCCCTACTTGTTTCCTCGCTGGAAATGGCCAGACTTCCGATTGAATCTCACTCAAATTGTGTCACAGATGCGCAGCCTGCTTGATACGGGGCTGATCGCATTTGCGGTGGCTGGCCTCTGGTTTGTCTGGGCTGACGTGACCCCGGCGTTGAATATTCTTGACGGTGTCAAGCTTTGGAATACGACGGTCGAGCAGGTCGTCTATACGGAAGATGCCGAACACGCCACTGTTGGCAAAACGGTTACCCGCCTGATTCCCGTGACGGCTGCGAACTTGGGGTTAGCTCTGCTGGTCGTCGCCATCTCTGTGATTGCCGGTCGCAATATCCCTGGGCTTGTCGAAGTCATTTTGCTGGAGCATTTGGCGGTTGATGCCGGAACGCGATTCGCTGCGACCTGTCTCGTCCGTTATGCAATATTCGTTGCGGGTACTTGTTGTGCGTTCGCACAAATTCGAATTGGATGGAATAATGTTCAGTGGCTTGTGGCAGCAGCATCTGTGGGTCTGGGATTCGGTTTGCAAGAGATTTTTGCCAACTTCGTTTCGGGGATCATCCTGCTGTTCGAACGTCCGATGCGCGTGGGTGATGTCATTACGGTTGGAGATACGACAGGAACCGTTTCACGTATTCGTTTTCGAGCCACAACAATCGTTGACGGTGACCGTAAGGAATTAATTGTTCCCAATAAAGAGTTCATTATCGGCAAGCTGCTGAATTGGACACTAAGCGATCAGGTCAATCGGTTTGCTGTCAAAGTGATTGTTGGAAGTAACAACGATCCACACCGGGTCCGTCGGATCCTGACCGAAATTGCCAACCATCAATCAAACCTGTTGAAAGACCCACCCCCCGTTATCTCATTGGAAGAAATCAACGGCGGGTTGACGTTCGTCCTTCGAGCGTTTCTGCCAACGCTCGAAGGACGAACTGGGGCAATTAATGACTTGTACGCAGTCATTCACAAACGATTTGCCAGCGAAGGAATTGAGATGCCCCGCGCCTCTCAAGATGTCTTTATTCATTCAGATGCTCACGATGCTCATCCTGCATCGCCACCACCACCGCATTCATTTGGTATCAATCCTGATCGCCATCCCATTCAGACAACATCCAAGGAGGGTTCGGCGTGATTACTCGCATTACTGGAAAACTGGTTCGGTTAGGTGAAGCGGAAGCTCGTGTCGATGTAGGAACGTTCGAGTACGAAGTCTTCGTTCCAGAATTTGTCAGGCGTCAACTGCAGGTGTCACTCGGTGAAGTCATCAGTTTGAAAACAATTCAGTACATTGAGGGAAACCCTCAACAGGGACGACTCACCCCACGGTTGGTTGGCTTTTTAAGTGAGGCCGAACTGGAATTTTTCGAACTGGTTTGCTCGGTTGACGGAATGGGCGTGAAAAAGACTCTCCGCTCAATGGTACGACCCGTTCGAGAGGTCGCCGAAGCCATTGAAGAGCAGAACGTGAAAGAATTGAGTCTTCTACCCGGGATCGGTCCGGCGATGAGCGAACGAATCGTCGCCAAACTACGCCGCCGAATGGCCAAATTTGCTATTATGGTCGCTAAAGAGTTTCCCGAAGCCAAAGTCGCCGAAAAAGGTGTTCTCGGTGAAGCGCTTGAGGCCCTGATCAGCCTCGGCTTCAATTCCGTTGAGGCACGCGAAAAAATTGACGCTGTTTCAACAGGCAAGACGAAGTTCAAAACGGTCGAAGATGTGATTCTCGCAATTTACCAGCAGGAAAAAAGCTGAAAGCCGCTGTTGATCGACGGAAGGACATTCCGAGCGTAAGATCATTGAACATGCTCGGGGTTGTCGGCAATCTGAATGGATTGGCCGCAGTTTGCGACCCTGTATTCAGACCGGAGATACGATCTTGTCGACAGCAAAAACATCATTACCAGGTGGATTTAAACTCCGGCAATCGTGGCGGATGGTCGGAAGTGCGGCTCCGGTTTTTCCGGGTTTCGAAGTCGATATTTGCGACCGCGTTTCCGATGATGAAAAGCCGGACGCGGTTTGGCACCGTGAACGGGCTCGTGAAATGATTCACGCACATCCGGAGATCAAGCAACTCTTCGGAAACTATCCACTGACGGCGTTCTGGTGTGTGCTTGTTGCCGGAACGCAACTTGGCATCGCTGCCTCGATGAGCCATTTCCCGTGGTGGGTGGCGATCCTGACGGCGTACTTTGTCGGGGCGCTGATCAATATCGCCTTGTATCAGCTTTCACACGAATGTGACCATTTGATGGTTTTCAAATCGAAATTCTGGAACCGATATCTCTATACCTTGACCTCGATTCCCATGTTCTTGACAGCCCATCATACGTGGTGGACCGAACATATCGTGCATCACAATGATATGAGCGCCACCAAAGACTTCATCACCAGGCGACGTTCCTATTTCCTTGTGACGCGTTCAACGTCACCATTGTTTGTTCCGTATTCGCTATTCATGGTCGTGATGCAGGTCTTTCGAAGTATTCTGGGATTGTTGCTCTACTTCGTGACGTCGCTTCTGCGAGGACGATTGGAACCGACTCGATTCACGTTGTCGGTCCTGGCTGACGATCATCTCGTGTCGGGATATGAAAAAGATCGAATTACCAAGTGGGCCGTCACGTACCCGGTTTTCGCGTTTCTGGTGTATGGGCTGTTATTCGTGTACGGCGGTTGGATGCCGTTGCTGTACCTGATGATGAGTCAAGTCTTTTTCACCGGGTACTTGCATCCTTACTGCCTTGGCTGGGTACTTGGAATTTCCCATTTTCACGGTCGAAAGAATTATCAGCCAACGGCTTCCCATTATGGGCGACTGATCAATTTTTTGTCCTTCAATGCCGGGTTACATGTCGAACATCACGATATTGCCGGCATCCCCTGGTTCCGGCTATGGAAGTTGCGAGAACTGGCACCTGAATATTTTAATGATTTACAACCGATTCGTTCGTACACTGCACTTGGATGGCAGTTTGTCTTCGCTGATCCAGAGACGTTTGAAGACAATTTCAATACGGAAACCCACCGAAATCTTGAGCGATTCGGTGAAAAGCAAATCGCCTGATTTGCCTCGACGGATACCGCAGACCGTTTGCGATTCGACATCTTGCGACCGCTGGGTTACATTTTGTCTCGCGGAATCGATTTCAGCGAAGCAAACAGTACTTTTTTATATGACCGAGACGACTGATGATTGACGTAAATGGACCCGATTTTTCGAAATCCGAGCTGATACCGGTGATCGCTCAGGATGAAGCGACAGGTGATGTTTTGATGCTCGCTTATATGAATGCCGAAGCATTCAATGAAACTCTCAAAACCGGGCGCGTCTGCTACTACAGCCGCAGCCGAAAAAAGCTTTGGCGAAAAGGGGAAGAAAGCGGCAATGTCCAGGAATTGAAAGCGATTTTCTATGACTGCGACGCTGATACCCTTCTGGTCAAAGTAAACCAGATCGGCGGCGCTGCCTGTCATGCTGGTTATCGCAGTTGCTTCTTCCGTCAAATTGATCCCTATACGCAATCCGTTTCTATCGTCGGCGAACGAGTTTTTGACCCGGAAACTGTCTACAAGAAATAACGAATCTCCCATGTCTGAAAAGCTGATTAAACTTGGAATTCCTGCCGGTAGCCTTCAAGAAGCAACGGCCGAACTTTTCAAAAAAGCGGGCTACACGATCAAGTTCTCGTCCCGCTCGTACTATCCGGAAATCGACGATGTCGAAATCGAGTGCATGTTAATTCGTGCTCAAGAAATGGCGCGTTATGTCGAACAGGGTGTGCTGGATGCCGGAATTACCGGGCACGATTGGGTTTTAGAAAATGACGCCCAGGTTCACGAAGTCTGCGAACTGATGTTTTCAAAGGTCAGTCGTCGACCGGTCCGCTGGGTCCTTTGTGTTCCAAATGATTCCCCCGTTAAATCGGTCAAAGACCTGGAAGGGAAGCGGATCGCCACCGAAGTCGTCGGATTGACGAAACGCTATCTCGAAAAGAACGGCGTCAACGCTATCGTCGAGTTTTCCTGGGGGGCAACCGAAGTCAAACCGCCGAAACTGGCGGATGCGATCGTCGAAGTCACCGAGACCGGCAGTTCGCTCAAAGCCAACAATCTGCGGATTGTCGAAGAAGTGATGCAAAGCACGACTCGATTTATTGCCAACAAGTCAGCGTGGAGCGATCCCTGGAAGCGAGATAAGCTTTCGAACATCTCTTTAATGTTGCAAAGCTGCCTGGCTGCTGAAGGAAAAGTCGGGCTGATGATGAACGTAAGACGTTCTGACCTGGCGGCAATCATTCGCGAACTGCCAGCTCTTCAAAAGCCGACCGTTGCGTCACTATCGGACCCAGATTGGGTCGACGTGAATACGATTGTCGACGAATCATTTGTAAGAATGGTTGTTCCGCGCCTGAAAGCAGCGGGCGCTAAGGGAATCGTCGAATATCCCATCAACAAGATCATCGACTGATCGAAATATCTTCAGTCAATTTGATCAGGAGCTTGCAATCGATGTCGAATGAAATCGCAACGAAGGCATCAACGCCAGAAGGAACGAAACTTCCATCATGGTTGATCCTGGTACTCATCGTTGCGATTCTCGGATTCAGTTGGTGGCAGAATAACCATACGACGCAGACGAAGTCCTTAAAGGACAATGAGCTTTCGTCGTCATACGTTCGAGAAAATCACAGCGATTCCACTGAAATCCTCGATCCGCCTGACTCCGAAGTCGGACCCGGCCGCGAAGCGACGGAAAATGTGATTGAAAGCGAGGTGATTGCGGGGGAAATTCCATCTCCGCCAGTGCCCGGCGCCGGAACAAAATCGAGCGACTCCAAATCATCAGTTGATATTCCATCGATTCGTGTGCCAAATGAAAATCGATTGAATGATTCAAGGACTAATCCAACTCCTCATTCTGATCATCCGCGAGCTTCAGGTCCACTTTCGGACATGCGGACAAATCCCTCGAAGGGAAATCAAGCGGGTTCTGCAAAGACTGGTGGTTCCGATAGACAACAACCGACTGAGAAATCCGGTGCGGACGATAAACCTGATGCCACCGCGTTCCAGATAAAAAATCAGACCATCCGCGATCTTGACGGCCGAGTCGTCTACAAAGGAACGATCGATCTGAAGCCAACTCTCGATCGGATTGGGCGTGGCGAAGCAAATCGGCATCGCAATGATGGGACGACGTTTCAAAATCGCGAAAACCGGCTGCCACGAAAACCAGCGGGTTACTACAAGGAATACGTAAATCCTACGCCCGGCGAAAACGGTCCCGGCCCGCAACGAATCATCATTGGAAAAGAGGATGAAGTCTGGTACACGCCAGACCATTACAAAACGTTCAAACAGATCAAATGACGATTATCGCTCAATATCCAACGGCCGCGCCATCTTTCCGCGGATCTGAACCTCCTTGCAATACGCCTTGATCCCAGTCGATCCAGATTCCTTGATATCCGCCGAACCCACCCGGATCGTTTGCCACTTGATGGCCAAGTGATTTCAATTTGTCGCGCGCCTCAACGGGAAATCCACTTTCCAGATAAACAGTCCCGCCATCTGGTGCGGCTGCGATACCCGTCGGAGTGGGACTTCCACCGTGTCGGATTCGAGCCGCATCGCCCGCAGCCTGGACGTTCATTCCAAAGTCGATCAGGTTGATCAAGACGCTGACGTGACCTTGAGCCTGCATATCACCTCCCATCACTCCAAAGCAAAAACAGGGGCGTCCGGTCTTGGTCACCATGGCGGGTATGATCGTGTGAAAAGGCCGCTTTCGGGGTTCCAGGCGATTGAGATGATTGTCAGTTAACGCAAACAATTGTCCTCGATTTTGTAACGCGAACCCGACATTGCCAGGGACGACGTGCGAACCAAATCCGTGGTAAAGACTTTGAATTAACGAACAACAGTTTCTGTCTTTATCAACCACGGTCAGATAGACAGTATCGACACGTTCCAGTTTGGGATCTCCCGCCGGAACGTCGATTGCCGCTTGTTCGAGATTGATCAGGCTTCGTCGACGATCCGCATATTCCTTTGAAATCAATTCGAGCGTTGGCAGTTTGACGAATGCTGGATCTGCATAGAATCGAGCCCGGTCCGCAAACGCCAGCTTCTTTGCCTCGACAAACAGGTGGACGTATTCGGCACTCTTCGGCCCCAACGATTTCAGGTCGAACGGCTCCAGCAAATTCAGCATTTGAAGTGCTGCGATCCCCTGTCCGTTAGGGGGTAATTCCCACACCGAATACCCGTGGTACGTCGTGGAAACGGGGTCAACCCATTCGCTGGTGTGGTCAGCCAGATCGCTTGCCCTCAAATAGCCTCCATTGGCTCGGCTGAAGCGATCGATCTCATCAGCGATTGGCCCCCGATAAAATGCATCTCTCCCCTGTTCGGCGATCATGAGATAACTGGCCGCCAATTCGGGTAACCGAATAACTTCTCCGGTTTTTGGGGCACGCCCACCGGGCAAATAGACCCGTGCCGAATCGGGCCATTTTGACAGTTCCTTCTGAGCACCCTTCCAACTTGACGCAATCAATTCCGAGACGGGGTAACCTTCGACTGCTGTCACAATCGCCGGCTTCAACAATTCAGCCAGAGGACGCGAACCAAACCGCTTGTGCAGTTCATGCCATCCGTCAACACATCCGGGAACAGACCAGGGCAACGGGCCGACAGTCGGAATTTCCGTCAACTTTTTTTCGTGGAAAACCTCTCGTGTGAGAGTCGCGGGGCTGCGCCCCGAGGCATTCAATCCGTAAAGCCGCTGGGTTTTTGCGTCCCAGACGATTGCGAACAGATCGCCACCAATACCACAACTCATCGGTTCGACGACACCTAACATGGCGTTCGTCGCGAGTGCGGCATCGACAGCATTTCCACCACTTCGCAACACATCCAAACCGGCCTGTGCTGCAGCCGGATGGCTGGTCGCAACAAGTCCATTCCGTGCCAAAACCATGGATCGACTTTGTGCTGCCATCCCCGATGGTCGATCGTACTCGGCTGCCGACACTTTCATCGTGAGCATGCCTCCAACGGCGAATAAAGAAAGGGTGCTTCGAGCGATTAAACGCCAAGTACGAAGTCGAATCGCATTGAACACAACCTGCCTGACTTTCATGACAATGAACTTTTCGGAAAACGGTTGATGGTTTCCATCCAAACCATCTTGGAGAAATTTTTCCATCGATTTCTTTTACCGATGGCTCATGTTTTTCGCGAGTCCCCTAACCCGGATTGTTCGTTAGCCCGACTCGTAAGCGAGGGTCTTGCTTTGTTCTCCCTCGCTTGCGAGTCGGGCTAACGATTCACTGGAAACAATGTCGCTCGATCAATCGACCGGTTCGGAAGGATGCAAAACCAACGTCCGGCAGATTTGGCCGCGTGCTTCTTGAGACTTCGTTGATGTGACTTGTCCGGATTTGCCGATGATTCCATTGCGACACCGTAAAAATGGATACGACCATCTGGTTTGACTGTTCGCAAATCGATTTTCAGATTCGGCTGATCGATTCGATCAAAGACGGCTCAAGGAAGAGAAAGTATCAGTTATGGACCTTAGCTTTTGGGGTTTTCGACATTGGCCGTTCGATCGTTCGTTTTCTGCGGATCGATTTTTTGCCAGCCAGCAGCATGATGAAGCGATGGCACGCATGTTGTTTCTAGTCGAAGAATCGCGTCGTTGTGGAATTATTGTTGGGCCGAGTGGGACTGGCAAAACCTATCTCTTGAAACTTCTCCAACAGCGAGCCGAACGAATTGGACGACTGACGGTGCGATGCGAAGCAACTGGAATCGAAAGTGACGAATTCGTCGGTCAAATCGCAGTCGGTTGTAATGCAGTCGTTGATCCAAATATGACTTCTTCACGGATTTGGAGCGGGCTTCGGTCTCGATTTGCGGCCTTAGCCGTGATCCGACAGCCGCTGGTCATTTTGATCGATCACTTCGATCAAGTTGAATTCCGCTGCCAACAAGCAGTCTGGCGGCTGAATCAGTTGGCGGACGCCACCGGGCTGAAACTCACCGTTTTTCTAGCAACTCGCGATCGCACATTTCCAGCAGTGCTACAGGATCTGGTCGAGTTGCGAATTGACATTACTCCGTGGAATTCCGTCGAAACGTCGCAGTTCATCATCTCGGCAATTGAACACGCTGGTTGTAACGAGCGGATGTTCACGGACGACGCGCTCACCGCAATTCACGAATTGACCAATGGGGTTCCTGCGAGAGTTGTGTCACTGAGCAGCCACAGCCTGCTCGCGGCGCGCGGACAAGATCAAGTACTAGTCACGCGGGAATGCGTCGAAGCGGCTGCCAGCGAGTTACTTCCACGTGTTGTTGACCACATTCCAGCCAATCATTTTTCGCCTTCGGCCAGATCCCTGGGAAGAGGTCGTTCCGAGTCCGCCAACGCTTTTGGTCGATAAAACCGCGAAATAGAAAACGTAACACCGCTGCAGGCCAGTTGAACATTTGATGCTCATCAGTGTCTGCCAATTCTTGCAAAGACGAGTGGGCCGAGAAAGACCCCAAGTATGCCTGCAATGATGCTGACAATTGCCAATAGTTTTGAAGTTTGGGAAAGTTCACGGCGTTGGGACCCTGACAGCGACAGGTAGCCAAGAATCATTGCGGAAAACCCAGTGGTCGTCGCGGGAAGCCCCATCCAGACTTCAGGCCGAATCGCTAGTATCGACAGTCCGACGGATGCCAGTCCACACGCGAATCCAATTCGACTTTGGCGAATTTGCTTTAATAGTAACGTATGCCGTTGTGATCTAAGTTGCTCGATCCGACCGAGTGCTGAGAAGGGCGATTCGACGGCACTTCCGGCGGCATCCGAGCTCAACGCCGGTGCGACGATTTCGACAACGCCATCATCAGTGGGATTTTTCTCAACTTCAGGCGCGGCGTCTTTTGAAGCCCGGCGCATGACGTCGAACAAGCTCCGCGGCGGATTCGAAGCAGACTGATCGGCTTCGAACTCGACGGGTGTTTCGGGCGATGGCGGCGAAATGATCGACCACAGGCCACGAGGTTTTGGCTGTTGATCCGAGTCTAGCGGCGATTCTGTCATACCGTCGCTCTGTTCGATGACGTGCGACAATCAACCTTACTACTGCATCACGGCTAAACATGTGGGTGCCAGTGGCGGCGGCTTTGCGCCGCCAGTGTCTTCAAACTGAATTGCCCGCACAACTAAGTTCACTGGCGAGCGAAGACGCATGCCAGGGGCACACAACCCCCCCCACATTTATGCGTTGGTGGACTACTACGGGATCGCAAAAAACAAACCCGTCAAGACTCCCGCTTCCACGGCAGCCGCTTGTGCGTTAAGCGGAATCTGATAATTCAGTTTCGGTGCACATTCGCCCGGTCGATACCAACCGAGCGGATACTCCTGTTTAAGTGGAGGATAGATCGCCATTTGATAAGGAATCAGGACAAACTGAACCCCAGCCCGTGCGAGCGAGGCAACGGGCTGTACCAATTTAGGATATGTATGACCGTATCGTTCCAGGGCTGGATCGGAGAAATAGAGTGGATAGAAGTAGAAGTTCGTCGGTTCCCACGCCATGGTCATCTGCGGGAACGCTCGCTCTTCATAAGTTTTTGATTCGAATGGAATCTTGAACTCTTTTCCCTTTTCTTTGGCAAATTCGCGGATATCTCGATCTCGATCTCGATCGTAATAAGGGTTGATGCTACTGATCATTCGATCGAGTGGAGATCGCGGAGAATCGCTTTCAATCTTTGCTGCCGCGTCGGATTTATCGTCGGTATTCTCTACGCGGATTTCTGTTGAATTCGTCGCACCACTGCTGGCTGTATCAGAATCGTTGCCGCCAGCCGAATTGGGCAAAGCCGCCATCGTTGACTTCGATTGTTCTTCGATCAACGGAGGTCGAGCTGGCAAAATCCAATCATTGGAACCGACGCCTGGTACTGCGGATAACCGGGGAATCACGAGACCTTCTGCAGGTAATGGTGGAAGTTCCACCTCTTGCAGATTTCGTTGTGGCTCTTGAGGAAGCGTCGCCGGAATGTTACGAACTGGCGTTTGAGAACTCGCTGGATATTGCTGTTTGACTCGTTGCCATCGCTCGGCGGCAGAACGCTGCTTGAGAGCATCAAGCATGCTGCTCGCCTTTCCCGAATCGTCGTCAGCTCGTACAGCTTGAATCATCGTCAGCGTCGAGACCAGGCAACAAAGAATTGCCGTTCCTCGAATCGTACTGAAACGCGATTTCATCACAGAGCAAGTTGACATGACGATGGTTCTCCCTCACCGTCGCCGGCGTTGTATGGGGAATTTCAGCGGAATTCGGTCAGAAGTGCCGGAGCTCTTCGTAACGCCAGTCCCGCCAGTCGTTCGCACTTAGGAAATACATCGGCTGTTGAAGCTGGGTAAACCACATCTAACGCAGATTACCAGCGATTATCGGTGGAGTTCGCCGATTCGTTATTCCCTGAAAATCTTTAAGCAAATAATCGTAAGAACGGACATTGTCGTCTTCGCGGAATCGAAGTGAGAACACGGAAGCGTAGTCTCAGCAAACTGTTTGGCCGAAAAATGTTTCCACAGCGGTCATCGACGAACTGTTGAAGATTGGCAGCATCAGTGCAATCAGCACGAACAGGATCACTCCCGCCATGATCACCAGCATCAGCGGTTCCAGAAGTCGAACAACCATGTCCAGTTGCCTGTTTGTCTGACGTTCCATCTTGTCGGCAATTCCTACGAGAACCTGTTCGAGGTTGTTTGCTTCCTCGCCCACGGCAATCATTTCCAGAACATCGACAGGAAACTGACCACATTCGGCGAGAGGTTGAGCTAACGTACGACCTGATGAGACGTGGTCCGCAGCTTGAGCAATTGCGGCACTGATGACTCGATTGCCGGTCGCGTCTTTCGCAATATTCAGTGCGGTCAAAATCGGAACCCCATTTTTCAGTAGGGTTCCGAGGACGCGACAAAACCGTGCGACGGCCAGACTGCGGATAACTCGACCGACTCCGACGACTTTTAAGCGAAGTTGATCAAGCCGCATTCGCCCGATATCGTCGGCGAAATAGCGTTGTCCGAAATAGATCCCCACCCCAATCAGAATCAGTGCAACCCAACTGTATTTTTTAAAAAAACTGCTGGCGGAAAGTAGAGCAATCGTGGCCCACGGGAGTGTCCCTTCGGCGCGCATGGTTTCGAACAAAGGCTCGAATTTCGGAACGAAAAAGATGAGCATTCCAACAAGAATCAACCCGCCAATTACCACAAGAAACGCCGGATAAGCCATTGCTCCGACGACACGTCCCTTCAGCTCTTCCTGGTGCTCCGTAAAATCAGCGACTCGCTGCAACGATTCCTCAAGAAAACTCCCTTCCTCACCCGCTCGCACCATACTGATTGTCAGTTCGTTGAACACGGTCGGGTGTTGTCGCAAAGCTTCGGCCAGCCGAGTTCCATCAGCAACCTGATCGCGAACTTCCTGCACGACAAGTTTCAGCGTCATCTGTCGAGTCTGCTTGACAAGCAGATCAAGTGACCTCAGTAGCGGTACGCCAGCCCGAAGAAGATCAGCCAATTGAGTATAGAATACGGTGAGAATCCGGGCGGGAACTCGCCGTCGCTTGTTTGCTTGATGCGCCTTGGCGGAATCTGCCAGTGTGATTGAAATGGGAAACAGGTTCTTCGCTGCGAGCGACCCTAATGCCTCGCGCTCTGATGCCGCTGAAACAGTCCCCTCGACCTGAAGGCCGGAAAGCTCGCGTGCGACATACAGAAACTCGGCCATAGATTACTCGTTGCTGATGAATTATTTGTCGGGCAGTCCCATTACGAAACAGTTCGTCCAAGCATCTTTCATTGATGTCTCGAAGTCGATGCCAATTTTAAAACCGAATTGCCTTTAAGGAATTTTTAAGATTGTAAGGTGTCAAAAAATCTTCGTTTTGCTGATCCAACTTGATTGCGAGGTTCTATATCGACCAGCCTGGTCGATATTCTCGCTTCAGATAAGCATCTGTATCTGCGGAATCGGTTTTAAACGCTTTGGTATCCCAGGCAATTGCCTTTCCTGCCCGATAGCTGACATTTCCCAGAAGTACGGCTTCGGTCAGGTTTCCGCCATATTCAAAATGCGATGAAGTGCTGCCGTTCGTCCGAATGGCGGTCAACCATTCGGCATGATGACCGGCCACCGAGTTCTCGATCCAGGGTTTTACTGGCGCAGCCGTCTTTCCCTCTTGCATGAAAAGCTTGTGTGTCCCGTAATCGGCAATCAATCGACCGTCCGTTCCTTCAAACAAGACCGCCGAACCCATCTTGTAGACTTCAGCTCCCTCGGGCATCCACCCGCCATGAGACCACGTCAGATGCACGGGAGGCATATCGCCGCGAGCAGGAAACTTGTACTCAACACGCATTCGCATTGGGCACTCATTATCGCCATCGTGTCCTTTCTCACCCGTGGCCGCCACGGACGCCGGTGCCCCTAATTCCAGGGCCCAGAATGGAAGATCCATAAAATGACAACCAAAGTCACCGAGTTGCCCGCCGCCAAAATCCCACCAGTATCGCCAGTTAAAGTGAAAATGGGCTTCGCTGAACGGACGATAGGGTGCCGGGCCGAGCCATTGGTCGTAATGAACGTATGACGGCGGTTCGGATGTTTTGATATTCGGAAAAGATCGAACACCACTTCCCAGCCAGACATGGACTCGATTAACCGGTCCAATCGTTCCTGCCCGGATAATTTCGACCACTCGTCGGTAGTTCGCTTCGGCGTGAATCTGGTTTCCCATTTGAGTCGGAACACGTGCCGCAGCGTTCAGCTTCCGCAGTTGACGAGCCTCCCAGACCGAATGAGTGAGCGGTTTCTCGCAATAGACAGGAAGCCCTTTCTTTAACGCCGCCGCAGCGACAATCGCATGCATATGATCAGGAGTACTACAGACCAGCCCATCGAGATGCGGAACTTCAAGCGCCTCGCGAAAATCAACAACGCGTTTGGCGTTCGGAAGCTTACTCCCCGCCGCTTCCAGTCGTCGATCGTCAATGTCGCACAGCACAACGATGTTCTCAGACGAGACTCCGTTCAGGTTGGCCTGTCCTCGATCGGCAACGCCAATCACCGCCAGATTCAATTTCTCATTCGCACTTCGCGGCTCCTTCGCTGAAGCAATTGTTTGACCAGCGACCGCACCAATTCCGGCGGCAGCCGTTCCAGCCGCAACGGCAGCTTCAAGAAAATCACGTCGACTCAGAACATGTTTCACGGTGCGACTCCTATGACGTAGCGACTTCGACATTGAAGGATAATAATTGAGGCATGTCCGATCCAGATCGACCAATAGACCAACCGCAAGCATGAACTGCAAGTGCTACTACGCTCGTTGATCGCGGTGCGATGTCTCCATCGTTTAACCCGCAGCCATCCGCTTAGAACACCTCTGAGCCCCGTTCCAGATCGCCGACCGACTGTGGGGAAAGGCAACCACAATGGCCAAACGAACAATGACACCTCGGGTTTGTCAGTGACGCCGGTTGACTCTCTTGTTTTCGAGGCGCGGTTTAACGATGAAGACGGATTGATGGCCCTCATGGTCCATCAATCCGTCTTCACCGCTGACCACTTGTCCGATTTGAGTCATCAATCCTGGTCAACACCGCGTCATACGGCAACATGGGTTTCTGAGGTTGCATCGGTCGAACGTCGATAACCTTCAGTAATGACTTTGGCTCGCACATCCTCCATCTGACGTATTGCTTCATTCAGGACGTCGTCACCTTGCCGTGTCTCGGTCCCCTCAACGGAAACTTTGATATCCGGAGTGACTCCGACACCAGCCATCTCGCGTCCTTCCGGGCTGTAAAACTTGGCTGTGGTCAGTCTCAAGGCGGCAGGAAATGTCTGGAGCGGAAACAATGTCTGCACCGTCCCTTTGCCATAAGACTTTTCACCGACGATCAGTCCTCGATGGTTCTCTTGAATTGCAGCAGCGAAGATTTCGCTGGCACTCGCACTGTTGCGATCAATCAGAACGATCAGCGGAACCTTCCAGGTGTTTGAATAATGGGCCATTTCTTTTGAATTGTCAGCCAGGGTTCGACCCTTCGTCAGGACGATCGTTCCCGATAATAAAAATCGATCTGAAAGTGCAATCGCTGTCGTGAGCAACCCGCCTGGGTTCCCTCGTAAATCGATGATCAGCGACTTCATCCCCTGATGATGCAGAGATAAGAGTGCATTATCGATTTCGTTCATTGTTGAATCGGCAAACTGCTCAAGCTTGAGATACCCGATTCCCTGCTTGCGGTCTTCCATGCGAACATCGACAACACTGTGCAGAGCAATCTGTTGACGAAATAGTGTCACGGTTCCCGATTGGTTCCCTCGGGTTGCTTGAATTCGAACGGGTGTACCGACAGGGCCGACGATGAGATCGACCGCTCGACTCATTTCCAGAGACTTGATTTCCTTGCCATCAATCTGGGTAATGATGTCACCCCGTCGCAAGTCTGCATCGGCGGCCGGGCCCCCTGGGAGCAGCTTCAAGATCCGCAGCCCCATCGGATGTGATTCAATTTCGACACCGATGCCAACGAGATTGTCGCTTAAACCGACGCTTGGTCCTCCTGTCTTTTCCGGTGGCAACAACATCGAAAACTGATCGAGGCTGTCTGTTGCACCATATAAAAATTCCAATCCGATTGCCGAGGGATTAACTTTGATCGAACGCGAGGCGCGATTCTGAACATCTCTCAACACGGCAATGGCATCGTTTGTGTTTCGAACGCGGATCTGGTTTCGCAACTGCTGAAGCTCGTCCCTGAAGGATGTGATCGCAGCCGAGGTTCCACGAACTCCGGCGGCTTCAACAAATGCAGGGACATCCAGCGCTTGAGCGAAATGATCCAGGGCGCCATCCACACGTTGGGCATAGGTGGCGGGTGTAATGTGTCTTTCGTCGATTAACTCTGAAACTTCGACATAAAACGACTCGACTCCTTGTGATGTCAATTGTCGCAGCATTCGGATGACTCGAGGATCGGAGTATCGCAGGCGGATTCGCTCGGCGACTGTCGGCCTGGCCGGCTTTGAGAGTGTTTTCAGTTTCTCGGGTTCAGTGACCTCTTTCGGTGTCGAACGAGCCTTGTCAATCGAGCTGTTCGTCTGATTCATATTGCGTGCCGGGACAAATACTCCGGTTTGAGCATCGTCTGATATGTCAGGCTCATTCACGTAATACGGAGACGACACAGGCAACGTCGATGGAACGGTAATGCGATTCGATCGAGTTCGCGGGGCAGTTGCGTTCGACGGAATGAACGATCGACTGGGGAGCGCCTGTAACACAGGTGGAGTACAGCGAGCACATCCACTTTGAGCCTGCAAACGACCGGTCGACGACATCACAACGCACAGTGACAGAATTGCGGCAACCGGCATTGGTCTTCGCAAATGCATGATAACCCTTCCTTGCTTGGTTTTTTGTGACGAAGAATTGGCCCGAAGTTTCTGAGTTCGCATCAGCGCCGTTTTTGAAGATCTGCCAGACAGATTCTGCCAAGGCTTCAGTTCTGAACCAGCAGCGAATCGAGCGTGCATTCTTCAAAGCAGTCGTCGTCGCACTCGTCGTCAAAGGATTCGAGCGAGACGACAGCCTCGGCGACCAATTGATTCACGGTCTCGCCGCGTAGCACTCGGACAGAATCAGGAGCTTCGATCCCGATCCTGACGCTCCCTTTTTTGAGCTTCATCACTCGGATGACAATGTCGTTTCCGATGTTGATCACTTCGTCTCGTTTGCGTGTCAGTACTAACATGGCTTCTTCTCCGATACGTGCTGTTGAGGAAACTATCGATCGAGGGTGATTTGCATCCGAGATGCCCTCGCTTTGATAATTCACCTTCCAAAGCAGCGCTCGTGCCAATGACGACATTCGCGTCAAGAGAAGCTGTTATGACCGACGCTTCGGCAATTTATGCCATCTAATCCGTGCGGTGGGGCAGGTTCGGCGTCTTCCGCCGCAAGTTTGATGTAAGCGATGCCATTCAATCAAAAACGGCGATGTAATAATTACGAATTGGAATCACTTTTTAACGAATTGGTTCTCGAGGACGATCTCCGACGAGGCACCCTGGTTGAGACGGATCGTCATCCCAATCGGACGATTATCCAACCCAAAGGCAAACCTCATCGGTGATTCAGGTCCAATGTCAAAACTAGACTGGTTTGACATTCTCGGCGCAGGGGCCTTGTTTTCCCATTCCTTCAGTGTACGTCACCTTCTGGCCTTCGCGGAGGTCGTTGAAACTGACTCCCTGAACGGCTGAGGAATGGAAGAAAAGATCCTTTTCACCCCCCGTTTTGATGAACCCAAATCCTTTTTCCATTAACTTCTTGATACTACCTTCGGCCATTTCTGCGTTTCCCGGATTGACGTTTTGGATGAATACCATGCGGCACACATTGCCGGACGACCGTCATCCCTGGAGCAATATGACTGTAGCACGTCTGAACCAAACTCTCACTCCGTCGAAGAAACTTATTGAGGCTTTCTCCTAAAAACTCGGTAAACCACTATGAAAATTGTTCGCGTCGAAAGTATCCCCGTCCGGATTCCCCTCAAGCCCGAGCGGCGAATGATTTCAGCACTCGGTCGCCACGATGTCTCCGACTTTCTGCTGGTTCGTCTCGAAAGTGATGATGGCAACGAAGGCTGGGGTGAGGCCACCGTGACACCGCGCTGGAGTGGTGAAACCTGTCGGGGTGCGAAAGCAATCGTGGACGACGTTCTCGGTCCGGCCGTAATTGGCTGTGCGGCCGATGATCTGCCGGAACTTGATCGCCGTATGGACGCCGTTGCGGTGGGAAACTGGTTCGCCAAATCCGCAATCGAAATGGCCTGTTGGGACATCCACGGTAAAGCCACCAGAAAACCGGTCTACGAATTGTTGGGAGGAGCCTGTCGACCGCTGACGATCCGCAGTCGGTTCTCATTGGGAGCATACGAACCCGATCGGGCACGACGTCGAGCAACCGAACTCGTCGCGGCAGGATTCACAACGATCAAAGTTAAAGTTGGTATCGATCCCGTTCGTGATATCGAGCGAGTACGGATTGTCCGCGATGCGATCGGTCCTGACATCGCCCTCACGATTGATGCTAACGGTGGTTGGGACGTCGAAACGGCCATTCGAGCGATTCGAGAACTGAAAAGCTGTTGTCTCGAAATCGTCGAACAACCAATTCCGCCGGGTGATTACACGGGACTGGCACGCGTTCGAAAAGAAACCGGAGCGAAAATCCTTGCTGACGAAAGCTGCTTCGATCTGATTCATGCTCAAGAACTGATTCGCCATGATTGCTGCGATGCGATTAGCCTTTATCCCGGCAAAAACGGGGGAATTCGCAAGGCTCGCGAGATCGCCATGTTGGCAGTGCAACACGGAATCGCCTGTTCCATCGGATCGAACCTGGAATGGGATCTCGGCACGGCGGCGATGGCGCACTTTATTGTCGCAACCCCGAACATGCAGGTCGAACGTTATCCAGGTGATCTTCTGGGGCCAGATTACCATGAAGTTTCAATCGCAAAAAATCCACTCTCAATTCATGGACCACTGACAACGCTTAATACAGGACCCGGACTTGGAATTGATGTCGACCTCGATGTCATCGAAAAGCATCGGATCGACTGACTGACCGAGGGTTGGACAAGTTTTCACAACGCGGCTCGTGTCAAACTTCTCAATCGGGATTCTGCACGGCAGCATCGGAGTTCGGAGAAACTGTGTCTTCTCTCTTTTCAGTTTCTGAAGCCCGTAGAGCACTGCATGACCGACCACAGTAAAACAGTAGCACACGCGCCGATAAATTCGTCGTCACCCAGATCTCGTTTGATCTCGTTACCGCGCTCCAGCTTGGTAACGCCTCTCTTCGAAGCCCCGCTTCGCGAACGGCGAGTTGCCTTCCATTCAAATTCACGATTCATCTTCAATCCATCGTCTCGCAGAAATTCGAAAAAAAGTTGGCCAAGTTCGACGCGGTTGGCCAAGTTCCCTGTTTTGTAGGGTTTGCGAGAGGTTGAACTCGGTCAAGTTGACCAACCTTCAATCAGTTCTCGTTCCCAACGTGCCGCTTCTGAACTTGTGCGTTTCAACGATTCGAGAACGGGTTTCCCACAACATTAAGCCACAGAAAATGCGAT
>Ga0364920_10231_pt1 | contig 18357 bp, 15 predicted proteins | sample SorcelJu500001C8_FD_206961 | JGI IMG/M metagenome (GOLD analysis project Ga0364920, IMG submission 206961) | Enriched cells from Trout Bog Lake Hypolimnion, Wisconsin, USA - BchlTB.June20.5000.01.C8 | ecosystem: Environmental > Aquatic > Freshwater > Lake > Hypolimnion/Profundal zone | place: USA...
TGGTGTTGGTTATATCAGTCCTGTTCAACCTGAATTAATCAAATCGATTGGTTTCTTTGCTCTCTCAGGCGCAATTACTAATTGGTTAGCCATTTATATGTTATTCGAGAAAGTGCCTTTCTTATATGGTTCGGGTGTTATTCCTGCACGATTTGAAGAGTTTAAATTATCGATTAAACAACTGATGATGCATCAGTTTTTTACCGCTGAAAATATTGAACAGTTCATACAAAAAGAAGAGCAACAAGGTAGCAAGATGCTTAATCTTGATCCTTTCTTAAATGCAGTAGATTACGACAGAATATTTGAGAGTTTAGTGGCTTCCATTATGGAATCTTCTTTCGGTGGCATGTTAATGATGATGGGGGGGCAAGAAGCACTAGCCCCTTTAAAAGAACCCTTTACCGAAAAAATGCGTCTGACCTTAGTTGAAATGATTGAGTCAGATCGTTTTAAAACGGCACTTAAAGAAGGTTTGGATGCGCATAAAATTGGCGTTGATATCATCGATAAAATTGAAAGTGTCATTGATAAACGCTTGAGTGAATTAACGCCATTAATGGTTAAAGAAATGGTACAAGCCATCATTAGACAGCATTTAGGTTGGTTGGTTGTGTGGGGAGGTATTTTTGGCGCCTTAATGGGTGCGATGTTCGTTTTCGCCTAATGGAAACCGTTGCTTTAGCTTATGAAGTATTAGGGCAGGCCAATACAGCGTCCAGCCCTTTAATTATCCTGCATGGTTTCTTTGCTTCATCACGTAACTGGCGACAAGTAGCTGAAAAGTTATCAGCTACGCATCATGTCTATGTTTTAGATATGCGTAACCATGGGGCATCTCCGCATCATACAACTATGGATTATCCCGCTATGGCGGCTGATGTCTTGGCTTTTATGGATGCGCATAGCATTAAAACCGCTAATCTACTAGGGCATAGCATGGGGGGTAAAGCCGCCATGTGGTTTGCATTAAACCATCCTCAGCGAGTCGATAACTTGCTCATTGCCGATATTGCGCCTGTCACGTATCAGCATTCCTTTAATAATCTAATTACCGCATTAAAGTCATTACCTTTAGAGACCCTAAAGAATCGTAAAGAAGCTGAGTTATGGCTAGAGACTGAAATACCGGAATTAAGTTATCGACAGTTTTTATTACAAAATTTAGTATTAGTAGAGGGTGAATACAGTTGGCGCGTTGATTTAGATATCTTCTATGCAACGGGGGATAACATTATTGGCTTCCCGGATGTGACCGCCGTAAAACCTTATCAAGGGAAAGCGCTGTTTTTAGCGGGCGGGGATTCTAACTATGTCAGTGCAGAACAGATTAGTGAGCTGTTCCCAAAGGCTAAATTAAATGTGATTGTTAATGCAGGGCATTGGTTGCATGTGCAACAACCGGTTGAGTTTTTAAGACTAGTGGACGTTTTTTTGGCTTGATCCGAGTGGTTCGACAAGCTCAGCGTGAACGGACGAAACCGTTCGTGCTGAGCTTGTCGAAGTGCTTATCCTAATTACTGCGGAATATTAGGACCTTTAGAATGGATAAACTTAGTGACGGCAGCAATGATTAATTTACGTTTAAGCACGGCTGCATAAGCTAATAATCCTAAAATCACCCCGAATAATAATTTCTCAAAGACAGATGATTCATCTTGTTGTTCGGCTAAAGCTGCAGCCGCTTGTACTTCTGATTCTTTAACCGCGGGTGTTTGTACAGCCACTTTAGCGGGTTTAATTTCAGCATTTAAGTCAGGTAAACCTAAGCTTCTCCACGCATCATAATCTTGCCAGATAGGGTATTTACCTTTCCACATAGATTTAGCGAAGTAAGGTGCTAAGCTCATTCCGTGTGCTGATGGAATCCCTTTCTCATCAACAAAGCCTTTATAAACGACTAAGCTTATGTCACCGCCTTCACCGTGACCATCGGTTGTAAATGATTTTTCAACGTGGTCATGGAACATCCAAATACCTTGACCAAAACTGTTTAAACCATCGTCAACGCCACTTAAAGACAAGTCAATACGTTGTGCGGGTACCATGCCATGAACATCGCGTTGGATGTAAGAACTTGGCCCATTATCAACCCCATCATAGTGAGTGACAGTAGGTTTGTGACCATGGATATGCAACGCTAATGATTCAGTATGACCATTCAATACGCGCAATTTAACTTGCTGATTCTCTTCCATGTGGATCAATGATTCTCTTAACGTATAAGGGAATGATCGGCCATTGAGCATAAAGTAATCGTCAGTCGCATCCGTAGTGTCGTACTCAGTGTTCATGTGTTTAGCAATTAAACGCGGATCATTTGCTGATCTTGCTACCACTTCATGTAATTCTTTATCTGCAGATTGGTAATGTAAGTCATATTCACGGGCATATTTTTCTAGCACAGCCACAGAAGGATGACGCACTTGACCAGCACCCACGTTTAACGTTTGTACCCAATTGTTTGGACGGTTTTCTTCAACGATAAAGATGCCTTGTAAGCCCATAGGAATATGCGTATGTGGCTGTACGTGGCAGTGGTAATACATAGTGCCGGGTTGACGCGGTTTAATTACGTAGGTTTTGCTTTCACCTGGCATGGTGTCCATGTTACTGGTTTGGCCTACACCATCATTACCATTACCCGCATGATTCATAAACGGATGGTCGATACCGTGTAAATGAATAGAGTGCGGTAAATAATGTGTATTTTCTAACACTATCCACACCACGTCGTCTTGTTCAACACGGATAACAGGTGAGGGAGCTCTTAATAGAGGATTCGCTTCTAACTCGTAGAGGCTTTTAGTCGACATGTCACGTGTTTTTGGCGCATACACCCAAAAAGTAGGTTGAATGCCAGGGGCAATGTCGAAAGTAGTGGTTTGATCTTTCATATCAGGCGAATGACCGTTAAGCTCAACAACTTCTAGCTTAATAACAATTTTGTCAGGGTCACCGTCACCGTCAGTATCATCAGATAAAGTAATCGCATCCGCCGCTAATTGCGTAGCCATTAGCGTATCCATCGATATGCCATTAGTGCCTTTTACAAAGGCGGCAATATCAGCAGGATTATCAGGATTACATAATTTTGATTCTTGAATTTTAACGCCATCGACGGTTTGTTCTTTACGCCAAGCTGGATCAGTAAACTCAGAACAGACTTCCTCAACAGGACCTAAGTCAACTTTAGCAGAAGGAGGTAGTTCAGTCGCCGCATGAGAAAATGTGTGCATAAGGGCAAATGCGACGCCCCCAGTAAAAGTAATAAGTGTTTTACGCATACAACGACCCCTGAAATGCTGATTTAAGAAACGATAAACCATATAATTGGCTTTTTATTATTACTCTCATTTTAACTGATTATTTGTTGTAAGTCTTAATTGCCTCAATTCTAATGTGAATATTTTTAAATTATTGTGCAATAAGAACGGAGTGCGATACTAGGTAAACGCACAGATTATTGTTGCATTGATAATCAGATGTCGTTAACTTAGCGGGTTTAATTAGACATATATATACCCTTTGCTCGTGAAAACGCAATCACCACATTACATAGTTGGCATAGATTTAGGTACCACTCATACCGTCGTCGCATACGCAAGTACAGATGCCAATCAACAAGAGATACAGCTATTTAATGTTGAACAACTCATAGCGCCCGGACACGTAGCAGAAAGAACCTTATTACCTTCCGTACGCTATCATCCAGCACCCGAAGAACTTAACAGCAATGACATTGCTTTTTACAGTTACAACAAAGCATCAAACTTCTCAGACATGCCAGTGGTTATTGGCGAAGCAGCTCGTTTATTAGGGTCAAAATCAAAAGGTCGATTTGTAAGCAGTGCAAAAAGTTGGTTATCTCATCCTGGGGTAGATCATACGGCCGACATATTGCCATGGGGTAGTCATGACGATGTTACAAAGGTCTCACCCATCGAAGCTAGCGCCAGCTATTTAGCGTATATTCGCACCGTATGGGGACATAAGTTTCCGCAATCGCCATTAGAACACCAAGATATTGTTATTACGGTGCCCGCCTCATTTGATGAAGCAGCGCGCTCCTTAACCTTAGAAGCTGCAAAAATGGCAGGCTTAACTCAGGTGCGCTTTTTAGAAGAACCTCAAGCCGTCTGTTATGACTGGCTAAGACTCAACGCGGCGCACATAAAGCTAGCCTTAAACGACGTGCATCTATTATTAGTCTGCGATGTGGGTGGAGGTACGACCGATTTAACCCTGATCAAAGTTGAGCCCGGTGTAAACGAACCTAAATTAACGCGTATCGGAGTGGGCGATCATTTAATGCTAGGCGGCGATAATATCGATCTTGCCTTAGCGCATTTAGCAGAGAGTCGCTTGGTTGATGGTCAAAAACGCTTATCCCAAGCAGACTTATCCCAGTTATTAGAACAATGTCGGTTAGCAAAAGAACAATTATTAGCCGTTGATGCGCCCGAGCAAGTGACAGTCACCTTATTGGGCGGTGGTTCACGGTTGATTGGTGGTTCACGCAGTGTGCAATTTACACGTGAGGAAGTGCGCGCATTAGCGTTAGATGGATTCTTCCCCTTATCAGCACCGGACGAACTTCCTAATGTAAAACGCAGTGGTGTCGTTGAGTTTGGTTTGCCGTATGCATCTGATCCTGCCATCAGTAAACATTTGGCCGGGTTTTTAAAACATCATAGTCATGCTTCACTTGAAGCCATGCAAGGTGAAGGCATAGTGCCCGATGCGCTGTTACTGAACGGTGGCGTATTTCGCAGTCCGTTAATTAGCCAACGCATCCAAGATTTGATTAATACTTGGGGCACAAAACCTGTCACTTTATTAGAAAATCAGCACCCTGATCTATCCGTAGCCTACGGTGCCGTGAGTTATGCACTAGCCAAACGAAATAATAAACTTAAAATTGGCGGCGGTGCGGCCCGCAGTTATTTTCTGGTGTTAGACACGGGTAATACCGATGCACAACAAGGCATCTGCGTCTTACCCAAAGGCAGTGAAGAAGGGGATGAAGTCATCTTAAAAGATAAACACTTCGCCTTACGCTTAGGCGCCCCCGTTAGATTCCATTTAGCAACCACCACGGGTGATGTTGAATTTAAAGCCGGTGAAATTATTAACTTAACTGAAGCCTTTAATTTCTTACCGCCCTTAATTGCCGCCTTTGATAAACATACCGAACAGGCAACCGATGAAGTCATCGTAAAACTAGCGGTTACGCAAACCGAAATGGGCGTCTTAAAAATAGAATGTGTCTCTGTTGATAATGCCACCCAACGCTGGAATGTAGAATTTCAATTACGTAAAAAAACAGCTGCTGCCCAACAAACAGAAGACTATCGATTACCACCACAATTCGCTGGCGCAGTTGATAAAGTTGAAGCCATATTTGGATCTAAATCAAAACAGATAGAAGCCAATGCGGTAAAGAACCTAAGGGCAGAATTAGAAAAGCAAATAGGCACAGATCGATCAGAATGGGCGCTACCACTATTACGTGCCTTATTTACGGTATTAATTGATAATTCAAAATCACATCGTCGCACAGATAATCATGAACGTGTCTGGTTGAGTTTAGTTGGCTATTGTCTACGACCGGGGCTAGGGGATGCGCTGGATGATTGGCGGATAGAGCAATTATGGAAGCATTATGCGCATGGCATACAGTATGTAAATGAAACACAGAATTGGACAGAATGGTGGACACTGTGGCGACGTATTGCCGGTGGCTTATCATTAGCGGCACAAGAACAAATATTTGCCGATATCAGTAAATACATCAATCCCGCAGCCGCAAGACAAGTCAATGTTGCTAAGCAAATTAAAACCCGTAGCTACGATGATATTGTGCGATTAGCCGCCGTGTTAGAGAAGCTGCCGATAGATAAAAAGACCCAGCTTGGTGATTGGCTTTTAACCCGTTTACAAAAGTCATCAGAGTCAAAACAAACTTGGTGGGCCGTCGGTAGAATCGGTGCACGCGTGCCTTTTTATGGCAGTCAACATAATGTCATTTCGGTCATTGTCGCACAGCGCTGGTTAACGCAGATACTTACAGAAGATTGGAAAAAGAATCAGCAGGCAGCCTTTGCAGCCACTCTGATAGCTCGAATGAGTGGTGATCGTGATCAAGATATTGATGAGGACATGCGCACGCAAATCATCGCAAAATTAAAACAAAGCAAAGCGCCGACTTCTTGGATAGAGATGGTAGAGCAATACCAAGAGCTCGATGAAAAAGCTGAAAAACAAATGTTCGGTGAGGCCTTACCCCCCGGCTTAAAATTGATAAAAAGCTAGCTGTTAGGCTAAATTTAAATCAGTTTTGGAAAAGTCATTACCTTTAAATAGCAATGGCTTATTAAGATATTTAGCTACGGCATAACTACAGCAATCACCGAAGTTTAATTTTGCTGATATCCTAATATTTCTTCAGGGCTACGATCATCAAGCGTAGGTAATGCAGCACATTTCTTTATCAATTGCATCATGGCTTGTTTTTTTTGTTCTTTAGAGTTGGGAGCAAGGGAGTTTAGGGTTTCTTCAAATTCAGCAATGCGTTTCTGAATAATCGCTTGCGGAAGATTATCGGGTACATTTAAAGTTACTTGCATAAAATTACCTCATAAGAAATATATTGCCCAAAAATTATAATATGATTATATACGGTAAAATCTATATTAGTATCAATTAAGTAAAACATTTAAACACAGCCATTTTATGAAACACCCACTAAGATTCTCCATTGCATTAATCATTCTACTGATCAGTATTCAAACCTCTTCCTATGCCGCTGAGATTATAGAGGGAAGGGTAGTGGGCGTGCATGATGGCGATACAGTTACATTATTAGTCAACGGCCGGCAACGCATGAAAATCAGACTGGCACAAATAGATGCGCCAGAAGTATCACAAGCCTTTGGACAACGCTCACAGCAATCATTGTCAGAACTGGTCTTTAATAAAACCGTACACATCAATAAAGAAACAACCGATCGATACGGAAGAACAGTGGGCACCATCATCGTGAATGGTGTCGATGCCAACAAAGAGCAGATTAAGCGAGGCATGGCCTGGGCGTATCGACATTACTTACATGATCATTCATTGATTCAAATAGAAGAAGACGCGCAACGCTTAAAGGTAGGTTTATGGTCTGAGGATAATCCGACACCCCCTTGGGAGTTTAGGCATGCCGGTAAGAAAGCTAAACGTGCGTGGTTTGATTGGTCATAGTTAGAAACTATTCTTAATAGTCGCTATGTTAGCTAATAATTAAATTTTTATAATAGTATCGCTGTATAGGGCTACCAGTTGATCGTGGGTCATCAAGCGCATTGGCTCAACTAACGCTTGTGCAATTAATATTCTATCAAATGGATCTTGATGATGATTGGGTAAAGCTTCAACAGCGATCGTATGTTCGGCTTCAATCGCAAGAGAGTGACTCGCCAATAAATAATTTAGCGACTTCGGCATTATTCGCATTAATGGTATCAGGCACATCAAACAAGCCTTTAGCAATACCAATTCTATTCTTAGAAGTCGTTACATCAATCGGAACAAGTTTTGCGACAGGGCGTCCATTTCTAGCAATGACAATTTCATGCTCTTGGCCTAGTTCAATACTTTTTACTAATCGTGATAACGAAGATTTAGCTTGCAACATATTAACAGTGGTGAGCATGGTGAACTCCTAAAAAAGATTAGTCTATTCTGGCTAACCTAGTAAAAATAAGTTAAACCAAAACTGTCAGTATACGTAAACTTTCATAACGCCATTATTGCCAAAGTTCTAAAAGATATTCATCCGTCAGCATAGGGCAGTCATTAAACAAAACCAGCGTACCTGATATGCGAATATTTTGTAAAAACTCTTCATAACTCACAAATATACCTAGCCAATGCGGCGTCATACCATTTGGACCTTGGACATCTAAATAGGCGCCTACATAAACGCCCTCTTGATTATTGTTTTCGAAGTAAGCCGCACACACCGATTTTACAAGAAACTCATCATCGTCAAAAACAGTAGCCATTCTTTCTCTAGCGAACTTAAGTCTTAAGGGATCATCAATTTCGCTTAAGTCATAGCCCCACCAACTCGCTAACTCTTCATCATTAAAACACCAATTAGCCAGCGCTTTAATGTCTAAGGCGTAGACATCTGTAGGTGATGATTCAATCAGAACTTCCCAACCGTCACTTTCTAACCAATCGAAAAGCGCTTTAATATCTTTGGGTTCTTCTTTAGAGCGACCAAAAACCACATCAATGATGGCCTCTCTAAGTGATACTAGATTTTGTGGGAGTATTTGGGGTTCAGCCATATGTAATCCTTATAAGCGTCATATTCTGTCGTTAGCTTTGATTATATTTATCTCCGATCTCCATAAACTAGAAAGGTATAAATATGTTATCAAAAAAAAATATTATAGAAAAAGTAATCCTAGTAGCGCTGATGTTTGTTTCTATTGACGCACTCAAGGCACAAGATTGTTATGAGTCAACAATTGTTAGTCCCACGCCCTTTGCAGGCAACAAAAAAAATATTTTTAAGTTAAGCGATGGTTCCATTTGGGTGGTAACTGATTTTTATGCCCAATTAACTGCACAAGAGCCCACTGTTACAATTTGTCCTGACCAAGGCGAACTGATTATTGAAGACAAGGCAATAAAAGTTCGCCTATTGGCTCTACCCAATAAACCATCCGAGAAAAAGAAATTAGTACCTTTATCAAATTGGGAAATATACGAAGAAACCAGTTTAATGGGAACTATCAGCGGTAAGCTGGAAAAAGAAAGAGTATTAAAAACGGTATCAGGCAATATTTATGAAATTGTCGGATATACGTTTCAATTTGTTTTAAAACAAGAACCAGCAGTGACAGTATTGAAACACGATGATATTTATAAATTAATCATCAACGGCTTTGAGGAGCCTTTAATTTGTAGAAAGGTGAATTAGTGATTTTAATTTAATTACAGTTGCTTATATCAATATGTCTATAAGTTACATTGTTCTTATATATTTTTTAGTTTAAGCTTATGTAGCGCTTAAAAGATTCATAAATTACAAACATGGAACAACTCACCGACTTAAAAGCGATATTGCATTCAAAACGCGCCAACATTTACTACCTAGAAAAATGTCGCGTTATGCAAAAAGATGGGCGCGTACTGTATTTAACAGAAGCTAAAGATCAGAATTATTACTGGAATATTCCTATTGCTAATACAACCGTCATCTTATTAGGTACCGGTACGTCAATCACCCAAGCCGCCATGCGTATGTTAGCCAGTGCTGGGGTATTAGTCGGATTTTGCGGTGGTGGCGGCACTCCCCTGTTTACAGGTAGTGAAATTGAATGGTTAACGCCTCAAAGTGAATATCGTCCTACAGACTATGTGCAAGGCTGGTTAAAATTTTGGTTTGACGATAGCAAACGCCTCACTGTTGCCAAAGCGTTTCAAGAAGCACGGATAGAATATCTTAAAAATGTTTGGGCCAAAGATCGAGATTTAAAAGCCGAAGGCATCTTTATTGATGATCTAGAGATTAGTACCGCTTTAAACGGCTATGCAGAACAATTTGAAAAGGCCCAAAAAGTTGGAGACCTCTTACAAAAAGAAGCCTTGTTAACTAAACAGCTTTATCGATACGCCGCCAAAGCCACTAAACTTGATGGCTTTGTTAGAGACCGAGAAAACACCGACCTAGCAAATGGCTTTTTAAATCACGGTAATTATTTAGCCTATGGCTTAGCCGCCACTACCCTATGGGTGTTAGGCATTCCGCATGGCTTTGCAGTAATGCACGGCAAAACCAGACGTGGCGCTTTAGTGTTTGATGTGGCTGACTTAATTAAAGATGGCATTGTTTTGCCCTGGGCATTTATCTGCGCCAAAGAAAAAATGACCGAGCAAGAATTTAGGCAACAAGTATTACAAAAGTTTACCGAACATAAAGCCCTTGATTTTATGTTTGACCAAGTAAAGCAACAAGCCTTAAGAGATGACCTAATATGATGGTCACTTTTGTAAGCCAATGTGAGAAAAAGGCACTGAATAGAACGCGAAGAGTTTTAGATGCTTTTGCCAATCGTATTGGTGATAACACTTGGCAAACCATTATTACTGAAGATGGCTTAATGGCCGTTAAAACGTTATTACGCAAGACGGCGACTAAGAATACGGCTGTTTCTTGTCATTGGATAAGATCAAGAAGTCGGAGTGAATTGGTTTGGATTGTGGGGAATCGCAAGCGGTTTAATGAAGAGGGGATAGTGCCGGTTAATAGTACACGCAAAAACATCTTGAATAGTGATTATGAAAATAACTGGACCTATTTACCAATAGTTAAAGCCCTTTCTTCAGTAGCTGCATTACTTCACGATTGGGGCAAAGCAACGGCTCTATTTCAGAATAAGCTTAAACAAAGCACAAAACAAGGTGATCCAATCCGCCATGAATGGATATCGTGTTTGCTGTTAAATGCATTAGTACAGCAATCTGGTAATACCACTAATGATGAAGGATGGTTAAACCTTCTAGTTAACAGTCAATTAAATGAACAATCATTAAAGACGGTTGTTGCAACACAAGTTAAGAACCCTTTGACAGATTTACCCCCCATTGCTCAGTTGGTGGGCTGGTTAATTATGAGTCACCATCGCTTACCATTTCGTAATGATCCAAAACAGGAAATAGAGCAACCAAGGCAAAGTATCACAAGGATGCTAAAAAGTATTAGTGTCGAATGGGGTTATCAAAATAAGTATGATGAGGCAGATTATCAAAATCGGTTAAAAGCGTGCTTTGAATTTCCAGAAGGTTTACTCAGCCAATCTGCCCCTTGGTTAAAACAAGTGAAAAAATGGTCGGCGAAATTATTGCAATCACAAATTCAAATTCAGGAACTTCTTGATTCAGGCTCATACCGCTTGTTATTACATCACTCTCGTCTGTGTTTAATGCTCGGTGATCATTATTATTCATCCTGTGCAGCAGATAAAAATTGGCAGACATCAGTTAACCTTTATGCCAATACTGACAAAAATGAATTAAAACAAAAATTGGATGAACATTTAGTTCATGTGAGTGATTACGCATTAAAAATTAGCCAAACTTTATCTCGATTTACATCAGAAATGGATAAGGCTTACGACATTAAGAACTTAAAACAAAAAAGCCCAAAGGGATATGAATGGCAAGATAAAGCCGTTGAAAATATTAGTCGCTTTAAAACTCAAAATGAAGTTTTTAATGACAAAGGCTATGGCTGGTTTGTGGTTAATATGGCTAGTACAGGAAGCGGCAAAACAATTGCTAACGCAAAAATCATGCGAGCTTTATCAGATGATGGCGAGAGTTTACGCTTTATTCTCGCACTTGGATTACGGACCCTTACCTTACAAACAGGCGACGAATATCGACATAGAATTGGGTTAAAAAATGACGAACTAGCTGTTTTAATAGGTTCTTCAGCAGTAAAGGAGTTACATGAAAAAGCCTCAAATACAAATGATGAAGATCCTAGTAATGAAGAAATAGGCTCAGAATCATTAGAGATGCTCTTAGATGAAGAATTGGATTACGAAAACGCACCTACCGTTGATTTCTTAGATGCCATTATCCCAAAACATAATTCAAAATTGGCTAACAAACATAAAGCCTTTTTATACAAACCTGTTTTGGCTTGTACTATTGATCATATTATCGCCGCAACCGAAACCAAACGCGGCGGAAAGTATATTTTGCCTTGCTTACGATTATTATCATCAGATTTAGTGAATGATGAAGTCGATGATTTCGATGGTAAAGATTTAATAGCTATAGGAAGATTAATTCATTTGGCAGGTATGCTAGGTCGAAAAGTAATGATTTCCTCAGCGACTATACCACCCGCACTTGCAGAAGGTTTTTTTAATGCTTACCAAGAAGGCTGGACACTACATAGTCATTTTAAGCAAGCCTATCCCCATATTGCGTGCGCTTGGGTTGATGAGTTTGGAACGTACATACAAAAAATTTATAAAAATGATTCCGGAGGGTATCCAAGATTTTGTGTAAATAGAGTTTAGTTAAAGATTATTAATTCTGTCATCGAACATAATAGAAAATCTATTTAAAGCGGCTGTCCAGTGATTCACTTGTTGTCGACTCCAGTTTTGGCTTATATTACGCAAAGCCAAATAAAATAGCTTCATCACCGCCTCATCATGAGGAAAAGAGGCACGACTTTTAGTGACCTTTCTTAAACTCATATTCAGAGATTCAATAGCATTGGTTGTATAGATGATTCGTCTTATTTCAGAAGGGTAGTCTAGAAATGGCGTAATCCTTGACCAGTTCTTTCGCCACGATTTTGCAATCACTGGATAATCGGCATCCCATTTGTTTTCAAACTCACAAAGTGCGAGTTCAGCTTGCGCTTCGGTTGTCGCTGTATAAATACGTTTAAGATCAGTCGCGACGGTTCTTCGCTGTTTGTACGAGACATAATTTAAGCTATACCGAATCATATGTACAATACAAAGTTGTACAGTAGTGTCGGGATAAACGGCTTCAATGGCTTCGGGAAAACCTTTAAGTCCATCAACACAAGCAATAAAGATATCTTGTACCCCTCTGTTCTTAAGCTCTGTGATAACACTCAACCAAAATTTTGCGCCTTCAGTTTGTGCAATCCATAAGCCCAATACTTCCTTCACCCCTGCTAAATTGATTCCGATAACGATGTAAACTGCTTTAGTGCGTACAGTTCCAGAATCTCTTACTTTGACATGAATACAATCTAAATAAACGATAGGATATATAGAGTCTAAAGGTCTAGATTGCCATTGTTTAACCTCATCAATAATTTCATCTGTAATAGTTGAAATTAATGAGGAAGAGACCTCTGTACCGTATATTTCTAAAAGATGCTGCTGTATCTCTCTGACCGTTAATCCGCGGGCATAGAGCGAAATAATTTTGTCATCAAATCCAGTCCAGCGAGTTTGATGTTTAGGGATTATTTTAGGCTCGAAACTACTGTCACGATCCCTTGGGATTTCTATAGCGAGCGTCCCAAAGTCACCTTTAAGCGTTTTATGACTTTTGCCATTTCTGGCATTACCTGTCTCATTAGAAACACTAGAGTGCTTCGAATGACCAAGATGATCGGTCATTTCAGCTTGTAATGCTCTTTCAAGCAACGCTTTAGTTAATTGCTTTAATAAGCCATGTTCACCCAGGATATCTTCGGGTTCTTTATAATTTGATAATAGACTATCAATTAACTCATTAGGGAATGTGTTTTTTGGGGTCATAATTGTGTTCCTTTTTTAAGGTGGCAGTATCTAGTAAAGTGCCATTTACACAAAATTTATTACACCCCCTGATTCCGTAATTCGTTGCCAGCAATATAAAGATTTTCATCAGCAGTTTATCGATAAACGAATTATTAATATCCAAAAACAAATCGTTAGACGTAAGGCTTATATTGTTTCCTGTGATGATTTATTTATTGAAGAGAGTACGCAGGAATCAATTCAGCAACATTACTTTTATAAAATTCAGCAAACAGCGACACAATTACATTTGCAACATCATACCGTTGACAAAATAACGGGAAAAAAAGTGTCATTCGGATTAATTCGTGTGGCAAATATACCGCCCTGCATAACATTAGCTCAATATCTTCTAGAGGGTAGTTGGGGCTTAGATTTTTCAGCCAAGGTGATGGCCTATCACAGTAGACAAGTCTTGTTATTGCGTCATGTACAAGAGAAACATCTAGATAACGTACTTAAGCGAAAAGAACAATTTGGGGAAATGCCAGAAGCGTTTAATAACCCGGTTATCAGACATCATCTTAATAATACTGATGCGAATCATATTTTATTTATTTTAGTCGCCACACCGGTAGAAGAAGTCGGGCGTGATCATGATTTTGATTGGGCAATTGTAGAGCCTTCCTCTTATCGTTCAATTATTCAGTTATCTGGGCGTGTTCGAAGACACAGACTCACCGGTATTGAACAACCCAATGTTGCGTTAATGCAATATAACCTTAAAGGTCTACGCAAAGACGGGCGACCTGCTTACTATCGACCAGGGTATGAAAACGTAAAAACCTTAAAATTAGCAACGCATGATTTATCTCAATTAGTTGATGTAGACATTTTAAAGCAAGGTATAAATGCAATCCCTAGAATTCAACAAGCTGAAACCTTACGCCCAAAAGAACAACTTGCGGATCTTGAACATCAAGCGATGATGAACTTTTTAACTAAATATTCTGAAAAAGGCCCTCAATGCTTACAAGCATGGTTAACAGAGTGTTGGTGGCTAACCGCTTTACCACAACAACTGAATCGATTTAGAGAAAGTAGTCCAGACATACTTATATACTTAGTGTGGCAAGACGGCAAAGCTGTTTTTTGTGAAAAAAACGAACAAGGCCAATTTATACCTCGTGAAGAAATAAATAACATCGTTCACGCAGAACAGTTAACAGATATATCACAAACAAATTTATGGCTAGAAAGAGATTATGAAACCGAACTACGACAGCTATATAAAGCTGACAATAAAGATACCGAAAAGCAAGAAGAGCAATTTATGAAAGAAAAATCTAAGCGTTATGGGGAATTGGCTTTACCCGATAGGGACGGCCAATTATTTGTTTATTCGAACCAATTTGGTTTATCTACCAAAGAAGTCTAGTTATCCTTAGAGGTAGAAGATTATTATGAATCAAAATATTTCAGAGTTTTTTGCTGAACGAAAAGCGGCTTTTCTCAAAGCAAAAATAAAACCCTCTTTAAGTCCTGAAGAAGAAGCACAAATTTTAGCGGATGCAGAAGAAAAGTTTTCTTTATCTGCATGGTTACCGGATGCTGCTAAACGAGTTTCACAACTTTCAATGGTAAGTCATCCAAGTAAATTCAGCCATCCCAGCGCTAAAACATCTTCAATAATAGCAAAAGGTACTAAAGCGATTGATGGATATCTTCGTACTGGTAATATCGATTATGAGTTAGACGTATTTGGTAATGCCGCAGCGATGGATGTATTCAAGTTCCTGAGTTTAAAATTGGAAGATGGTCAATCCATTTTAAGCCATCTTGAAGAAGATAGTTCTACCTTAAAAAAAGAATTTACAATTCCTACTGCCAATTATGAAAATTTAAAAAATGATTTATTAAGCATAAAAAAGATTGATATCTCAAGCAAAACAGATCACTTAGTGAAACAAGTGTATTTTCCTGTGGAGGATAATTATCACTTACTTTCAACACTAACCCCATCAGGCCTGCTAACTTTACTTAAATCACGTTTGGATTATATAAGGTTTTCAGATGATACTAAAATGGCAAAAGAATACCGTAAAAAAAATGAATATCATGCATCTGGATATGATGATTTATTTGATTTAACAGTAACAGGATTTGGTGGAACACAACCTCAGAATGTTAGTGTTTTGAATAGCAGAAATGCAGGACGCGCCTATTTACTTGCCAGTACACCCCCTAAACTAAAACATCGTGATATACGCTTACCAACCCAAGACTTCTTTAAAAGCAGCTTACGCACGAGTCAATTTAAAGACAGCTTTCAGACCCTACACAGTTTAATGATCGTACCCATTAATAATGTCCATCTTCGCCATGGTATTAGTAACACGCTTAAGTACATTGTTGATCAAGTTTTGCAACGTGCTTTTAAGATCAGATCGACAACTATCGGTTGGTCTAATGCAGAGCATTATCAATCTTTACCGCTTGCTCAACGTATTTGGCTTGATGATGTGCACATTTCAAAACGACAAGATGAGGATGAATGGATAAGTCAAATTAATCGTCATTTTGCACGCTGGATTCTACAAGCCTACGAGTTTACCTGTAAAGACAGTCATATAAAATTAAGCGATCATGAGTTACATGAAATACGTAATTATGTAGATGAAGCACTCGCTAACGATCAGGAGTTTTTCAGATGATAAGACGATTTTTATTAATACCTCATATTAAAATCCATAATGCTAATGCAATGAGCAGTCCCTACACCATTGGCTTTCCGGCCATGACAGCATGGTTAGGCGCAGTTCATGCTTTACAAAGACATGTCCAACAGCAAGGATTAGCAGAAACTAAATTTACTAGTGTTGCGGTTAGTTGTCATCAATTTGACTTACAAACTTACAAAGGTCACGGTGATTTTGTAAATTCCATTATTGGCACAGCAAATCCTTTAGATAAAACAGGAAGTAGACCCGCCTTTATTGAAGAAGCCCGCTGTCATTTAGATGTTTCTTTATTAATTGAATACCAAGGAGTGGACAGTGACGACATTGAAAACTTAATCACTATAATTAATAAACAACTACTCTGTATGAAGTTTGCGAGTGGCGATGTTTTATCCGTTAAAAACACTGAAAACATCGTTGTGGATGAAGATGATGAACAACAAATAAAACGAGTATTAGCAAAGCTAATGCTGGGTTATGTGCTAATCGAGCGTAGAGATTTAATGATCAATGCTATGCAAAATGAAAATAAAGATGCCTTGGATGCATTGTTAGATCATTTAAAGATCATGCATCGTTCTGTACAAGATGAGGATGGTAAAGTCACTTGGAGGAGTTCGCGTAAAACAGCTGGTTGGTTAGTCCCTATAGCGACCGGATTTCAAGGTATTTCAGAATTAGGTATAGCTAAGCATCAACGTGACAATTCAACACCCCATAGATTTGCCGAAAGTATAGTCACATTAGGTGAGTTTGTAATGCCCTATCGTATTAAAGATTTAGACAGCATGCTCTGGCAATATCATGTTGATACTCAGAAAAATTTATATCTTTGCCAAACCCTTTTAACAGAAAACTCTATCGGAGAATAACACATGGCGACTAAAAAAAATGATGCAACTGTACTTGCATTTGAAAAAAAACTCGTACCTTCAGACGGGTATCTATATGGAACTAATTGGACTGATCGTACAAATTCAAGTCCATTAAGACTTATTGAAAAATCTGTACGTGGCACTATTTCAAATCGATTAAAAGCCGCAGTACAAAATGATCCATTGAAACTTAATGCCGAAGTTGAAAAAGCAAACTTACAAAAAGTTGATGCTTGCGCATTAGGTGAATCACAAGACACACTGCACTTTAACTTTACGCTTAAAATATTAGGCGGTGTTGAAAAGCCCTCTGCTTGTAATGGCGCTGATTTTAACGCGTCTTATCCAGAAGTAGCTAAAAACTATATTTCACAAGAAGGATTTACGGAATTAGCTAAACGATATGCCATCAATATTGCTAATGGTCGTTATTTATGGCGTAACCGAGTTGGTGCAGAAAAAATAGAAGTGATTGTTAAGATTGATGAAACTGAAACATTAACATTTGATGCTAAAGAGTTTTCTCTTAACAGTTTTGAATCAAATAATTCAGATATTTTAAAGTTATCTCAGAAAATTGCAGAGGCACTTAGCGGTCAATTACCGTATTTACTAATTACTATTAATGCGTATGCCTTAGTTGGCAAAGCACAGGAAGTTTATCCTAGTGAGGAATTGGTATTAGATAAGGGTAAAGGTGATAAAAGTAAAATTTTATACCACGTTAACGACGTAGCGGCTATGCATTCACAAAAAATTGGTAATGCTTTACGCACAATTGATACTTGGTATCCAGATTATACAACTGCAAACATTGGCCCAATCGCGATAGAACCTTATGGCGCAGTCACCAATTTAGGCAAGGCATTTCGCTCACCCAGAGATAAGGCAGATTTCTATACACTTTTTGACCGATTTGCACTAGGTGAAACGCTGGCGGAAAAACACCAAGAACATTATGTGATGGCTGTACTAGTCCGAGGTGGCGTCTTTGGTCAAAGTGGCAAGGATTAAATCATGAAGTCTTATTTGGAAATTACCTTGCTACCTAATCCAGAAGTTGGGGTCAATTTCCTTTGGTCAAAAGTATTTCAACAAATCCATTTAGGCTTAGTTGAAATGCAAGATGATCAAGGGCGAGTGCCCATTGGCTTATCTTTTCCTGAATATGTGATCGGCGATAAATACAGTCTATTGGGTAGTAAATTACGTTTATTTGCGAATGATGAGGCTATGCTTAAACAATTTGATGCCGTTAAGTGGTTAGCGCGTTTAAGTGATTATGTGCATAGCACCAGTATTCGACCTGTCCCTGAAAAGATCATCGGTTATACGATTTATCAACGCGAACAACCTAAAACCAATCCTGAACGTTTAGCTAGGCGCTATGCTAGACGTCTAGCCGAAAGAGAGAAAAGAGCTGAAGTCGATGCCGATTATGAAACTGCTTTA
>Ga0364920_10232_pt1 | contig 18198 bp, 16 predicted proteins | sample SorcelJu500001C8_FD_206961 | JGI IMG/M metagenome (GOLD analysis project Ga0364920, IMG submission 206961) | Enriched cells from Trout Bog Lake Hypolimnion, Wisconsin, USA - BchlTB.June20.5000.01.C8 | ecosystem: Environmental > Aquatic > Freshwater > Lake > Hypolimnion/Profundal zone | place: USA...
CTCTGAATATTGCTAAAACAGCCGTTAATATCAAAGCCAAAACAAATGAAGGCATGGGCTTTGCCGGAAGAAATGAAGGGATAGCGGTATTTGCCACAGCTGCCGTTACAGAAAGGAAAAATGATGGCTCCAAAGCCTAGAGTACGATTCGCGCCGTCTCCCACGGGAGAACTTCATGTGGGCAATGCACGCACAGCGTTGTTTAATTGGATGTTTGCCCGTCATCACGGAGGTTCTCTTGTCTTACGCATTGAAGATACCGATGAATCGCGTAGCGCCGTTTCTTATCAGTTAAATTTATATGATGATTTAAAATGGCTTGGGCTTTCTTGGGATGAGGGGCCGCAAATAGAGAGTTCGAATCCCCAGCTGAATTCAAGCGGATATCGAGGCGGCAAGGAAGAGGCGACGCAGTCGTATAGTACAATACGTCGAGGAGCCGATGACGATGCCAACAAAGATAGCCGTTTGAAGGCAACAGGGGATTATGGTCCGTACAGGCAAAGCGAACGCCTTGATATCTACAAAGAACATCTGAAGAAACTCATAGACGCGGATCTGGTCTATCCCTGCTACTGCACCGAGGAAGAACTGGAAGAAGAACGCCAGAATTTAATCCTCAGCAAGCGTATGCCGCGCTATATGGGCAAATGCAGAAATCTTACCCAAAGTCAGAGAAAACAGAAAGAAAACGAAGGCAGAAAACCTTCATTTCGCTTTAAGGTTCAGCCGCAAACCATTGAATTTGAAGATTTAATACGTGGAGCGATAAAATTTGAGTCGGAAGCTATGGGCGATTTCATCATTGTGCGTTCCAATGGCATGCCCGCCTATAATTTTGCGGTCGTCATTGATGATCACCTCATGAATATTACTCATGTCATTCGCGGTGAAGATCATCTTTCCAATACCGCTTTGCAGATCATGCTCTATAGGGCTTTCGGATTTGAGCCCCCTGTATTCGCGCATCATTCGTTAATTCTGGGCAAAGACCGCGCGAAGCTCAGCAAGCGGCACGGCTCTGTTTCGATTGGTGAGTTTCGTAAACAGGGAATCTTGCCGGAGGCGATGATTAATTATCTGGGACTCCTGGGAAGTTCTTTTACCGACAAAAAAGAAGTATTGTCCCGTGAAGAAATGATTGCCGAATTCGCACTTGAGCGGGCATCCAAAAGCGGCGCGGTATTCGATGAAGAAAAACTGCGCTGGCTAAACGCCATTTACATCAGGAACTGCAAAACCGAAGATTTAATCAAGCGGCTTAAACCTTTTTTAGAAAAGTCAGGCCACAAAAGCGATATCATTAATTCGGAATGGTTTTATAACATAATAGAACTTGTAAAAGATGAATTAACAACGCTTGCGGACATTGAAAGTCACATAAGCATATTTTTTGATGATAGATATAAACTCACGGATGAAGCTAAAAAAATTCTGGAAAAAGATAACGCGAAAAATGTTGTAAAAGTTTTTGCCGGATATCTGAATGAAAGTGATGCTCCGCCTCAAAATCTTTATTCCACCGCAATGAAACACGTTAAAGAAAAAACGGGCGCGAAAGGAAAGGAATTATTCATGCCCATTCGCGCGGCTCTGACAGGAGTAGTCCACGGCCCGGAACTGGACAAGGTGTTTGCGATTCTGGGTAAAGATTCTGCCCTGCGGAGACTGAAAAATATTGTTTAATTTTTTATATGCGTTGATTTTCGATTTTGAAAATCGATCGAGTGAAAAAGACTCGATCGTATCGGGGGCGTTAAAGAATGTGGAAGAAAACTGATATTTCAAGACCGGCCCCATTATTCTGAAAATTAATGGATCAGATTTAAGAAATAAAATAGGAAAGGAACTTCAAAATGAAAAAGTTTACATCTATTCTCATTATTTTAGTCTTTGCGTTATCGGCTTCATTTTGCCTGGCCGAAGGATTAAAAACCTCCAAAGTAATTAAAACTCGGGTTGGACATGATTTCACCATTACTCAGGAATCTAATGGGACAACAGGTTACCAATGGCTATTGGCTAAGCCGGTGGATAGAAGCACTATTAAATTAATAAGCTCGCAATATATTTCGGCTAAAGACAAACCAAACATGCAGGTCGGCGCTCCCGGAAAACAGATGTGGCGTTTCAAAGCGCTTAAACCGGGTCAGACGAGTATTTATTTTGAATATGTGCGCTCATGGGGGAAAATCCATACGCCGCAAAATGAGGAATCCTATCTAATCGACATAAAACAGTAATCGATATAAATCTCTTGTCTGGTCGAGTATTTCGGACCGAGGCCACTGAATCGGTTTTAAAAATCGATCGAATCAAAAAGAATGGATTGAACGGTTTTATTTATGCTCTTTATACATTATATTTTTCTAAATCTTTTTGTGCTGATTCCTCAGTAGAGTATTCTCCGTTTGAATATTCAATACCGTTTTGTATATAATGTATCGTCCAGATAGATTCACCGTCAATTTTCTTGTGCTTCTGTACCCACTTTTTTTTCTTCTGTTTCCATTCCAGAGTGTATTTTATCATTTTTCTTCTCCTGTTTTAAATAAAATAAACGGGGTAAATCCAAACCGTCCGCGTTATTTTATTTATTTCTTAATCCGCTTTTATCACGAAGCTTTCAATCAGGCCGGCTGCCATGCCCGCTCCCTTGCTATTGAGGTGCACATTATCCGTGAGGAGCACAAAACCGTTGGCCCGCGAGATTTTATCATAACTCTGTTCCAGAAGAAAATGCCGGGCCAGAGCGATATACATGAGCAACTCATCATCGCGATAGGCGTAATGGGGATGGGTTTGCCGGTTGTACAGAAGAGCGGTCATGTTTTCGTGCAGCGGGAGATAAGTGAGGTGCTGCTCGGCTGCGACTTCACGGATTACCCTGCTGTAAGTCTCAGAGGCGGCAAATGCGGGATGGTCCAGCTTTTCACCTATCGGCGGCAGAGAAAGCAGGGCGATCCGGGCATGCGTCCGTTTGGATAGCTCCGTACAAATATTTTGCAGATTCTCCCGGTACCATTCACGCGTGGGGGATCGCGGAAGCTTCATTTCCCTCATGTGGCGCCGGGAGCTCTTCGGGCCCAGCGAGGCAGTGGCATCGTTGGTTCCGATCAGGATAGTGATATAATCGGGCTTGCAGGCCACAATGGCATCAAGGCGCTGTGCGACATTGTACGCCAGTTCACTGTTTATCCCGGCATTCACGACCACGATACCCTGATTGGCAAGATAAGATGAGAGCATATCAACATAGTTGACACTCACGGTGCCATGTGTGATGCTGTCGCCAACGCAAACGAGGATTTTTTTCTTCGCGTCGTGCTCCTGCTGACCAAATGCGATGGGATTGTTCGCGGGCTGGGTCTGAACCTTCTTTTCGATCAGTTTATAAACGCCTATAAAGGCGACACCGAGGATACAGAAACAGACAACCCCGGAAATGAAAATTTTTCGCGCCATTGAAATCCTCCTTAACCTTGCGCCATAGTATAGTATTAAAACATGCAATCCATGCAACGATCAATTACGCGCTTTACTTATGCCAAACCATCGCGCGGGGAGACGCTTCGGAAAGAAGCTTCATGAATACGTTTCCGAATATCGGCCGGTGTGACATCCAAAAGCGGACGATTCGCCCAGGAATTCCAGCGGCGGCGCATATCTGATTGCCAGTCCTCATTAGCGCAAATGGAGTCAAGCAGTTCATAGAGCCGCGTCTTGTGCTGCTCGATTTTATCCAGCGTGCGGCGCCTGATCTCCAGAGATGTTATGGGGCAGTCGCGCATCTGCGCGACACCTGCGGCGATGGCTTCGGTGTTATCAGCGACGATAAGCGCAAAGTCGGGATGGAAAAATTCGTCCCGTCCGCCCAGGCTTTGTGTGGAGACGACAGGAAGTCCCGCAAGCAGATACTGCATGCTCGCGTACATCGCTCCCTCTTCAGCTGACAGACACAGGCCCACGCGGCACTGGTTGAGTGCGGCGTTTATTTCAGGCAGGCTCATCGGCCGGTAGCCTGCCTGAAGCGGATTGTTAAACCAGTATGCCTGCGGCAAAATATCCATGATCGAACAGGTATAGATCTCTTCATGGAGTCCGCTGTAGCGCGCCGTGATCAACGCGAGACTCCTGATTCGTGCGGCCAGATTGTGCCGTTTGAAATCGTTGATTCGAGAGTCGTACACGGCATCAAAACGCTTCCTTGATTCCGGCAGGGGCTTAAAAATCTCCGGACTGACAAAGCTGTTGCTGCTCACAAAGACAGTCTGCAGTCCGGCAGCGGTAAGCATGCGGCTCTCATTTTCAGTATTGGTTAAAAAGATTGCCCGGTGAAGGGGGTGTCGCCGCAGATGCCGCTTATGCCAGAGGGCCAGCGCTTTAATCCGCGGATGGGTTTCGTGGGACCAAGACAGACTAATCAGCAAATGGACAGTTTTATGTTTGAACTGCTTCAGAACCGGAATCAGCGCGAGCGGCTGATCACGGATGACCCAGTCCTTAACATAGATGATGAGCGGATCGGACGAAAACACCATGCAATCGCCTCCCCGCAAACTTTTATCGAACCATCCGGCAGGCACCGCATCAGCCGTCCATGTTTTAAAATATCTTTTTAATTTTAAGATCACGATGGTAGACACTTCCGATAATATCTTTAACAAGTATGTACTTTAACCACTTAAGAGTATAAGTAAACATAATCTGCATGTCAATATGTGGTATTGAAAATGAATTTATTTACACAGTCAGGCTATGCGGGAAAACATTATATATCTTCTGTTCTCAGATACTGCCCGTTTGGGATGCTCGCAATTTATATTCTTTCCAAAATTTAATGACATGAATTAACGAAGCAAAACAAAAAAAAGGGAGCAGCCAGATCAAGCGGCTTCCATATCGATTATGGGGGCCGGATAATGTGCCGGTGATAAAAGAACTAAGGACATACGCGCAAACGATCGAAATCAGCAAAAGCAGAGGCCGGTATTGTTCATGCTTCAGAAAAATGAAAAACATTGCGGAGGCAATCAGCAGGCATAAATAAATGATCTTCCGTTGAAGACGATTAAATGTATTCAAAGACAGCTGACTGAGGCTTTGCCTTGATGTGGCATAGGCATGAAAATCAGACGGGTAATATATCCTGATGCTGTTGGTAGGATTTGGTTCGTTAATGTAGGAGCAGATTCCATACCAGTTGTTGATCATGGGCAACTGAAGAATGGTATTTTTCAGGGAACCCTTGATAATTGAAAAAGGATGGCTGAGGATGGTATTTTTGACAATGTCTTTCCCTTCCTGACGATATCCATTGATCCACCCGACCTTACGGAAAGGGCTGTCCTGGGGCCAGAGAAACTTTTCAGAATCGGCGGGAAGTTGGTCGATGTAGGCGCAAAGTTTATATTTTTTTTCAGGACACGATTCCTTAAGATAATTTACCGCCTCGCCATCGGCCACGAACCTGGCCAGAAGAAAAGCATAGCCGCCGGGAGAAAAGTCAAAAGTATCATATGCCCGGTAGTTGTTGACTATGATGAATGTAAAAGCCAGTAGTATCGCAAGAGACGCGCCAAGTAATTGCGATGCGGGAAAACGGCTGTTATTTTTGATCATCATCCGGAAAAACCAGATTACCCCGATCATGCCCGCGGCAAGAGGAATATTCGACAGGTGAACAGAGGCAGAGAGGACCGTGAGAAAAAAGAGGTAAATTCTTTCCGGGAATTCAAGGTTTTTCCGGCAGAATATTAAAAGGTAAAGGGAGAGTATCATTATACCGGTAAAAATATCCGGCATGATAAAACCTGTAATCCATGGGAGAGAAGTGAGAAAACACAGACATACTATCATAAAAATGTAAGCCGTGAAAGATGTCACTCGAAATATAACACGCAGCACAAGACGAAGGAGATGTGCCACGATAAGAGACTGCAGAAAGACAATGAGCCATAAGGAGTGAAACCATAAAGAAGGATAAATAAAAAGGTTGTAGAAAAAGCTGCGAAAAGAAAGATTTTGCAAGCCGATGTAACCGCCCGTGTCCGGATAAACCAGAGGATATCCATTATAAAAGGCTGCCCCTGATAAAAAGAGTGAGGCGATCATAAGCGTGCTCAACGTTTTTAATTTCCGCCATGATCTATCAGACATTTGATGCCTCATTTTCTTGATTTTACCGTTGCCGATAACCGGCCGGAAGTATAAGTAAACATTATTTGCGTGTCAATACAGAACGAAACAGGCGATTATTCAATCATTTTCTTTGTATTATTTTATCTGCCACATATTGCGCGATGTCCTGATAAGCGATGACATTGGGATGATTATCATATTGACTGAGCATATATCGCGATTTATTCCCTGGATAATCCGGCAGTATTTGACTGATCAAATGAACAGGGATGCCCTTATTTTTAAAAGCGTTTATAAAATAATCATTGAACCTGTCGGTTTTATCATCCCAGTAAATGACGTGAAACTCCATATTCGGATATTGCTCTTTCAACAGTTTTTGTGATTGGCTAATAATCTCAATAAACAATTTCAGATCATTTTTATTTATCTGGCCTAGTTTATATATAAGGTACTTTTTGTAGGTCAATGATTTTGCCAATTGTGCTTTTGCTTTATTTTGAAACCAGTTGCCATCATCGAAATGACCGTCATATTTTATGGAACCATCCGGAAGAAGAATATACCTCGGACCATGTTTATTCCACCAGGAATATCCGGCCGACCGCGTGACCTGGAATAACGCGGCCTGATAAATAACGATTCGCGGTTCGCAATTTATAATATCTTTCACCATCCCATGTTCGATAGCCGAAAGCATTTGATGAGCGCCATATCCATGAAAACCGAAATTATACACGGGGTATTTTGTCAATTTCTGGACAATATAAGGCAAAGTTTCAAAATCATTTACACCTTCTCCGAAAGTGAATGAATCTCCAAAAAACAGGACGCACTGATCTTTGTGAAGCGGTTTGGATGAAGTCGAATTGCGCAGCCCCGAATCATTTATGGTATACGTAACATTATAAATTAATCGTTTTCCAAGATATTCACGGGATGTTACTGATTTGTTTTTATGGGGAGCATAGCCGAGTATTTCATTGTGAATGGAATAATCCTGGGTATATCCACCTTCAAATCTTGAATTCTTTTCCGGATTATTAAGAGAATAAAAGGAATAGACCTCTAATGTCCCAAGAAAAAAAGCAATAAAAGCGAGATTGAACCCTATACTCTTTTGCGCCGTTTTTTTGGTGGCCAGCGTGAACAAAGCGAAGGAAATCATCCAGTATAAATAGATCCAAATAAAGGGACAGGGAAGATATTTTAGAGATATGATTGAAAAAAGAATGCCTGTGATAAATAATATTATAATCATATGAAGATCCGATCATTGATGTCAGTCTGATGTTTATCATGCCGGATGGGCTTATCTTCCGGCATGATCAATAAAATCCCTCAAGGTATGAAAACGCCTTTCCATATATCGCGTAAGCCGCCCGGCTGCCATATCCGTTGCGCGGCGGAAGTTGTTCATCATTCCGGAGTTGTAGCCCTCAACATCGCTGCAGGGCCTCAGGCATCCGGGACATTTCCTTTGGATGGCCGATATCGCAAACTCTCTGCGGATGTCGCCATGCCAGATAGAAGACAGGTTCATTTCATTCACGTTGCCCATATTCTTCGATATGGCAAAGCAGGGATGAGTATTGCCGGCAATATCTACAACAAGGGTCTTTAAAGGAACCTGGCATCCCCGGGGAGGAATTGGATTTATTCCGGAAGCAAGGTAAGAGGCTGTATATTTCATCATGTTTTCCGTATAAATTATCACCTTTTTCCGTTTTGCATATTTTAAAAGATATTTTACTTTCTTTGAAATCATCTTTTTTTCGTACGGTCTGAAGTCAAACAAAGTCTCATCGCTGCCGGGCTCCAAAAAATCTCGGTTAAAAGGCTGCAATGATACGGTTCCGATTTTCAGATCGGCAGCCAGATCGATAATTTTGTCCAGATGATTGATGGTCGGGCGCATAATAATGGAGGCAATGCCCCTTGCTACTTTCCGATGCCCCAATTCGCGGAGGGAAGAAACAGCCTGTTTAAATACGCCGGGACCGCGCAGTTCGTCATGTATAGTTTCGGGGCCATCCAGCGATACCGATATGACAAGACTTCTGATTTGCGCAAGCCCATCGAGCAACGCGGGACGATTCAACAAAATGCCATTGGATACGATATTAATAAAGCAATATCCGATCCGATCCGCGTACGCCAGAATATCCAAGATATCGTCGCGCATGAAGAGCTCTGTGCCCCAGGGATCAAAGCGCCGGGCGCCCAGTTCGTAGGCTTCAGAAAGCAGGGACAAAACCTTCTCATAAGGAACGTCTTTGTCCCGGCGTTTCCAAAACCGGCACATTTTACAATGAAGATTGCATCGGGATGTAAGCTCAATGGCAATTGAACCGGGAGAGCTTCCCGGTAAAAGACCGCGATGGATGTTGCTTACAGACAATAGCATGATGAATCCCCGGCTAAAGAATAAAAGATTATAAGAAATTATTCCCCGGCGCGGCGGCGGTCCAGGGCCGCTTTCAACGCGTGAACGTATCCTGACCGCTGGTCGCGCTGGTTAATCCCAAGGTTCGTCGTGTGAATACGCCGCTTCATTAGAACATCCGGCAGCATGATGCTCTTCAGGTTTAATTCAGCAGCTCTGGCATACCAGTCAATAAATTCGCCGACACGTAATTCTTCCTTGAATAAACCCGTGCGTAAAAAAGCCTCTTTTTTAATGAGCATTAAACCGGCATGATGACCGGGCATGATTTCAACAGGGATGCGTGTCCGGTCTTTTTGGGCCTGGGGCAATTCCGGAGTATGAAATTGCTGGATATGGCCAAAAGCCATATCCAAACGGGGATCTTCTTCAAATGCCGTCCATTGCAGCTTCATCTTGTCCTCCATCCAGAGATCGTCCGCGTCGAGAAAGGCAAAAAAATCTCCTTTTGCCATTTTGATACCCTGATTACGGGCAGCGCCGGGTCCCGCGTTTTCCTGGTAATGATACCGGACTAAAGAGCCGAAACTTTCGGCGATCTTTGCCGTGTTGTCGGTAGACCCGTCATCCACAATGATTAACTCCAGCGGCTTATAGGATTGAGACAGCACGCTTTGGATGGCTTCTCCAAGATATTTCTCCGTGTTAAAAACGGGTATGATAACGCTGACCAGCGGTTTTAATGTGCTGGCCTGTTCCTGCTTTCTTCTCCGTTCTAGGGATTTTTTAAATACTTTCATAACATTTAATTCCAGCATATTTCTGCCTTCTGTCATGTTGCCCCCGTGTCTTCGGACAAACAGTGAAGTCTCTTCCAGCCGTTTTATGTTCAAATTCAATTCACCGGCGCGGAGATACCAGTCCGCGTCCTCGCCGAACCGTAGCATGGAATCGAAAAGACCTACCTTTTCGAATGCCGATTTGCGGTATATGGCCGCCCCGATATAGTGAGGGAAGGATTCCAACGGATTACCGATATATTCATAACAACCGCTTGTTTTGTTAAATTCCATCAGTTGGGCGTATCCGCGAATAACATCCATGCCGGGGTTTTTGAGCATTTCATCAACCATAATATTCAGGTTATTCTCAGGCCAGAGATCATCAGCATCCAGAAAAGTAATGAATTCTCCCGATGCGTCCCTGATGCCTTTATTGCGGGCGGCGGCAGGCCCGCTGTTTTGCTGGGTGAAATAGCGGACATCGGCGGGAAGCTGCCTGATTACTTCCTCGGTTCCATCCGTAGAACCATCGTTAATAATGATTATTTCCAGCGCGGGGTATTTCTGAGACAGCACGTTTTCAACGGCTTCCCTGATAAAATGCTCGCCATTGAAGACGGGAATAATTACGCTGACCAGAGGCCGCTCTTCTATCCCGCGGGAACTCCAGGGTTCAATATCATTTACGGGAGGAGCGGTATCCATACTTGATAATAAACCGGATATGGCTGCCGGGATTCCGGAGAAATCTTTTCCGACCTCCAGGATGTAATGAGGCAGCGATGATGCCAACCGGCTTATATAGTCGTGAGTATGACGGCCGACGTACGGCAATTGCGACATCGTCGTAAATGACATTGCCCTTTGAATATCCCAACGTGACACGGATTTTGTAAGGGAATCCGGCCTGTCGACAATCTGAGGCGTTACAATGGCCCGAAGCGGCATTTCCAGAACTATTTTCCGGCTTAGTTCCGGATGAAGAAAGATAACCGCTTTTTCCTGATTCAGTTTTTCAGTATTATTGATTAATCCGGACAGATCCGGAAAGTTCGCCACATGATCGGCATTGAGTTTCGCCGTGCTGTAAAGGCTCACAACTGCGGGCGCAGGTTCCAACCTGGCAATTACATAGTCATCGGCAAGGTAGAAAAGATCTGACTGAAGACAGGATAAGGCAGCTGTTGATTTGCCGACCCCCCCTTTGCCCGTAATAAGCACCGCTCCATTTTCCGTGCCCACCGCGGCCGCGTGCAGGAGCTGGCATCCGTTTTTCTCCATCCACCAGTGGATAAGAGTCCGGAGCGGTGAAGCTAAAACCCAGTAGGGCAATGTCCTGGCACTCTGCACCCAGAAAAATCCCGTGTTTTTTTCAAGATCCATGAGATTGACAGAACATTCTATCCAATGAAAAGCCGCTTTCATACGGCGGCTGTTGAAACCCCAAATGTCGCCCCGGTCGGTAAAACAATCTTTTGTGCAGGGTGGAGGAATCATCTCCACATGCGTTGAGTCGCTGTCCCAGATACAGATCGTAAGATCGGGCAGCGGTTCACCGGTCAAACGAAGATGCTCCAATGCCGGAGTCAGGAATGGAACAAGCTCATTTCCTGCGAATTTTAAACATATTGTCGTATTAGCGATCCGGTAATAAAAATTGATTTCACCCGCGGCGTCTTTTGCCTGAAGAAACTTATCGTAGCTCTTGCGGAAAAAAATCTGTTGTTCGATTTCACTTTTTTGCGGTTTGTGCATAAATCAACTATCCTTTTTTAAAATATACATGAAGACATCAGCGGTGGCGCACATAAAAAGGCTTGGAAAGAAACATATCCGCGGTGATTCGTATGCCTTTATATAAAAGATCACCGTAATTACTGGCATTCAATCTCCATTGCAGAGATCTTGAAAATGTAAACGCTGACAGGATTCCTCTGCCTGAATTAAGCCGGCGAAACCGGCAAAGATGACAGCAGAACGCGTCATAGGGGCTGGTGTTTTCATTTTCCCGGCTGCTGGTCATAAAACGATATTCAGTTTTTTCCAGATAGGACACGGGGAGATTTATTACCGTCTTCATTACAGCAGGCGGAATGGAGAGGTAAAATCTTTCATGCAAATATTGCAGTCCCGATTTTAGCCGCATGCATAAGTGATGCTTTCTGGCCAGATTAATTAATCGTTGCCAGTCGATTGCAAAATCCGCCGAGTTAATTAGTGTGGCCGCGTCGGCAATCCACCGGATCGGCGGAACCGGATTCCAGACCACGCCGTGAATGATCACATGAAATAACATATCCGTAGGATTGGGCGCCAAAGAGTTAACGTTTGCCAGCGCTACCGGCAGAGCGCTGTCCCAAAAATCTTTTTCATACTCATCCCGGCAACCGTTAAACGGCCGCCAGTGAAGATCGAATTCCTTGCCCCGGGAGTTCGTCAACCCAATGGCATGGCCGTAACTTATGTCCATGTCAGTTAAGGGAACAGGGGATGTCCATCCTGCCTTTTGCAATAACTCAGTAGCCAGGCGTGTCTGTTTTAATGGTATAAGGACATCTATGTCGGCCATGGGCCGGGCGCCATTGTTCTTGTAATAGAGCAGCGATAAAGAAGCCCCTTTGAGCAGCATGGTCTTAATGCCCGCATCTTGCAGATATGCTATAACTCCGGCCATTTCATGAAACAGTGTTTGATTTTTGCTCCAGGCCTGGCGGTAAATTCCTTTCAGTTTTCCCATGACGGGATCATCCACGCCCTGCTTTTGCATGTTGATGTAAAGCAGAGGGAGTAAACGGAAAGAGCCCGGTTCGAGGCTCTCTTCCCAGTCATCAGAATCCTGCCATTCTTTGAAGGCATTGATAGACTATTTGCCTTGAAGCAGGGCTGCCCTCAGAAGCAGTTCCTGATGAGGTGTCGCCAGATTAAAGATTTCGTGATTGATCATATTCATAAAAGATGAGGGATTGCCGCCAGCCGGTCATTCTGAGGGTTTGACGGTGGGCCATCCTGTGGCATCCACTTCATGAATGGGATCCAAAAGCAACAAATCCTGCATATCTGTATACTTACTCAAGACAGGAGCATTAAAGACCGCCTTAATTTCTCTTGCCATAATTTGTTCCTTCCAGTTTTGCGGTAAAAGCGAAGCGTTCACCTTGTCATCCGCGGCAATGACCAGCCCTTCCTGCTGCAGATGATTAAGGAATGAATGTACCGCATCTTCCTCATCTCCGTTACACGCATAATTCTCACGGATGAGCGGCAGTATCTCGCTTACGGGAGCGCCTTTTTCGATATAGCCCCAGATATCGGCCCCGGCATCCACGACGCTGTAATAATTACCCGAATCCAGATTCAAAATAACCGTTTCGCCATCAATGTTTTCATGCACAATAGTCGGTTCGTTAATTTTTAACCGCTGTTCACCATTTCCCTTCATTCTTACACCTCTAAATCATAAATTATATTCAATACTCCGGCCCCACATATTGCACGGCGAAGTTTAATTTTTTATGCATAAAAAAGCACAATTTTCAGGAACCTGCCACAAACAATGGCAGTTTCCGGCCGTTGAAATATAGGGAAGTTCCGCTTGTATGTCAATTATTTTTATCCACAGGATGTTGTGAAGGCAGGTGATACCTCAAAACGGTTTTCTATTCAAATTACAGGTATTTGCGTTGATCGTCGTTTAGATATGGCAATAGTGTAAAAAATGACATTTATTAAGATGACCAGTCCGCCAAGGATATATTGCGTTTGAGTTGTCAGATTCTCCGGGTAGATGACCAAAAGCAGATACCGGGTGATAAAATCTCCGCTGTATAAACGGCTTCCGGCAAGATTACGGAAATGATTTTCAAGCGGCGTCAAGGGACAAGTCCAACCGAAGATTTCCACGGCGGCTCCCCATAATGCCGCGGGCATTTGTACAAAAACCGTCCGCGGCCAGAGGATAACCAGCAGGCCGCCAAGGATAACAAAAACAATAAATAGAAAATGCGCCGCAACAACGGCATCGGCAAATACGTTGTACACATCCGCCTCAGAACACTAAAGAGGAATGTTATTATGTTTCTTCGACTGCCTCGTTTCTTTCTTGTCTTTCAACGCTTCTAAAAGAGCGATAATTTTTTTTCTGGTGTCATGCGGGGCGATGATTTCATCAATGATGCCCATTGAGGCCGCGAAATACGGATTGTTGAACTTGTCTTCATAAGCGGCGGCAAGCTCCGCTCTTTTAGCCGCGGGATCAGCGGCGGCGGCTATTTCGCTGCGATAAATGATGTTGCAGGCTCCTTCAGCGCCCATGACGGCGATCTCGGCAGTCGGCCAGGCCATTACATAATCGGCGCCTAATTGTTTGCTGCACATTCCGATATACGCCCCGCCGTATGCTTTGCGGGTAATAACGGTTATTTTCGGCACGGTCGCTTCCGAATAGGCATGAAGAAGTTTGGCGCCGTGACGAATGATGCCCGCCCATTCCTGATTCGTGCCCGGCATATAACCGGGGACATCCGTGAAAGTCACAAGCGGTATATTAAAAGCGTCGCAAAAGCGAATAAAGCGGGATGCCTTATCTGAAGCGTTTACATCCAGAACACCCGCGGCAAAACGGGGGTTATTGGCGATGACACCCACCGGTTTCCCCAAAACGCGGATAAAAGCGATAATGATATTTTGCGCCCAAAGCTCCGACAATTCAAACATTTCGTTATTGTCGGCCACCGATTTAATAACCTTTTTCATATCGTAAGCCCGGTTGCCTTTATCGGGAACAATTGCGTCCAGTTCCGCGCAAATTCTTTGGGCACTGTCCGTGCAATCGCAGAAGGGCAGGGCGCTGTGGCAACTGTCCGGCAGGTAGGCCAGCAGCTTTCTGATTTTTTCCAGGCAGTTTGCATCATTTTCCGTAACAACGTGACAAACGCCGCTTTTTGTTGCGTGAGTCACAGCTCCGCCCAGTTCGTCATGCGAAACTTCTTCGCCGATGACGGCTCGGATAACATCCGGCCCGGTGATGTACATATAACTGCTGTTTTTTACCATAAAAACCCAGTCGGCCAAAGCGGGTGAGTAAACGGCACCGCCTGCAGTAGGCCCCATAATGGCGGTGATCTGCGGGATATAACCTGAAGCGATTGTGTTGCGGTAGAAAATTCCGCCATAGCCCTCGAGCGAAGGAACACCTTCCTGAATACGCGCTCCGCCCGAATCGTTGAGGGCTACAAAAGGCTTTTGCGCGGCAATGGCCATGTCCATCACTTTCCATATTTTCTTCGCGTGCATTTCTCCAAGGCTGCCGCCGGAACTGGTAAAATCCTGAGCGGCAACAAAAACAACGCGCCCGTTTACTTTTCCGAATCCCGTAACAACGCCGTCAGAGGGAATTTCTTTTTTGTCCATGCCGAACAGGTCGCAGCGATGCTCAACAAAAAGCTGAACTTCCTGAAAAGTATCTTTATCAAAAAATAAATCCAAACGCTCGCGGGCGGTAAGTTTGCTTAATCCGTGCTGTTTTTCGATCTGCTTTTCTCCGCCCATTAACTTAAGCGCGCGGCTTTTTTTATCAAAGCCGTCGATCTTGTCGTGTGTTGTCGCTTTTTGTAAATCGTCACTCATAAATATTCTCCATTAGAGACTTTAAAAAAAGTGCTTTTTTTAATCAAACCGGTCTGGAAACTTTCACAACTACAGAGCATCCATAATATTTTTGATTCGGGGGAATATTAGCGTTTTTAATAAAAACTGGCAAGAAGAAATCATGAATTTTACCGGTATAATTACACAGGAACAAAACAGATTGTATTTACGTATTCCTTTTTGCCGCTCAACCTTCCAGCATCACCGTATACTCTCTTGCCAGCAAAACAGGATCTTCCCGATATACCTGCCCATGGACGGAAATCCACGCGTGTCCTTTGAGTACGTCTTTGTCTTTTCCTGCGCCCACAAACAATCTGCACTCCACGCCATTCTTTTGGCACCAGCGATACAGCACCAGGGAGCGGCGCAAACAAGGGCGCGGATTACGCAGCAAACGAGCCATCCCAAAACCGCACGCACGCCATAGTTTATCCAGCTTAACCATTACTTCCTCCCGTGGAAGCGGGGAAGATCCTTTATGACTTATTTCACGAATTCCTGCTAAAATCACGGGCAGCGGTTTTAAGTGAATCATCATTTCATAATACACAAGCATGAACAGCGCTCCGGTAATCAGCGGCGCATCCTGCGGCAATTCGTATTTTTTATGCTTCCACAATCTGGTACCCCTGCCAATCTGTATTCCCGATGCCTGTTTGACAAGCGTACTGTCATTGACGCATCTGACACGGTTGAACTATAAAAAAGTTCCATGGGTGTGTCAATGTCATTCTTATTAATCGTAGGTTCAAAGTGCTTCCGCCAATTCTTCAATCTTAGCCGCAAAATCATCCATATCCGTTCCGAATTTAACAAGCCTGCACTCGATATTTTCGAGCATCTCCATTACAAATCCGAACTTGGCCGCTCTGAATTGAGGGCTTGCGCTGGTTATCGTAACAGGGAAGAGACCTCCCGCCAGCTTTGTAGGGTTGATGGATTTTACTTCGGTTTCGGGTTTGCCGGTTTGTTCCAGCATGCACAAGACCGTAAGCGGCGTCCGGCTTTGCCATGTTGTTGTTTTTGAGCCGCCTAACTTTAGATAGTGCTCCCCGGCTATGACATCGTATTCATGGCACGCATCCGGCGATGCAAAAAATTTTGATATGACATCTTGTCGCACCTTAATAATATCCGAAATTGATCCTGCGGAGTATTCCTCGTCTTTAAATATGAACAACTTTTCATCAGTCAGTATCGGCATGCCTTTGCGCATAAGGGCAAATGCTGCTGTAGATTTGCCCGCGCCGGAATTGCCCGTAAAGGCGATCCCTTTACCATTGACAGAGGCGCAGGAGGCGTGCATGGAGAAAATTCCCTTTGATGTAAAAAGCTTGTCTAAAGGGTGTTCGGCGAATAGATATTTCTGGTATGTGGGAAACATGGCATTGCCGCATATCATTGATATGGCGCTGCCTTTTCCAAAATCGATCATGCAGCGTCCGGCGCCTGCATAGTCTATCCAATGCCTGCTTCCTTGGGCGTAAGTCGCGAAATCAAAGTTCTGATTTACCATCATTATTCCGCTTTTGATCTTATGTTCAATTCCGGGCAGTGGAATGATCCGCTCTATTTCTTCTATATCCGCTCCGGTTATTTCCAGAGTAAGTTCCGGCGCGTTTGATCCTTTGAACAGGGGCATGGCATACCATGAGCGCAGATCCTTCAAGCAGGGTGCCCAATCCCCGAATATCCTTAATGGCTTGTCAAATGCGTTAAATAGGTAAGAATAAGTCTTCATGATTTCATTAGCCGAAATTTATGAGGTTGTTCTCTTGAAGTGTTAATATCAAACTTTCGAGATCTTTTAGAAGTCTTTCTTTTTCCACATTGAAATCTTTGAGCAGCAGTTCGGCAATATCCGGCAAGCTTCTGGCGCCGTCTATCTTTTCCCAGAAGGCGCAACCGACTTTATTAAGGCCAAAATACTTTCCGCTGACAGGATTAAGCAGAATGGTCTCTCCTTTCACATCCTTCCATATAATGTCAGGATTCTTTTGGGGGACTCTTTCCATAGGATTTATCTCCTTCTATAAATATTTTTGTAACAAAATGAACGTTCTTTCATCCGACGATTACGCGCGACTGCCGCGAAACAACTGGCTGCCAATGATGTAAAGGCTGTAAAAAGGCTTCAGCCATTTTGGTATCCGAGTATCTGATCCATGCCAGAATATTATCCCCTGCGAATCAAGCAGGAAGCGGGAAATCAACCGCAAGCGGCCGGCAAGTGTTGCCGAAGAAAGCGGCATACAAATATATGAAGCCAGCCGCGACCTGTCTTCCCGCATAAGGCAACTTTTATAAAAGCGATACTCGCCCGGCAGCATATTGCCTTGCGGCAGGAATCTGCGCCATATTTCTGAATCTATCCATGAATCGCCCATGCAATCGGCGACAAGCCGCAAACAAACGCCCAGCAACTTTCGGCAGTCCTGTGATGAGGCTGTCCGGTATATAAATTCCCAATCAAGATCATGGCCGTACCGCTTGATGAAAAGACCCAGTTCGATAAACCATCTTAGTCCGGTGTATTGATGATGAATGGCAAAATGCAATGCCAGATGAATAAACTGCATCTCCGGCGAAAGCCTTTTTGCCGCTACGCCTCCGATGATAACCGTGCCGGAATGTTCCCACCATGGAAAGCTATCCAGAGCCAGATAATCATTCAAGGGATAGCGCGCCCGCAACCTCCAGTGCAGATCAATGCTTACCGTCAGGGCGCCCGTTTTTTTCATAAAGTGCGACTCGCCTGTGAGATCGGTTAAATTGGCGAAATCATCGGGGCTGCCCTGGAACGAAGGAATAACATAATTCGAATAGCCGTCAGCCAGCAGGTATTCAAGCGCCTTCATACGGTCATCCGGCCGGATAAGCACGTCGATGTCGCTCATCGTCCTGGCCGAAGTGTCACCGTATATGTCCTGCATATATGACAAACCCTTAAGAATTATATTTTCCACACCCGTGGCAGATAGTCCTTTCAGTACCCTTACGCATTGGGATTCATAAAAGGCATTTTGAGCAGCGACGCGGCGGGAGGATTTCCTGAGGGTCTCAATAACCGTTGCCGGTATATCCCCATGAGCTTCGGTTTGAGAAAAAAGCGCATAAAAATATCCAGCCATGCCTGACTTTTGAATCACCTCAACAATTGCCGGCCAATCCACATCATTTAAGTCAGGCCTTTTGACGGAAAGCCGCCGGCCTGAATTTAATGCGGCAACGATTGACAAT
>Ga0364920_10173_pt2 | contig 17714 bp, 11 predicted proteins | sample SorcelJu500001C8_FD_206961 | JGI IMG/M metagenome (GOLD analysis project Ga0364920, IMG submission 206961) | Enriched cells from Trout Bog Lake Hypolimnion, Wisconsin, USA - BchlTB.June20.5000.01.C8 | ecosystem: Environmental > Aquatic > Freshwater > Lake > Hypolimnion/Profundal zone | place: USA...
CAATCTCGACAAACAGAGCGATCTTTTTTTGCTCCGTGAGCCTGTGTGTCAGAAACTTTATAATCATGTCCCGCTTATAGAACTGGGGATAGTAGTGATCGATGACCAGTAAACTGTTGAGATCCGTGCTGGTCGTTACTTTGTCGAAAAACTCCGTAACCTGGGGATAACCAAAGGTCTTCCTGTAAACTTCTCTCACATCCTGGCCGATGAGCAGTTTACGCTTCTTGCGGGTATTCTGCTCTTGTTTCTTGTTGATGTACGCGATCGTGCCGTCTTCATTTAACAGGATCAGCCCGATGGGTGCGTCTTCAATGATGGCCTGAAGCAAACTTGTCCGCTCTCTGAGATTGTTAATCTCATCAAGGGACGCTGCATCAGATGCAGGCTCATCCTGCTCATGGAAAATAAAAGTGATGAGTTTCTCCGCGGGGATGGACCGCATTGTATAGTTCCTGTTGCCAAGCGCAACTGTGCGGCATTCAATGGGTTCATGGAGTGTTTCATTTCCGATATACTGCTTCAATTCAGGCAATATATCCAAAAGACTGCACTCGGCATTGAGGCGGGCGTCTTTGGGCAAGATCGTACAGCCCGGAGTTGCATCAATGATCTTAAGACTTTTTGTGGTGATAATCACCTCTTGCCGCATGGTCCTTCTCCATAGTATCCGCTAATCAAGATCGGTAGATGTAATCAATCGTTCCGTATGGAAAAAATTCTGATAAAACATTGTTTATCTAAATGTGCGATATAGGAAAATTCCGTTTGTATGTCAATTATTTTTAAATGGATCAGCTTCAAATGAAATTTCATGTTTTGGGCGAGTCTTTTTGACCCACCCGAACAGAGGCATAGTTTACAAAACAGACCGGGTACATCGTTTACACTATTGCCCCCCATTGAAGTGGGTAGCGACGGGGTAGTAAAAACTTTTGCCGTTTTGCAACGACAAACAAGAGTGTTATGTCAGTGGCTTTCGTAGCGCGTACCTTTAGGTGCGCGAGGTTTGCGGGTCTGAAGACCCGTACTACGAAAGAAAAAGGTCGAGTCAAAAAGACTCGACCTAACGTAGGCTTGTCTGGGCGTTTGTTCGGCCGAGTTTTTTTGACTCGCCCGAACAGAGTGGACGCATCAAGATATAAGACCGGCTATTTTTTATTTTTGAAGACGCGGTCAAAAATAAAATCCAGATTCTTCAGGAAATTTTTCACGTTGAAAATTGCCGCCAGTTCTTTTTTCGGAATGTATCTGGTTACGATGGGATCTTTTTCGAGCAAATCCCGGAACTCCAAACCTTCCAGCCAGGATTTCATCGCGTTTCTTTGCACAATGGCATAGGCAACTTCGCGCGTCGTGCCCTTTTCAATTAGCGCCAAAAGCACCATCTGGGAAAAGATAACGCCGTGCGTCATGTTCAGGTTGTCAAGCATCCTTTCAGGATAAACAACAAGTTTATCCATCAGGCCGGTAAATCTGCCCAGCATAAAATCAAGAGCGATTGTGGCATCCGGTCCGATGACGCGTTCCGCCGAAGAATGGCTGATATCGCGCTCATGCCACAGGGCGACATCTTCCAGCGCGGCTACGGCATAAGAACGCACAAGCCTCGCAAGCCCCGAAATGTTTTCCGAAAGCACGGGATTGCGTTTATGCGGCATGGCCGAAGAACCTTTCTGGCCGGGCGAAAAATATTCCTCGGCTTCCCTTACTTCCGTTCTTTGCAAAAGCCTTATTTCCTGAGCGAATTTATCCAGCGAAGACGCGATGATCGCCAGCGTCGTAAAGAATTCCGCGTGGCGGTCGCGCTGAACAATCTGGGACGAAACAGGCGCGGGTTTTAAACCGAGTTTACCGCAGACGTACTCTTCCACAAACGGATCGATAAAAGAAAATGTGCCGACAGCGCCGGATATTTTGCCGACACTTATTGATTTTTTAGCCTGCACAAGACGCGCGCGATTGCGCTGCATTTCCTGATACCACAGGGCCATCTTCATCCCGAAGGTAATCGGTTCCGCGTGGATGCCATGCGATCTGCCGATCATTAAAGTATTCTTATGTTCGAAGGCTCTCCGTTTTAAAACCGTAAGCAGCGCGTCAATATCCTCCAGTAAAAGTTCTGCCGATTCCTTTAACTGAACATCGAAGGCCGTATCCAGCACATCGGAGGATGTCATGCCCATGTGAATAAAACGTCCGTCTTCGCCGACTTTTTCCGTCAGGGACGTTAAAAAAGCAATGACATCATGTTTTGTGGTTTTTTCGATTTCATCAATGCGCCCGACATCAATGGAAACTTTGTCTTTAATATTTTTCAGCGCTTTTTTGGGTATTTTGCGAAGTTTGGCCATGGCCTCGCAGGCCGATATTTCAACATCCAGCCATTTTTGATATTTGTTCTCCTGACTCCAAATCCTGGTCATCTTCTCGCGGGAATATCTCGGTATCACGGTTACTCTCCTTAATTATTTCATTTATTATCAGCGGACTGTCCTTAACAAGTTCTAAAACAAAGATGATATTGAGGCGGCAAGGAGGAGGCTCCGGAGACGTATATGAACATACGTTGAGGATGCCGACGACGATGCCAACAAAAATAGCGCTTTGTTTTAGAATTTGTATTCCTTTAATCAGGAAATTTAATATTGACATTATATACACAAAAACCTATAAATTTAAAAGAAATTTGAAAGATGTGTAAACCTTTATGGGAAAAAAAGCCCAATACAGTTTTATAGAAGAAATATTTAACAGCATAACTCACGGCATCGGGATTCCAATCAGCATTGCCGCCCTGGTTGTTATGGTAATTTTTTCCAGCCTGTACGGCAATGCCGTACACATTGTCAGCTCTTTGATTTTCGGCGTATCCCTGATTCTGCTCTATACCGCATCAACGCTTTATCACAGCTTTCGAAAACCCGTAATAAAACACACCTTTAAAATTTTGGATCACTCCTGTATCTATGTCCTGATAGCCGGAACTTACACGCCGTTTCTGCTTGTAACCCTGCGGGGTACTCTGGGCTGGAGCATGTTTGCTTTAGTCTGGTCTTTAACCGTAATCGGCGTGTTATTTAAAATCTTTTTCATCCACCGCTTCGCGATTTTATCGACTATTGCTTATATTGTAATGGGCTGGCTGATTATATTTGCCATCAAACCGCTTATGCACGTATTACCCGGAGGCGGTCTTACCCTGCTTATCTGCGGCGGCCTTGCCTATACGCTGGGGACTATCTTTTATTCGTGGGAAAAACTCCCCTTTAATCACGCGATCTGGCATTCATTTGTTCTTGCCGGCAGCGCCTGCCATTTTTTCGCGATCATGTTTTACGTAGTGCCGCTTCGAGCCGCCTGACTTAATAAATCCATTAAAATCATATCATTGCCTTCAAGACATAGACAAATAAGGAAGAAATAAGGAATTGGATATTTCCTGCGAAATCAGTCTTGAATAATACTTTTTTAAATGTTAGAAGTTGCACCTCAATGTGTAATTAAGAGCGTAATGAAGAGAAACTAACCTTTTACAATAGGAGATAAACATGCGAAAAATTTTACAATATATATTTTGTTTAACAACAATTCTGCTTGCATCCGGTTCCCTGTGGGCAAAAGATAACTACATCGTAACCATTTTACCTTTCTCCATAAACAGCGCGGATAATATCGATTATGTTAAACAGGGGATAGAAGAAATGCTCTCCTCACGCATTTCCTCATCTGATAAAATCACAATTACCGATAAAAATGTTGTGCTGCAGGAGCTGAAAAAATCTAAAATAAAAAATATATCAAGTGATGAAGCGCTTAAGCTTGGCAAAAAATTAAAATCCGATTACGTGGTTTGGGGAAGCATTACTAAAATCGGCAACAGCATCAGCATTAACGGAAAACTGACGGATATAGCCGAAACAAAATCCGATATCGGCGTTTCAACTCAATCGCAGACTCTCGATGATATCATTCCCAAAGTGAACGATTTTTCCGAAAAGATTCTTACACATATTCTCGGCACAACGCCGCAGGCGCAATCACAAACAAGCGCGCAGCCTGTCGCCGCTGCCGCTTCCACTCCGGCGGTTACCACGCCGCAGGCGCCCCCGGCGTTATCACGTGAATCGCAAATAATACAAAGCATGAAATCCGGCAACAAAAAAGGAGGCACCTTAACATCTGTCATCAATTCAGAGTATATCAACACGCCGGAACCCATTAATCGAAGGGATTTCTGGATGAGTCAAAGAATTCCCACGGAATTCAAAGGGATGGCTATCGGAGATGTCAATAATGACGGTTCGAATAAGATTGTAGTCATTGATACGAACACCGTTTATATTTATAAAAAATCTGACAAAGAACTGATATTATTGGAAAAAATAAAGGGGAATTCTTATGATAATTATCTTTCCGTGGATGTTGCCGATATCAACGGGGACGGTATTCCTCAAATCATCGTGACATCGATCAACGACGCGTTGCTTGATTCTTTTGTTTTAGAATTTAAAAACGGCAAATATGAAAAGGTCGCCTCGAATATACGCTGGTTTTTACGTGTCATTGAAACATCTTCAGGAACTCCTATGTTATTAGGCCAGGACTTCGGCAGGGACAAACCTTTTAATACGCCAATCTATGAAATCGTCTGGAGGGACGGCAAATATGTTGCAGATCAAAAAATGAAAATACCTTTAGGTTTGTCGATTTATGGACTTACCATTGATAATTTAGGCATTGGCGGAAGTGATAAAATATTTGCTTTGGATGACCTGGATTATTTATACATCACCGAAAAAACGGAAAAATCTCTGGCCCGTCTCACTTCAATAGGTTTTAAAAGCGACGAGCTTATCTGGAAAAGCGATGAAGAATACGGCGGCAGCAATAACTACATAGAAAAAATTGAAGATAAAATAAACCCCAGCGATAACGACAAAGAAAGAAACGCTTATCTCAATATACGCCTTCTCACTTTTGACTATAAAAAAGGCGGCAAAAAACAACTTATTTTAGTTAAAAATTTATCTTCCGTCGGCCGTATGTTCAAACATTACAAAGCTTTTTCCGCCTGCGAAATATACGATCTGGAATGGGATGGCCTGGGAATGGCTGAAAACTGGCATACGAAGAAAATTAACGGCTACGTGGCCGATTACGCTATTAAAGATGTGGATAATGATGGAAAGCCGGAAATCGTGCTGGCCTTGGTCCAATCAGTCGGCGCTACGTTGAGTGACAGAAGCGTTATTGTAGTTTATAAACTGGAGCCGGCTCAATAATTTATTGACAAAATTTGCAAGCTTAGGTATAGCGTGCCACCATTAGTAATTAAAGGCTCTTTTTAGTATTTTTATTGACACAAAGGCGGTGTAGCTCAGATGGTTAGAGCATACGGCTCATATCCGTAGTGTCCGGGGTCCGATTCCCTGCACCGCCACCATTTTATATAAGGACTTGGAAGTTTTCTCCAAGTCCTTTTTTCGTTTCCGTGCCATTTTCCATGTCTATTTGCGTGCCATAGGGGACCATACCAGTATTTTTAAAACTTATATCTGAAGACCTGTACCAGATATTTGTTTCATCATTGCCGCTGGATTATATCGATGATTGGATCCCATCGGTCCCGATTTCCATAGCATTCGTGACTTGCCGCCGGGCAGCCACCGCGGCATAGACTTGCAAGAGGATGTTTGCAGTCAAGGCATTCTGAAGGTATCGGTTCCCAAAACTGTCTTGTATTTTCATTGTCAACAATCTCGGCAAAATTCTGTTGTCGCAGGTCTCCCAGCACAACGGAGGCATGATTGCAGGGCCGAAGCAGCCCGTTGTGGCTGATGGTGTAATAGGCATCTTTACTGCCACGGGGACACCAGCCGAAGTGGAGACTTTTGTAAAGACCGACATCCAGTATGCAGGGCGGAATCGGAACTGATACCGAGACCATCGCTTTATAGTCACACACGACTGATTCAGCCGCAGACAGTGCTTCTTTTAACTGTGCGACGGTGGGGACAAGACGATCGGCAACTGGAAAGGTCATGCGGCTGAGATTTATCCGGTTTAGAAGAAATGCGTCGGCGCCAAGCGCGATTCCCAGTTCCATGGTCTGCCGGACATCGTGGCAGTTGAGGCGATTCAATACGACTGTCACGGCAAGGTGGCACCTGTGTTTTCTCACGGAAGCCGCGCCGTTGATGACTTTCCGAAATGCTCCCCGGCACCCGGCAATCCGGTCATGCAGTCCGGCGTCGGTTGCAAACAGGGTAACCTCAAAAATCGTCCCTTCGGGAAAACGAGAAACCAGCCGGTCGTTCAGGAGAGTGCCGTTGGTGATGACAAGAGGGTTCATGTCTTCATCCACCAGATCTCCGACAATTTCAGGCAGGTCGCCTCTCAGAAGGGGCTCCCCGCCTGATAACGCCACCTCTTTGACCGTAATGTCATTTTTTATTTTCCGGACAAGCTCCCGAATCCCAGAACGTGTCAGCGATTCCGAATTATTGACAGGCGCCCGGTCGTTACTCCAGAAGTTGTAACAGTGCATGCAGGCGTGCTGGCATGCCTGGGTAACTTCAATAACAATTCGCTCCAGATCTTCCACAATCTCAAAAACTCTTTTTTAATATATCGGCAAATTTCTTATCGATAACTTTGTTATCCACATACTTTTTAACGAGTTGATTCCTGATATCCGGAAGTATCTGCTTGAAGACATCAGGCCCGACAAAGTAGCATGTTATCCAATAACACTTTGGGACACGGCGTCCGACAGCTACTATCGTTTTCCCCGACACGGCTGCTTCAACTCCGGATTTTCCCACAAGTTTGCGTACGCTCGCGGCATCATTTATTTCTCCGACCGGAATCACTTTTTTTGCCGCACCTACAGTGAGTAAAAATTTGTCTTTTTCAATCGTTACTTTCGCGGGTTTAAACTTGATCTCTGCCATAATTTTTCCTCCTCTTGTTGGTTTGATAAAGCGATAAAGCGGCTGTCCGTCGGGACAACCATAGATATCTGAGCGCTGACTTCTGATTATGTGCAAATAAATGAATAAATATAACAGAATTAAAATAAGTGATCAATCCCTCGAACGAGGGATTTTAATATTAAGGGCTGATCTTGAGTCAGAATAAACAAAAAAAAAGCAGGAGGTCACAAAGTCGTGTCTCACCACACCCTACTAATATTTGGATTATATTATCCATTTATAATTGTTCTAAAATTAAAGATTGATTCTTTGAGAACTCATATCCATAGTGTCCGGGGTCCGATTCCCTGCACCACCACCATTTTATATAAGGACTTGGAAGTTTTCTCCAAGTCCTTTTTTTTGCGTCCGGGCTACTTTGTGTACTTTGCAAGTGATATTCTTGCGAACTGGTTAAAGGTCTAATTATAGAATCTACAACACACTATTTGGATACCTTTTTGCATGAAACAAACGATGTGAAAAAAAATAAATTGACATACAAAACAGATTTTTTTATGATTTCTTATCTTTTAATCAAATTCTTACCAAAACTCCATTTCTTACATATCCACGAAATTACCGGATGTAGAGAGACTATAAAGATCAATGTGGGAAATGTGGAGATCCTAGCGCATTAGAGATTATAAAAGCAGCAAAACCATAATTATCAGTAAAAATATTAAAACCGACACCTAAGAAAGGAGCTAACCATGGAAAACAAAGAAATCGTCAAACAAATGATGGATTTTCACAAGACCTTAGTTGAAAACAGCTTTTCAACAACGGCAAAGTATCAGAATCAGACAGAAAAACTTTTAAAGACTTTTGTTGACCATATCCCTGGAATTAGCGATGAAGGCAAAAAGGTCATAGACCAATGGAGCGATGCATACAAGAGAGGAATTGACGATTTAAAGAAGATTATTGATGAAGGATACGCTAAAGTTGGGGAGTTCTTAGAGAATAATACAATATTCAGCTCACAGGACCAGACCGATAAGATGTTCAATCCTTTTTTAAACCAGTATAACTGGGCACCCAAGGATTTGAAGAAGAGGATGGAAGAATTGACTGATAATTATAAGAGTGGTTACGATAAATTCCAAAAAATTGTCAGTGAGAATATCAAGCGTGTGGAAAACATTTCCCCTGTTAAAAAACCGAATGTAAAGAAAAAGCGGAAGAGCTAATCCCCTGGAATCCTATAATATGGATGACATAACAGAAACGATTTGATTGCAAAAAGGCAGAGTCAGAAATGGCTCTGCCTTTTTTTATTGATTCTTTCAGCCTGCACTTATCTCAATTTTAACGACTGTCAAAAACTGAGAATATCCAGAATTTTATCGGTTGGAATTTATTGATTGAGGTATGATTAATACATTTAAGTATTTGATTTTATTTGGTGGGCGATGTGAGACTCGAACTCACGGCATCTGGCTTCGGAGGCCAGCACTCTATCCAACTGAGCTAATCGCCCTTCCCAATCACAATAAACACTTTATATTTTAAACATTTTCCAATAGCAAGAAAAAATACCTGACATTTAATACTGTGCCCCGCACGTTTACTATATTTTTATTATTACGTATATAAAAATATTCCCGTGGAAACATTGACACAAAAAACATTATTTAAATCATGTTAAATGTTTTATCGGGAAAAAATAAGATTAAACAAACCGGCAGGGATATAAACAAAGCAGGAAATCGTCACCGTTTTAAACGATAATATTCGCCGCGGCAGGTAATAAAATTTACCGCCGTCTTTTTTGGATGAAACCGAAGCTTTTGCTTTTATCCTCTTATGCAATCCGGAATCCTTTGTCCCTTAATAATCTAAGGCAGGCATCGACAACAACATTGTCGTAAAGTATTCCCTTGTTTTTCTCAATCTCTTCAAGAGCCGCTTCAATACCCAATGAGGCGCGATAGGGACGGTGGGAAGCCATGGCCTCCACAACGTCCGCCACCGCAATAATGCGGGCTTCCATGATAATTTCATTGCCTTTCAGTTTTCTCGGATAGCCGGTGCCGTTCATTCGCTCGTGATGCTGGTAGACAATTTCCGCCAGCGGCCAGGGGGATTCTATATCCTTCAGCATCTCGTATCCGCTTATGGAGTGTTCTTTAATCAGGGAATATTCAATGTCTGTCAGTTTTGTAGGCTTGGACAAAATCTCCGCGGGTATGGATAATTTGCCGATGTCATGGATGGTGCCTGCCATGCGGATTCCATCGATTTTCTCCGGAGCAAATCCCATTTCCGTGGCAATGGCTCTGGCAACGTCCGCTGATTTTTTCTGATGACCGGCCGTGTAGGGATCTCTCATCTCTATTGCGGATGTCATGACCGCAATGGTCGTGCTAATCCCTTTCCTGAGGATATCCAGTGTCCGGTTGAGTTCTTCATATACCTGCCTGCGCTCGGTGATATCCTGCAGAATCAAAATAAGGCATTCTTCGTTGTTAATATTGATGGGCCGGGCGGAGTAGATACCGGCGCGCACAGAGCCGTCATTTCGCCGGAATTTAAATTCGTTATGCAGGATATCCCTGCCGGACTTCAATTCCTCGATTGTGAAATCGCGGTCGGCTGTATCATTCCATAAATTTATGTCATAAGTGGTTCGTCCTGTGGCATCGCTTCTCTTCCATCCCGTAATCTCCTCGAATCCCATGTTTACATCCATGATGAGTCCGTCCTTCATCCGTGTAATGGCTATGCAGTCCGGCGTTGTCATGAATATTTTATGAAATTTCTCTTCCGCCTGTCTGCGCTCGGTGATATCGCGCGCGATCACTCTGAATCCCGTTGATTTTCCCGATAAATCTTTTTTTAAGGATAAAGATCCCTCAATATGTCTTTTAGCCCCGTCTTTTCTTGTAATTTGCCAGATATATTCTTTGAGAGGTTCTTCTGATTTGTAAACTTTATTAAACGCCTGAAATACTTCTTTCTCGGATTCTTTATTTGCCGTATAGCGCCGGTAATTCATCCCCAATAATTCTTCCGCGGAGTATCCCAGAGCCCGGCATACTGAATTATTAAAAAAAGTGAAGTTGCCCGCAAGGTCCAGTTCAAAATATTCCTCCTGAATATTTTCAAGGAAGTCCCGGTATCTTTCCGCATCGCTGCTGTTTAGCGCCTTAACCGTAAGCATTTCCATGGAAACATCATCGCTTGCAGTTTTAACATCCTTTTTACTTCCGGATACCGTCCTTGTTTTGTCCTTCATAGCGCAATTTCCTTTTATGATGAGTAGAGAAGAATCCAAGTTCCGCGGGATTACTGCTATAAATAAACTGACAACTGAAGAATTTAAACATTAAACATACTTAAAAAAATAATAACCTGCCTGATTGATCGCCCCTTTCTCTTCCCCCCGTTGAACTGAAAAGAAAGGGACGATCAACACACCCTTTGGCAGAGTTAAAAAGTTTTTAATATGCCGCTGTCTTTGCTATCCAAAGGTATCACTTTGCTGGGATCAAGCACAAGACCTGCCGCAGTTTTAAAGCCTTTTTTCTGTTGAGCCGGATTATTGTACAACAGATGCCCCGACGGTCTGCCTGAATGCGGGGACTGGGTGTATTGCCCTGAGCCGGTGAGATTAAAACCGGCCACCATGCTGCGCATCTCTTCGGACTGAGAGGACATCTCCTCGGCGGCGCTTGCCGATTCCTCGGCATTGGCGGCGTTTTGCTGGGTTAACTGGTTTAACTGCTCCACAGCCCTATTTACTTCGCCTATTCCCTGATCCTGCTGCTCGGATGCCGCCGCGATTTCCGCCATTACCTGGCTGACCTTGCTGGTTTTCTCGGCAATCTCCTGGAAATTCTTCAAGACCTCGGCGTTAATGGCAACACCGTTCTCGGAATTCCTGACAGCTTCTTCAATCAAATTGGCCGTGTTCTTGGCCGCCTCAGCGCTACGCATGGCCAGATTCCTGACTTCTTCGGCCACGACCGCAAATCCCTTACCGGCATCTCCGGCACGGGCTGCTTCCACCGCGGCATTCAGCGCCAGAAGGTTTGTCTGGAACGCGATCTCGTCTATGGTCTTGACTATCCTGGCCGTGGAATCCGACGATGATTTGATCTGGTTGATGGCCGATGACATCCGGCTCATGCTCTCAACGCCCTTATCAGCGCTTTGGCGCGCCTGATCCGCCACGCCCTTGGCATCCCTGGCGTTTTGGACGTTCTGTTTGGTCATGGAGGACATTTCCTGTAGATTGCTGGATATTTCTTCCAGTGAACTGGCCTGTTCGCTTGCGCCCTGCGACAGCGCCTGCCCGCCGGTGCTCACCTGAACACTGGCGGAGGCGACCTGTTCTGCGCCGATCGCCACCTGCTGCAGGGCTTTATCCAGGTTCTCCACAGCCAGGTTGAGGGATTCTTTTATCCTGGCATGGTCGCCCCTGTAATCGCCGTTCATCCGAATGGACATATCTTTGTTCGAGACTTTTTCTAAAATTGCCGATGCTTCGTTGACTGGACCCATCACCGCGTCCAGTGTCTTATTGACGCCGGCAATGATATCCCTATAAGCGCCGGTGAAAGCTCCCGCATTGCCTCTGACGTCGAGTTTGCCTTCCAGGGCGCTCCTGGTCAACATATCCATTTCCTTGGCCATATTTTTAATGGTTTCTATCAACATTACGATGGCAGGCCCGATTCCGGCCTTGCTGTCTATCGGAGGTAGTTCCACGTAGATATCGCCGTCCGATATCTTATTTAATGCGAACACAATCATGTTCTGCACTCTGTTGGCAAAACTGTCCATCGCTTTAGCCAATATGCCGATTTCATCTTTCCGCTCAATTCCCAACCGTTCGGCAATATGCCCTTTTTCCATTTCCCCCATCATCCACACTGCCTTTTTCAAGGGCCCGGTGATGGATGTAGTCAGTATCAGCCCCAGTGCCACAGCCAACGCCACAGCGAATATGGCTGCAACAAATACGGTAGCGGAAGCTTTAGAGGAAGCATCAATGTTAGCTTTATTTGCCGCTTCCGCGTTTTTGCGATTGATTTCATTAAGATCATGGATGGCAGCGAAGGTTTTCATTCGGGCTTGAACCCCATAGCTTCCGGCGCCTAACAGGCGGGCAACTTCATCATCTTTGCCTTCATCCTTCGCCTTCATTCCTTCTTTATAGCCGCGCTGCATCTCAGGCCAGGCGGCATCAAAATCAGCGATGATCTTCTTTTCTTCTGTTCCGATATTTCTGCTTTTATAAGTCTGCATAGTCTTGTTCACAAAACTAATGGTATCATCTATACTCTTGCCCATTTTCTCCCGGTCGGCCGGTACGTCAAAATACCGGTAGATGTCTCCCCGCATTGTTTCAAGGCTGGCATTGATAGCACTCATCTCTTCAATGGCCGCGGTATTTTGGGTGTACATAGCGTTGGCCCTGTTCGCTATCGATCTTATATTTATATAGCCCACCATAGCCACCGCGATCAGTATGGCTACAATCACCATAAAACTCCCGATCAGCTTGGTGCCTATTTTAATGTCGTTAATCATGTTCCTGTCTCCTTCTTATTATTTTTATGTTATTTTATTTAAATCGGATTTCTTTTGATCAGGCTTCTGTCTGTATGATTTCTTTTACGGTAGCCTTTTTCAGATTGATGATGTCCGATGCGGTGATCACCTTTTCAATATCCAGAAGCAGGCGGATACGTCCTCCTGTCTTGCCCACGCCTAAAAGATATTCGGTATCTACGTCCGACCCGAAAGACGGGGTGTCTGCAATATCCCCGGAAGCCATGTTGACCACCTCGGAGACCTTGTCCACCATGATGCCCATCATTAAGCTGGCTGTTTTAATAACAATGATACCGGTCTCGTCGGTAATCTCGGTCGGATTCATGCCGAACTTAACATTGAGATCCATGATCGGATGAATCTTTCCCCGCAGATTGATGACTCCCCGGATATACTTCGATGTCAACGGAACCGGTGTGATCGGCATCCTGCCGATGATTTCCTGAACCTTGAGGATCTCAACGCCATACTCCTCGCTGGAAAGAAAAAAGGTAAGGTATTTGCCGGCACGGGGGTCAACCATTGCAGAATGATTTTCCCTAGCTGCAGTTGCGTTATTCATGCTTTTGCCTCCCCTCCGGCCTTTTTATTTCGTTGTTCATTCCTATTCCTCCTGTGTAATCTTTTTACATTGTTCTATTTAATCGCTGTCAGGCAATGACGATATAAACACATCCCCTTTAATTGTTCTTTCAACGCGTATTTCCGGATTTCAATAACAATTCGCTTTGGAATTGCCGCCCTTCAGGAGCCGGTTTCCGGCAATGAATATTTTTATTGAACTTTTCGGGGATCGCGCCGCCGGTTAACAAACGATACTCTCCGGCATACGCCAGGCGGGCATCCGGCGCATTACTGTCGCACTCGAGAAGTGAGCTAAAACCCGTCATAAAAGTTAACTTGAAAAACTATATGGCAGAAGGTCTGTTATTGACGGCACAATCCCCTAAAAATATTTTTATGATTATTTAATTTGTGCATTATATATCGAATTATAAAAGGATTGTCTGTCAGGGAATACTGATTTTTCTGTCAGGGTATCCTGATTTATCCGTCAGGATATTCTGATTTATCCGTCAGGAAATTCTGATTATTTTGTAAGGATTATCTGATTTCTAAGTGATCAATTTATGCTTTAAGGCGTAGCTGGTGATGTCGGCATTGGTTTTTATTTTCATTTTCTCCAGAATGCGGGCACGGTAGGTGCTAACCGTCTTGCCGCTGATGCACAACACCTCTCCGATATCTTTGAGCGCGTTCCCCCGGGCTATCATGCACATGATTTGAAATTCACGGTCGGAGAGATTTTCGTGAAGAGGCTTCCCGGGGGATTCCTGCAGCGATATCAATCTTTCCGAAAAAGAAGAGCTGATGTATTTCCCGCCGCTTGTGATCTTACGTATCGCCTTTATCAGTTCCTCCGGAATACCGTCTTTCATAAGGTAGCCGGATGCTCCGGCCTTGAGCACACGCAGCGCGTACTGTTCTTCTTCATGCATGCTCATGATCAGCACCGGCAGATCCGGGCGTTCGCGCTTCAGTTTATTGAGGACCTCCAGCCCGCTTATCCCCGGCAGGGTAATATCCAGGATAACCGCGTCGCAGGCGGTCTGGCTGATTACGAAAATAGCATCATGGGCATTTCCTGCCTGATTGACCACCTTTATATCCGGTTCTTCTTCGATGATCTGTTTCAAACCGCGCCGCACAACAGGATGGTCATCGACAATAATTACTCTGATCATGTGGCGCTCCCCTCATCTTATACCCGGTTACTATCTGTCTATTTAACCGGGATTTCGACGGTTACTTTTGTTCCTCTTCCCGGCTGGCCCTTCACATCGATACGCCCCCCAAATGCCAGGGTGCGTTCCCGCATTCCAAGCAGTCCGAGCGACCTCTTATCGTCAATATCATTTTTTGTTATCCCTTTGCCGTTGTCCTCCACATCCAGAACGCAGGTGTTGGCTTCTTTGCGCAAATGCACGCGCACCCCGGTCGCATCGGCATGACGGGCAACATTGGTCAGCGTTTCCTGAAATATGCGAAACAGCGCCGTAGTCTCTTGTTCATCAAGGTGGATTTCTTCCAGGGATGAAATCCACTCGCAATGGATGCCTGTATGTTTGTGAAAATCGTTGAGCTGCCATTCCAGCGCCGCGAGGATGCCCAGGTCGTCCAGAATCCCGGGTCTGAGTTCTGTGGCAATTTTTCGTACGGTTTTTATGGTCTTATCGATATGTTTCATCGTGTTATGCATCTGATTGAGCAGAAAATACTTCAATAATTCTTCTTTTATTTCACCTGCCGCTTTTGTCAGTCGGGAAAAATCAATTTTTAAGCCGGTCAGCGCTCCTCCCAGTTCATCATGAATCTCGCGGGCGATATGCGTGCGTTCCTCTTCGCGGACCGCCTGCAGCCGCGCGGCAAAAGCGCGCATCTGTTCCTCTGTGCGCCTGATTTCCTCATCCGCCCGTTTACGGTCTGTGATGTCCTCAACAATGCCCTCATAATACATAACTTGTCCCTTTTCATCATGAGTCGGCATAATGGTCATTGAAACCCATATCATACTGCCATCCTTCCTGTAAAACCGCACTTCATTGCTTCTTGCTAAACCTTGCCGTTTCATCATTCCGACGATTTTTGCACGGTCATCAGGATCGACATAGAGTTGACGGGGGATATCTGTTATGCTTTCGATGAGGTCTTCAGGGGAATCGTATCCAAGTATTCGTGCCATGGACTGATTGGCCATGACAAATCTTCTTTCAGGCGTGGACCGGAAAATGCCTTCCTGGGCATTCTCAAAAATGCTCCGGTATTTTTCTTCTGCCTGTTTGCGTTCGGTGATGTCATGGCTAAGTGTCAAAAGATAGCGCTCCTGCTCAATTTCAATAAACCGGCAGGACAAAAGCACATTCCGGAGATTGCCATTCTTACACCTCAGAATGACCTCTTTGCCATTGACTTCTCCCGACTCCTTTAATGCGACGACTGTTTTTTCACGGTCATCCTGATTTGCCCATATATCGATATCCAAAACTGAGACACCGATGACTTCTTCGCGAAAATAACCTGACCAGCGTATAAATGCCTGATTCACATCAACCATTTTTTCCGTGGCTATCTCAGTGATTACCATAGGATTAGGATTGAGATGAAAAATCGCGGAAAATTTTTTCTCGGATTTTAACAGACTTTCTTTCGTTTTCTTGCGTTCGCTGATGTCACGCAGGATAAAAATAAGGCATGCCTCCCCATCGATTTTTATGGATCGCGCCGAATAGATACCAGAACGAACAGAGCCGTCACTCTGCCGGAATTCAAATTCGCGATGCATGATATCCCTGCCGGACCTCAATTCGTTAAGCATGAAGTCTCTATCGGCTGTATCATTCCAGAAATTTATTTCATAAGAGGTTCGCCCTATGGCATTATTGCCATTCCAACCTGTCATCTCGTCAAATCCCATGTTCACATCAAGAATGAGCCCGTCCTTCATCCTTGTTATGGCTATACAGTCCGGCGTTGTCATGAATATTTTATGAAACTTTTCTTCCGCCTGTTTGCGCTCGGTGATATCCAGTAAAATACTTGTAAAGACCTGTTTATCTTTGTGTTGCGCCGGTGTGGCCATTCCCTGCAACCAGTACATCTCTCCCGTCTGCAGGCCGACCCGGAATTCAATATTCCATATACTTCTTTTATCGACAGATGTTTTAATGGAGGCAAGGACTCTGTCTCTGTCTTCTTCGTGAATAAGAGAAATAAATGTCGGATACAGAATGTCCAGTTCTGCCGTTATTCCCAAATTTTCCAGCTGGCGTCCATCGACGTAGCCCAATCCGTATTGACCATCCTCTTTCGCATCGAATTGAAAAATAACTCCCGGTAAATTTTTGGTAACGCCTAGCAAACGCTCTTCATTCTCCAGCAGTTTTCTCTCCGCCAGCTTGCGTTCCGTTATATCCAGCAAAATCCCGTCAAAGACCAATTGATTTTCTTTACGCTTTGGCGTGGACAGTCCCTGGAACCAGATCACCTTTCCCGACTTCATATGGAATCGACCTTCAAAATTCCAGCAGGTTTTGTTTTCCACCGCCGTTTTAATAGAGATCAGAAATCTGTCCCTGTCTTCTTCATGGATACGGGAAAAGAATGCCAGGAACAAAGCATCCGGATTTGACTTTATTCCCAAACATTCCATCCCGGGTCCATTGATGTAGCCCAATCCGTATTCGCCATCATCTTTTGCATAAAATTGAAAAATTAATCCCGGCATATTCTGGGTAATGCCGCGTAAACGCTCCTCATTTTCCAGCAGTTTTGTTTCCATCCGCCTGTGTTCGGTGATGTCTATCATGATGCCTTCATATCCCGCATAATGGTCACGCGGATCAATTAGGTTCAAGTATAACACTGCATCAAATTGCGAGCCGTTTTTATGTTTGAGATGCACCTCCACAAATTTCTTTTCATCCGGCAGGACATAATCGTAAAGAATCTCGCCCGCCCGTTCATATTCTTCATCATCACGGTAACAGATACGCACGGATTGCCCGATAAGGTCTTCAGGAGAATAACCTGTTGTCCTGCAAAACGCGGGATTTACCTCCAGGAATTTCCTGTCCGCCACTTTGAATATTCCAACGGGGCTTGCTTCAAAAAGACTGCGAAACGACAGTTCGCTTTTTCTCATCGCTTCCCCGATTTTCTTGCGCTCATCCTCTTCTTTCTTTTTTTGTTTTTTTCTATTCTTTGCTTCCGTCAATTCTCTGGCTATTGCCGGGCAGAGACGGTATAAATTATTCTTTACAATATAATCCCGTGCGCCCAGACGCATGCATTCTACGGCTTTCTCTTCGCCTGTAATCCCGGATATAATGATGACAGGAACATCGATTTTTGTTTTCTTTAACAGGGCTATGGCCGAGGGAGCGTTGAATTTCAGCATTTTATAATCGCAAAGGATTATGTCCCATCGCTTTTCTCTAAGTGATTTTTTCATTGACGCGGCGGTCTGTACCCGCTCATACAGAGGATGGTATCCGCCCTTTTTAAGTTCGCTGATTATAAGCAAGACATCATTTTCCGAATCATCAATGATTAATACCCGGAGTGACTTATTCTTCACGGGGTTGCCCCCCGTGTGATGGAATGATTTGATGA